>VOFE01002019.1_pt1 | contig 16602 bp, 34 predicted proteins | sample 5384071 | NCBI WGS metagenome assembly VOFE01 (sample SAMN12384724, study PRJNA508395) | human gut metagenome | isolation source: healthy gut D | host: Homo sapiens
TTCTTGGTTGGAACAACCTGGTTATCCAGTTCTTACAGCAGTGGTGGAAAATGATACCTTGAAGATCAGCCAAAAACAATTCTTCATTGGAGAACATGAAGACCAAGGCCGCCAATGGGTTGTGCCATTGAACAGCAACTGGTCTGGTATTCCAGACACACTCTGAAACAGAAACGCTTGAAATCCCAGGTTATGCTGCCAGCTTGCTACTGAAAATAATGAACCGCTTCGTTTCAATACGGAAAATACAGCCCACTACATTACAGATTACCAAGGAGAACTCTTGGATGCGATTTAGACAACATGGCTAACCTTGGATACTTGAGCAAACAACAAATTTTTCAAGAACGTCGTCTCTTGGCTGAAAGTGGTGTCATCTCTTATGCAAGTCTAGTTGCCTTCATGAAATTGAAAAGAAACGTCTTATTTGGTTGTATCTGCAGTATCATCAATCCTTCGCTGGTCTGAAGCCTCTTTGTAGATGAAGGTACGGAAGTAGAAGCAGCCTATAAAAGTTGCTTTCGTAACGTCGTCAACCAATTCAACTTTGAGCGTCTTGGTTTCGATGCCAAAGATGGAGAATCAGATGAAGACGAAATGGTTCGTCAAACAGCTCTTAGCTACTTGATTCAAGCAGACTATCAACCAGCAGTCCTTGCGGCCGCAAGTGTTTTCCAAGCTCATAAAGAGAACATTGAAAGCATCCCCTGCAAGTGTCCGTGGTCTTCGTTCTCCTTAACCAAATGAAACAAGAAAACAGTCTTACTCTTGTTGAGGACTATGTCAATGCATACGTAACAACAAATGATAGTAACTTCTGTCGTCAATTAACTCAAGCAGTTTCATACCTTAAAAATCAAGAAGGCCTCGACTACGTGCTAAGTCAGCTTAAAGACAAACATGTCGTTAAACCTCAAGACTTGTACCTTTGGTATATGAATTTCCTCAGCAAATCATTTGCACAAGAAACCGTTTGGAACTGGGCGAAAGATAACTGGGATTGGATTAAGGCAGCTCTTGGTGGTGATATGAGCTTTGATAGCTTTGTCAATATCCCAGCATGCAATCTTTAAAACACAAGAACGTCTTGATCAATATATTGCTTTCTTCGAGCCACAAACAAGTGATAAAGCCTTGGAACGTAATATCTTGATGGGAATTAAGACAATTGCTGCACGCGTAGACTTGATTGAAAAAGAAAAAGCTGCGGTTGAATCAGCTCTTAAAGATTATTAATATAAAAAACAAGCTTTCCATGAAGGAGAGTTTGTTTTTTTGTGTACAACAGTTTACATAAATTTAGTTATGTATTATGAAGAATAACAAAATGATTTTAGCATAATTAAATTTATGTAAAACTAAAAACAACCACTCCAAATAGGAATGGTTAGACTAGGGTAATTATAAATTATCTAGAGCATTTTTTTTGCTCATCATTTACAATATGGGTGTAAAGATCAGTGACCTGAGTGGAAGCATGACCAAGTTGGTGGCTAACTAAAACTTGAGACTTGGTAGCATCATAAAGACGTGTTGCCAGAGTGTGTCGTAGTTTATGGGGAGTCACACGTATCTTGAAATCCTGAGAATATTTGGCAACCATTTTTCGATACTTGAAGCATCAATACGGTTTGGGAACCCCTCGATATTCCGTTAAAAAATAGGGCAAGGTCTTGCTTTTCAGCCTTATAGCGTTTATCACGGATACTAAGATAATTTTCAAGATAAGGTTTTGCAAAACTTGCTACATTAACTGAGTCTCGTTTGCCACCTTTTCGAGTAACATCAATGACCATCATTTTCAGATTGATATCTTTAGGTCCAGGTTAACAGCCTCAGAAAGTCGAACCCCTGAAGCCAGCAGCAAGGCAATGATAGCCAAATCACGTTCTTTATTCTTGTAAAACGAAGATTTTGCACGATTTGAGAGCTTAACTTCGTATTCATTTTCGACATAATCAAGAAATTCCATGGTTTCATCGCCTAGAAAGAGTTTCTGTTTGATATTCTCAGCACGTGCAGCCAAGGTTTCTTTTTTTCTTAGTAGAAACTTTTTTCATAACGTTACTGATAGAAATATGGCTCACCATCAGGTCCCTCAACCTCCTCGGTTAAATACTTATAGAGACTAGATAGAGCTGAAAGCGTACGATTAATAGTTGTTTGAGAGACTCCCTGTTTCTTTGAATAAGTATTTAAGGACGGACGTTCACGTAGATAGAGGACAAACGACTCATGTATCTTTTTAGTTAGATTTTCCAGAGTTTTGATGTCGATTGAGGCAATATCATCAGCATCTGAAATACCTGAGTCAATCAACCAGTCAAAAAAGCGTTTATATTCCTTGAGATATTCATATAAGGTCGTGAAAGAATATGGAACCGATAGTTTAGACTGATAATACTCAAGAACAAACCAAGGCATAAGAGATTTGTATTCTTCAATTTTTTCCGAGTAAGAGTTCACGTTTCATTAATCTTATTCTCCAAAATTACTTAATAGAAGTATATCACACCCTTATCTTTCTTTCAAAGAAAATTACAGTTTTTCGGAAAGATGTTATAAAGGTGTTTTCTCTTAGAGTCTTTATAGGTTTACTATCTGAATATATAAAAACCACACTAAATCAATCCTAAACCAACTTTTGAAAAAATCTTTATGGTTTTTGATAAAAATCTTTATAACGTATTATTTACTTTTAAATTTTCCCAAGAAAAAACAACCTGGAGTTTTCAGATTGTTCAAATAATGATTAAGCTACGATAGCTTTTTGCAGACCTCCTCAGTTGTCATACGTGAGAAATAATGTGTTGTGTCAATGGTTTAAGCTTAGCCAAAGACATCTTCGTACTCGTAAGGTACACCGACCAGCAACTCTTCAATATCAGATACATCCCCGATACCAAAGAAATCTCCGTAAATCTTAACAGATTTAATAATTGAATTCTCAACATTGGCGTAAGTTGAGATCTTACCTGCCAGCTGGGTAACGAACGTTACGCTCTACTGTGTATTCTGGTGATTGACCGTAATGTCCAGTCCCAGGTATTGAATTGCTTCTCATAAGACTCTTGAATTTCTTAGCCAATTCATCCTCAGAAAGGACGTATTCAGTCATGTCAGGGGTAAAATTCCTTCATTTTTCCAAGATTTTATCTGAGAATTCATTTACTGTGATTTTTCTGGCAATTCGTCTACAATGTTTGTCACACGAGCAACGAACAGATTTAACACCTTTTGATTCAATTTTGTCTTTGCTGACTTTTGAGGGCTTGACCAAGAACGGACATATCAACGTCAAAGAGCAAGCAACCATGGTGCATCATACGACCTTTTTATAGTATGCTTGAGCATTTCCACAGAACTTTTTACCGTCGATTTCAAGGTCATTACGGCCAGTAAACTCAGCCTTAACTCCCAAATCAGCAAGTGTAGCGATTACAGGTTGAGAGAAAGTCTTAAAGTCAAAAGCGCCTTCATCTGCCTTATTTGAAATAATAGTATAGTTGAGGTTATTCAAATCGTGATAAACAGCGCCACCACCAGACAAACGGCGAACAACCTTAATACCATGAGCATCTGTATATTCTTTGTTAATCTCTTGAATGGTATTTTGGTGTTGACCAACAATGATAGCTGGACGGTTAATCCAAAGAATGAACAATTCATCTTCATTCACCAATTCACGAAAAGCATAGGCTTCCAAGGCAATATTATAGGCAGGATCGTTTGATGTATTTACGATATATTTCATGAGGTCTCCTCTTGTAATGTGATACTTATATTATAAAGGAAAACGGTGACAAAGTACACGAAGACGCCTTAGGTATAAGGATTTTCATGATATAATATAAAAAATATATGGGGAGTTTTTGGAATGATACAAAATCCTAGTAAATTAAGTCTCTTTTTCTCGAGACTAACCAATAAAATAAATAAAAAGTCAAAATAGCATTTGCTCTGCTTCTTTTTTGTAACCCTTGAATTGATTTTCTATAATGCCTACCAAAGAGCCTATAAGCCTTATCTCTACGATAAAAACAATTACTATTACAAAGCCTATAATTACAGCGTCAAAGAAGATTCATACCTCAAAGAAAAGAGATTGTTCTACATATAAAAGGACGATTTTCCAGATTATATCGATAAAGGAATTGATCTCCGCAGACTTCTATTGATAAAGGCATATCACTTTTACTTTTGATAAGACCAAAATCACTTTACCATTTGGACAGGTGACTTTACTGAAAACTTTTTCGACCGTTATGAACGCTATTTTGATCGTAAAGTTTTTGAGGTTGGTCCGGGTTTTTGATGAAGAATGGTTTTCGAATGCAGAGAATTACAGACAAATGATTCAACGTTTCCCTGGATTACATGATAAAACAATAGATGCCGACTTCGACTTATATCTAAGGGACTTCCTATTTATGATAGTTCCAGGTGATACCCTCTATCAAACTGGGGCTGTGGAAGATGGTGTCAGTGAATACCACTTTCGGTTAAAAATCCCAAATCAGAAAGAAAAATGCAAAGCTATATTATCTACGGAAATGAAGGAGACATCCCACTCTGGGATTGGCAGGCTCCCTTTGTTACCGTAGATAAGGATTTTATAACAAAGAAAGAATTCAGGAATTCTTCGACGACTACGATATTAGAGAGTATGGAAATTATTGGGGTGGCAGATACAATGTAACGTTTCCTCACTTAAATTCCTTACAGATTCTTACCTACAAGAAGAATCCAGAAATGCAAAAAATGAAATCCATTATCTAAAATACTCAACATCTAAAACTTATGATTCATCAAATAAAGAAGCCTATATGAATGATATACTGAATTATCACCCATAGTAACATAACATTATTTATGTAAATACAGCTAATTTATCTATTGGCTGTTTTTCATGCAAAAAAACAAGACCATTTCTGATCTTGTTTTCCTTCTATGCAACTAGATTTTTATTTTGTGTGCCAGATGTCTTTGTCATACTGTTCGATTGTACGGTCAGATGAGAAGAATCCTGCTTCAGCAATGTTGTAAACAACTTTTTTGTTCCATGCATCTTGATCTTCGTAAGCTGCGTATACTTCTTCTTTCTTGTCGATGTATTCAGCCAAGTCAAGCAATGTCATGAACCAGTCTTTAGAGATAAGTTCTTTTGTGGAGACGTTCCAAGCGTTCTTTATCACCAAGTTTAACAAGGTCTTCGCTTACGATAAAGTCAACAGCTGCTTTGATGTTAGCATCTTTTTGTAGTAATCACGTGATACATAACCTTCTTTTTTCGTAAAGGTCAATGATTGTATCAGAGTCTTTACCAAATGTGAAGATGTTTTCTGGTCCTACCAATGCAGCAATCTCAACGTTGGCACCGTCGATTGTACCATGTGTAAGGGCACCGTTAAGCATGAATTTCATGTTACCTGTACCTGAAGCTTCTTTAGAAGCCAATGAGATTTGTTCTGAGATATCTGTTGCTGGGATAAGGTGTTCAGCAACTGTTACGTTGTAGTTTTCAACCAAGTGAACGTTGAGGTATTTGCTTACTTCTGGATCATTGTTGATGAGTTCAGAAAGTGACAAGATCAAGTGGATGATGTCTTGAGCAATAACGTAGGCAGGAGCTGCTTTACCACCAAAGATGATAGTGATTTTACGTTTTGGAAGGTTTCCTTTTTTGATTTCAAGTATTTGTGGATGACATACAAAGCGTTCATTTGTTGACGTTTGTATTCGTGGAAACGTTTGATTTGTGTATCAACGATTGAGTTTTCATCAAGCTCAATACCTTTGTTGGCTTTAAGATAACGTTTAAGTGACAACTTGTTATCATATTTGATTTCAGCCAAACGTTTGTGAACTGCTGGATCATCAGCAAAGGCAGCTAATTTTTCCAATTGTGTTGCGTCAGTAAGGTAACCATCACCAATCAATTCTTTGATGTAATCAGCAAGTTCTTGGTTTGAGAATTCCAACCAACGACGGAATGTAATACCGTTTGTTTTGGTGTTGAAGCGTTCTGGGTAAAGGTCGTAGAATGGTTTCAACTCAGAAGATTTAAGGATTTCTGTGTGAAGTGCCGCTACACCGTTAACGCTTGTAGAGAAGTGGATATCCATGTGTGCCATGTGAACACGGTTGTGTTCGTCAATGATTTGAACACGTGGATCTTCGTATTTTTCACGAATGATAGCATCCAATTTCTTGATGATAACAACAAGGTGTGGAACAACTTCTTCAAGGTAGTCAAGAGGCCATTTTTCAAGGGCTTCAGCCAAGATAGTGTGGTTTGTGTAACCAACCATTTTGCTTACGATAGCTACTGCTTCATCAAATTCAAATCCATGTTTTTCTGTCAAAAGACGGATCAATTCTGGAATTACCATTGATGGGTGAGTATCGTTGATTTGTACGTAAGCGTAATCTGGAAGATCGTGAAGATTAGATCCACGTTCGATAGCTTCGTCGATCAAAAGTTGAGCAGCGTTTGATACCATGAAGTATTGTTGGTAAATACGCAAGAGCTCACCTTTACGAGTTGAATCATCTGGGTAAAGGAAAAGTGTCAAGTTCTTTTTGGATTTCGTCTTGATCAAAAGTGATTCCTTTATCAATCAAATCGTAATCCACACCGTTGATATCAAAGAGGTTAAGGTAGTTCTTAGTTTCTTTCTTATAACCCAAGATATCCAAGCGGTCCAAACGTGATTTCAATGTGAAGTTTTTGAATGGAACATCATAAGAGATATCAGTTGGTACCAACCATGATTGATCTTCAATCCAGTAGTTTGGTTCTGCATCTTGTTTGTTGTCTTTGAAGACTTGTTTGAAAAGACCACAGTGGTAGTTAAGACCAACACCTTCACCGTTAATGCCAAGTGTTGACATAGAATCGATGAAACATGAAGCCAAACGTCCCAAACCACCGTTACCATAGAGATGGTTCTGGTTCAACGTCTTCAATTTCGCTGATTGACTTACCAGCAGCATCCAATTCAGCTTTAACATCCTTGTAGATGCCCAAAGTTGATCAAGTTGTTAGACAAAAGTTTACCGATCAAGAACTCAGCTGAGATGTAGTAAACTTTGCGTTTGCTATCGTTTTTAGGTTTTGGAGCAGCTGCTTCTTTTTACGAATTCCAACAAAAGATAGTAGATTTCTTCGTTTGAAAGGTCCTTAAGATTTTTTTTTTGCTTCAACATATTGTGTAAATGTAGCCATTTTATTTATTACCTCGATTATATCTTTCTGTAATGTCTGTCAAAAAATTCTTTCTTGTCGACAGTGATTTCACCTGGGAAGCATACGCCATTTCCAGTTTTGACCAACTGTGTTAGGGGAAGTTTGTACGGCTATTTTCAGGTTTATCAAGGATATCCTGCATAGTCGCAATAGCTGTGTTGCTTACAGTAGCAAAGAGGTGCGAAGAAGAGCACGTGTGATTGGTTCACCTTGACGACGGTTGATGTAAGCATCAGTATAATCACGTTGCTCTTGCGTCAAGTTGTCGTACCAACCATTGATTACTTCGTTATCATGTGTACCTGTGTAGGCAACTGAATGTTGTGTGTATACGTGTGGAATGTCAATGCTGTTTCCAGTAGTATCGTAGAATCCAAATTGAACAATCTTCATTCCAGGGTAACCACAGTCTGCAAGAAGTTTACGTGTCTTATCATCAATGTTACCAAGGTCTTCGGCAATGATTTTAAGATCACCCAATTCTTCTTTAACCACTTTGAAAAGGTCATAACCAGGTCCAGGAACCCATTCACCATTTTCAGCAGTTTCATCTCCTCCAGGAATTTCCCAGAAGTCAGAGAACCCTTTGAAGTGGTCAATACGCAAGTAATCATAAAGTTTAAATGATTCTTGAATACGGAATACCCACCAAGCATAATTTTTCTGCTTTGTGTTTATCCCAAGCATAGATTGGGTTACCCCAAAGTTGACCAGTAGCTGAGAAGTTATCTGGTGGAACTCCGGCAATGTAACGTGGTTTACATTCGGCATCTAGTTTGAAGAGATGAGGTTGAGTCCAAACTTCAACACTATCAGCTGAAATGTAGATTGGCATGTCACCAATGATTTGAATACCATTTTTGTTAGCATAAACTTTTAGTTCTGCCCATTGGCTAAAGAAGAGGTATTGTACCACTTGGTGATATGTGATAACATCAGCAAGTTCTTTGCGAAGTTTTTCAAGAGTTGCCTCATCGCGTTTAACTGCTTTTTTTGTCATCCCAATCTTGAAGTGCTTTGTTATCAAAGTGTTCTTTGATAGCCATGAAATCAGCATAATCTGCTAACCAGTTAGCATTTTCAGATTTGAAGGCTTCAAACTTCTTAGCTTCTTTTTTCTCAGCCAAGATTGCTTTTACAGCTTTTTCAAGGATTGGACGACGTGCTTCATAAACTTTAGCATAGTCAATAAACTCAGGATCTGACCCAAAGTCAGCGCCTTTAACATCAGCTTTAGTTAGAAACTTGTCACGAATAAGGAAATCCAAATCGATAAAGTGTGTATTTCCTGCTACCGCTGAAAATGATTGGTAAGGTGAATCCCCATAACTTGTTGTAGTAAGTGGCAAAATCTGCCAGTAAGTTTGTTTTGTTTCTTTTAAGAAATCAACAAAGTCATAGGCTGCTTGACCGAAAAGATCCGATCCCGTAGTCACCTGGAAGTGATGTGATGTGCATCAATACACCGCTTGCTCGTTTGTTCATAAAGTTTACCTCAAATTATTTTTACACTTATGATTATAATGCAAACGTTTGCATAAGTCAAGAATTTTTAGCAAAAAAATAAAATTTTTTATATCTTTTTTAAAAACATTCGTAAAACAAAGCGCTTTCAATGTAATAATGACTTCTAAGCTGAGTGATAAAGAAACTCTAGTTTTTAAGTAGTTATCTTAATAAAATTAAAAAAGTGGTTGGTAACTTAATAACCAACCAGGTCAATATAGCATTATTAGACTTTATCTATTTGTGACACTTTCTCTTTCAATGAGTTTAAATGGGATAGATGACTTTCTCTGACTTAGATTTAGCGTCTTTGAGAAGAGCCAAGAGTCTCAAGACACTTTTCTTTTCCAAGTTCTTGAATATTAATGTCAAATGTAGTCAAGAAAGGATGCATGATTTCTGCAAAAGTCGAATTATTGAAAGAAATAATAGCATAATCTTCAGGAACTCTAAATCCTTGATTGTTCAGCCATTGAATAAGACGAAGGGCGATAAGGTCATCCTTAACAATCAAAGCTGTCGGAGAAAATCTTTCCAATTCTTTCTTTAAATCCTCGATTGTTCGTGCTGAAAAGACAAGTTCAGGTAGGACATCAAATTTTGTTCGTCTTGCTTCCTTTATACCCTTGATAACGTTCCTGCCCCACTTGTCCAAAAAAAGATCATCAGTGACAAAACCAATTTTCGGTGCCCTTTTGCCTGGAGGTAATTTACAGCTTCATGTCCTAATTCCTTATTATCATTATCAATATAGGTTACTTTTATTTTCATTATCTACTGCTGCTCCAACCACTACAAAGGGTACTTTTTCTTTTAATAGGTAATCTTTAACAGGATCTTTCTTTTCTGAATAGAGGATAAAAAACCATCAGCTCGTTTTTGGCGATGCATGAGTTCAACTTGTTTAACCAATTCATCCAAACTAGCACCTGTGGCAATACTGACGACCTGAGAATTGCGACTTGCCTCTTCATTGATAGCCGTTAAAATCTCCATATAGAAGGGCTGACTGATATTTTCTATACGGTCTGTTAAGGGTGGAAGAACAACACCTAAACTATGCGTTAAGCCTGTTGCCAACATTTTGTGCTGCTGAATTGGGTACATAACCTAATTCTTCCATAGCTGCTCTTACTTTAATTTTTGTTTCTTCTGAAATAGCCGAGTTATCCTTTAATGTCCTACTTACCGTTGATGGGCTGACTCCAGCCTTCTTAGCAACATCTTTAATTGTAGCCATTATTTTCCTCTCATTCTCATAAATTTCTTTAAAGTCATAAAATACAAGAACAATTATAACCGAGAACATGTTTTATGCAATCGTTTGCACAAATTTAAAAATTTTTACAAAATACTTGACAGATGGAAACGGTTGCATAATGGTTATCGTAAACTAAATTTCTGGAGGAAATAGAAATGAAAAAATGGCAAAAGGTATTACTTGGTAGTGCTGGATTACTTGTGGCTGGATCGCTCTTGGTAGCTTGTGGGTCAAACTCAAGCAAGAGGTCAAGGTCAGATAGCAAGACTTTGAAACTTTGGGTACCAACTGGCGCTAAAAATCTTACTCAGATACAGTAGCACAGTTTGAAAAGAAATCTGGTTACAAAGTTGATATGGTTGAAATGGAAGATCCAAATGCTCAAGAAAAACTTGACTAAGGATGCTTCTACTGCTGCAGATGTCTTCTTCACTTCCACATGACCAACTCGGTAAATTGGTAGACGCTGGAGCTATCCAAGAAATCCCAGAGCAATACTCAAAAGAAATTGCTGATCAAGATACTGATCAAGCTACTGTAGGTGCTCAATACAAAGGTAAAACTTACGCCTTCCCATACGGTATCGAAACACAAGTTACATCCTACAATAAATCTAAACTTAACGAAGAAGATGTTAAATCATACGAAACAATCACTTCTAAAGCTAAATTTGGTAGCAACTTGAAAGAAGTTAATGCTTATGTAACTGGTCCTCTCTTCCTTTCAGTTGGTGACACACTCTTTCCCTAACGGTGAAGATGTTAAAGGGACTAACTGGGGGCAATGAAGCTGGTGTGAACGTTCTTAAATTCATCGCAGCTCAAAAAGACAACAAAGGATTTGTTAATGTTGATTCAGCTAACATGATGGCTAAATTCGAAGATGGTTCTGTTGATGCTTTCCAATCAGGACCATGGGACTACGCTGCAGCTGCTAAAGCTGTCGGTAAAGACAATCTTGGTATTGCTGTTTACCCAACAGTTAATATCGGTGGTCAAGACGTTCAACAAAAGCCTTCATGGGTGTAAAACTTTACGCAGTTAACCAAACACCATCTAAAGGTAACGCTGAACGTATTGCTGCTTCTTACCAATTGGCACAAGCTTTGACAAGCAAAGACAGTCAAAATAACCAATTCACTAATGAAGACCGTCACATCATCCCAGCTAACAAAAAGTTCAAGCTTCTGAAGCTGTTCAAAAGGATGCACTTGCACAAGCTGTAATTACTATGGGTTCATCTGATCAGTACACAACTGTTATGCCTAAACTTAGTCAAATGTCAGTCTTCTGGACTGAAAGTGCTGCTCTTATGAGTGATGCATATAACGGTAAAATCAAGGAAGACCAATTCCTTACTAAATTACAACAATTTGATAAAGATTTGGCAGCAGCTAAATAAGAATCTAACTATGAGAAGGTAAAGAGGCAGGTCAGGTCCTAGCCTCTTTATCTATCACTAATTAAACATTTATCTGAGGAGATATCTATGTCACAAACAATCTACGACACAACTCCTATGCGCCAGGTCTTCAAAGAAGGTACATGGGATGTCAAATTATCCTTTCTGGTAATGGGTTTGGCAAACTTGGTCAACAAACAGTTCACCAAGGGCTTGCTCTTCCTCCTTTCTGAGATTGCCTTCTTAGTAGCCTTCGTTATTCAAATCATCCCTGCACTTAAAGGTATGATTACCTTGGGGACTCAAGAACAAGGTGAGGCTATTAAAGAAGTTAATGGGGTTAAGCTTACTGTTCAGGTCGCTGGAGATAACTCTATGCTCTTGTTGATTTTTGGACTTGCATCATTAATCTTCTGTGCAGTTTTTGCTTATATTTACTGGTGTAACCTTAAGAGTGCTCGTCATCTCATGGCTCTCAAACAGTCTGGACGTAAAGTTCCTAACTTTTGTTGAAGACTTCAAGACCTTGGCTGATGGTCGTTTCCACATGGGACTTATGTCTGTACCATTGATTGGAGTTTTGCTCTTCACAATCTTGCCTTTGATCTACATGATCTGTTTGGCCTTTACTAACTTTTGACCACAATCACCCAGCACCTAAATCACTCTTTGACTGGGTTGGTTTCTCAAGTTTTGGTGAGGTTCTGCAAGGTCGTATGGCTGGTACTTTCTTCCCTCTTTTGACATGGACTTTGATTTGGGCAGTTGCTGCAACAGCAACAACTTTCTTCTTCGGTATTGTCCTTGCTCTACTGCTTAACACTAAGGGCCTTAAATTCAAAAAAGTATGGCGTACACTCTTTGTTATCACTATCGCCGTTCCTCAGTTTGTATCACTTCTTTTGATGCGTAACTTCCTTAATGACCATGTCCTTTGAATGGTTTACTTCAAACCTTGCATCTCACTAATGGACCTATTCCATTCTTGACTGACCCTCTCTGGGCTAAGTTCTCTATTATCTTTGTTAATATGTGGATTGGTATTCCGTTCACAATGTTGGTCGCAACTGGTATCATCATGAACTTGCCAACTGAGCAGATTGAAGCAGCTGAAATTGATGGAGCAAGCAAGTTCCAAATTTTCAAGAGTATCACTTTCCCACAAATTCTCTTGATTATGGCACCATCATTGATTCAACAATTCATCGGTAATATCAATAACTTCAACGTTATCTACTTCCTTACTGGTGGTGGACCTAAAAATTCTGAATACTATCAAGCGGGTTCAACTGACCTCTTGGTAACTTGGCCTCTACAAACTGACTGTTAGCGCTAAAGACTATAACTTGGCATCTGTTATCGGTATCTTGATTTTCGCCATCTCTGCAACATTCAGTCTCTTGGCCTACACAAGATCATCTTCATTCAAGGAAGGGGCTGCTAAATAATGAAACGTAAGAAAAATCTTTTACCTAACTGGTACTTATATTCTATTGACAGTTCTAGCTGTTATCTGGTTGATTCCTATTATTGGATCTTTTACAAGTTTCCGTGGTGAAGGAGCTAATGCGGTACCTTACTTCTTCCCTAAGACTTACACTTTTAATAACTACATTAAACTGTTTACCAGCGATGCTTATCCATTTGGAAAAATGGTTCATCAATACCTTCATCGTTGCCACATGTACATGTATTCTCAACTTTGATTACCGTAGGTATGGCCTACTCACTTAGCCGTATTAAATTCAAACACAGAAATGGCTTCTTGAAATTGGCACTTGTACTTAACATGTTCCTGGATTCATGTCAATGATTGCGGTCTACTACATTTTGAAGGCCCTCAATTTGACACAAAACCTTGACATCTTTGGTCTTGGTATATTCTGCTGGGGCAGCTCTTGGTTTCTACATTGCGAAAGGTTTCTTTGATACCATTCCTTACTCATTGGATGAATCAGCAATGATTGATGGGGCAACTCGTCTTCAAATCTTTACCAAGATTACCTTGCCACTTTCTAAACCAATCATCGTCTACACTGCCCTCATGGCCTTCATGGGACCTTTGGGTAGACTTCATCTTTGCATCTGTTATCCTTGGTGACGTTAAAGATAAATATACCGTTGCCCTTGGACTCTACCAAATGCTTAACCAAGACGCTATCAATGAATGGTTCCTTCCATTTACCGCAGGTGCTATTATCATCGCCATCCCAATCACCCTTCTCTTTATCTTCATGCAGAAATACTATGTTGAAGGTGTAACCGGCGGATCAGTTAAATAATAAAGGATAAATGATATGACAACTCTTAAACTGGATAAAATTTACAAAAAATACCCAAATGCAACTCACTACTCTGTCGAAGATTTCAGTATCGATATCAAAGACAAGGAATTCATCGTTTTCGTAGGTCCCTTCAGGATGTGGTAAATCAACAACTCTCCGTATGGTTGCTGGTCTCGAAGAAATCACAGAAGGTAAACTCTATATCGATGGTGAAGTGGTTAATGACAAATCACCAAAAGATCGTGACATTGCCATGGTATTCCAAAACTATGCACTTTACCCTCACATGACTGTTTATGAAAATATGGCCTTTGGTCTTAAACTTCGTAAATATAAAAAGACGATATCGACAAACGTGTGCGTGAAGCTGCTGCTAGCCTTGGTTTGACTGAGTTCTTAGATCGTAAGCCTGCAGACCTATCTGGTGGTCAACGTCAACGTGTAGCTATGGGACGTGCCATCGTTCGTGATGCTAAAGTCTTCCTTATGGATGAACCTCTCTCAAACTTGGATGCTAAGCTTCATGTGTGACCATGCGTGCTGAAATTGCTAAAATTACTCGTAATATTGGGGCAACGACTATCTATGTTACTCATGATCAAACTGAAGCCATGACATTAGGTGACCGTATCGTTATCATGAGTTCTACTAAAAAATCCTGATGGTTCTGGTACTATCGGTCGTATCGAACAAATTGGTACCGCTCAAGAACTTTATAATGAGCCAGCTAATAAATTAGTTGCCGGATTTATCGGAAGTCCTGCTATGAACTTCTTCAATGTTAAGGTTGATGGCAACCGTATCACTAACTCTGAAGGCTTGGATATTGTAATTTCTGAAGGACAAGCTAAAATCTTGAAAGAAACAGGTTATCAAGGCAAGAAAGTTATCTTTGGTATCCGCCCAGAAGATGTTTCAAGCCGTCCAATTGTTCAAGAAGTTTATCCAGATGCCAATGTAGATGCTGAAGTCGTCGTTTCAGAGCTTCTTGGTGCAGAAACAATGCTTTACCTAAAACTTGAGAAACTGAGTTTGCTGCCCGTGTTGATGCGCGTGACTTCCACAATCCAGGTGAAAAGTTAAACCTTACTTTCAACGTTGCTAAAGGTCATTTCTTCGACGCTGAGACAGAAAACGTATCAGTTTGTAAAATAAAAAATCAGCTCTAGAGGCTGATTTTTTGTATGGCATGAGCAACCTACCTTTTAACTAATACTTCCTATCACTCACTAAACATACTCTCTCAATCTATGATATAATATCCCTTGGCACCTCGACACCGCCTACGAAGGGAGGTGAGTTTTGCCTATGATGGATTTACTATTCAAAACTATCATCGGACCTATTGTGGTCGGTGTTATCCTTCGTCTGATCGACAAGTGGTTAAACAAGGATAGATAGTGCTAAAAAGACCCCGAGCTTATGTGGAAGTTAGCCCGAGGTCTTTTCTTGCCTATAATGTAGACTTACTATTCAATACAAGTGTATTATGTCATAAAAGATTAGAATTGTCAAGAAACTTGAAGATAACCTTTAGATAGAGATCTTAGTCTTTAGTCTTGTCTTCGTCTTTTTTATCATTATCTGTCTTATTTACGGCTGCTTTAAACTCGGCTAGCATTTTACCGATAGATTGTCCGAGTTCTGGCAAGCGTTTAGGACCAAAGATGAGGAGGGCTCCTAGGACGATAATGATAAGTCCTGGAGCTCCGATATCACGTAGAATTCCCATGAGATTTCCTTTCTATTTATCTTTATATTTTCTTTGTTTACGTTTATAAATAAGCTTACTAAGAGTTAAGCTAACTTCATAAAGTAAGATTAAGGGAGCAGTCATGGCCAAGTCACTAATAAAGTCTGCTGGTGTCAAAACAACTGCCAAAACCAAGAGAACAAAGTAAGCATAGCGTCTATAGCGTGTCAGAAAAACTGGTGTTATTATGCCGATAGATGTCAAAAACTCACAACTACGGAAGTTCAAAGAGAACAGCTAAAGGCACTGTCGTATGCAGTAAGAAACTAAGATAGTTTTGTGCTGTAATTTGTGTATTAAAGAGTCCTTCACCTAGTTTCAAAAGCACTTCCAAGATAGCTGGACTCACAAAATAATAGCCAAAGGCCAAACCCAAAAACAAAACAGACAAAGTTGCTGGAATATAGGCAAAGATAGCACGCGCTTCATTGTCCCTCAAACCAGGTTTTACAAACTGCCAAATCTGGTAGGTGGTGAAAAGGGCAAGGTGACCGTAAAAAGACATGAGACTGGCTAAGTTAATGTAAATCCAGAGAATATCGTTAGGCCCTAAACCAATAAGGGCTTATCAAATTCTCTAGTCAGATAAGCATAGAGTTCCCTTGGCAAACAACAGGGTAATACAGAAAACTAGGAAAAGCAAATGACTACTGCAATAAAACGTCTCCGAAATTCCACCAGATGCTCAACAATAGTCATCTCATCTTTATTTCTTGCCATGCTGTTTCACCGTCACAAAGACAACAATAGCAATAAAGATAAGTTAGTGGAATCAAGACTTCCCAGCGGGATAAATACCAGCCCAATCAATGGTTGGGAAACCACTAATCAAATGATTAGACATCATATTAGTCAACTGAAGGGCATGAAGACTGACACCGAGCATCTTGAAGGCCAAGGCATAAATCAACCAAGTCAAAATAAAGAAAATGCGGTGTGGTTTAATATAGTGACTAGCTTTTAGTCATAGCGACAGCAATAATAACAAGAACTGCAATGGCTAAAGCAATACCAATCAAGAAATTAGCTGTCGTGATACGTGGAATAATACCAACGTAGAAAAGTATAGTCTCGGCCTTCACGGAAGACAGCCAAGAAACTAAGGGCAAACATGGATACAAAACTTCCAGTAGCCGTCACCGTCTTC
>VOFE01001774.1_pt1 | contig 16544 bp, 30 predicted proteins | sample 5384071 | NCBI WGS metagenome assembly VOFE01 (sample SAMN12384724, study PRJNA508395) | human gut metagenome | isolation source: healthy gut D | host: Homo sapiens
CCAGGGGAGTGGTTTCCATAAAGAAGCCCTCCGCACCCAGGGAGCCGTACACCTCGTCGGTGGAAACCTGCAGGTACTTGACGCCCGGCTTATACTGGTCGTCCCCGTGCTCCATGCGGCCTTGGCATGGTTTAACAGGTTAAGCGTGCCGAGAATGTTCGTCTTTGCAAAAATGTCGGGGTTTTTGATGCTGCGGTCCACATGGCTTTCCGCCGCGAAATTGACCACGTAGTCGAAGTCGTATTTCTCGAACAGGTCGCCGATGGCCTGCTTGTCGCAGATGTCGGCCTGCACGAAAATGTGCCGCTCGTCCCCCTCAATGCTTTTCAGGTTTTCAAGGTTGCCCGCATAGGTCAGCGCGTCCACGTTGACAATACGGATATCCTTATATTTTTCAGCATATACTGATCTTTTTTCAGATACGCGCCATAGGGGGGACTTTCCATATTTCTCCGCCGCCCGAACCCAGCTCTTCTCCGCTGATCCAGCCGTTGATATAGCCGATCTCTTCGGGCACGGAAATTTTGATGCCCTGCCGCTTTTTCCACAATGCCCCAAAGTCTCCCGCCTCCAGGAGGCTGTCCATGGTGCCAGTATCCAGCCAGGCAAGGCCCGGCCCAGCAAGGCGTTCAGGTCTCCGGCCTCCAGATGGGAGCCGGTTTAAGTCGGTGATCTCTCCAGCTCCCCGGGCGCTGGGGCGCACCTGTGGCGAATTCCACCACCGCTCGTCATAGAAATACAGGCCGGTAATGCAGTAGTTGCTCTTGGGATGGGCCGGCTTTTTCCTCCACGGAAAGCACCTTGCCCTCTTTGTCAAATTCAACGATCCAGACCGCTCAGGGTCCTCCCATGATAGCCGAAAATCGTGGCCCCGGGGGCCTCTGCCGCCGAGCGGAGAATCGAGGCATCCCGCGCCATAGAAGATGGTATCCCCCAAGGATCATGGCGCAGGCATCGCCGGCGATGAACTCTTCCCAATCAGGAAGGCCTGGAGCCGGCTCCGTGGCGAGAAACTGCACCTTATAGGAAGGCGGATGCCATATTGGCTGCACGTCGCCCAGCAGCTGCTCAAAGTTGGGCAAGTCGCTGGGGGTGGAGATGATAAGAATATCCCGGATTCCCGCCAGCATCAGCGTGGAAAGGATAGAAAATCATGGGCTTTATCATAGACCGGCAGAAGCTGCTTGCTGGTCACCATAGTCATCGGATACAGTCTCGTTCCGGAGCCTCCTGCCAATATAATTCCTTTTTACTGCCATACATGCCTCCCTGGCGCCTCAGCGGCGCGGCGCTTTTCGCTCAACTTATTTGTCCGCGGCGTTTTTTGTTCCCGCCGTTTTGCTTTTCTTTGCTTTTTATTCCTGGCCTCTCGGCGGGGCCTTATTCGCTCGGTTTATTCTGCCCGGCCGGATTCTCATTCCCGCCCTTTTTTTGTCACATCCATTGGCCAGCCCTCGGCAGGCCATATTCGCCGGTTTATTCCGCCACGGCCGGATTCTCATTCCCGTCCGCTTCTTTGTCACATCCCATTGGCCAGCCCTCAGCGGGCGGCCTTATTCGCCAGTTTATTCCGCCGGCCGGATCCTCATTCCCGCCCGCTTTTTGTCACATCCCACTGGCCAGCCCTCGGCAGGCGACAGCCTCGTCGCCAGTCATTTCCTCTCAGCGGCAGGATTCGTATCCCCCAACTCTTGCTTCATATCTGCCCGGCGAGATCCCGGGCGGCAAAGACAACTTTCTTTCCCGCACCCTTTCCGGATAACAACATACCGTATCAGCCTTTCGTCCACTGCCTGCAATCATTCGGCTGCACCCGTCCGAAAACATCTGCTTTCGCATTTCTTCAAAACACAAATTCCATTGCCACAGCGCCGATACCCAGCGTCTCCCGCCTCCCGTCCTACCTGCCGCGAAGTCAGGGCTTTTTCTCTTCCGCAATATCATTGGAGGCGTAGCTTCCGCATACATCTTTGCCAGCCGGCGGGCAATCCAGCCCGGCCACATCCGGGAAAACATTTTGAGATCCTCCGCCGCCCGGCCGCTGCTCTCAATCTGCTTGGTGGTTTCGGAATCCTCGTGGATGCGGTGGGCCATGCAGACCTGCTTTTCATAGGTAAACCAGCCCCGGCTTTCCGGCAAAGGTGAGCCAGGCGTCCCCAGTCAGATCGTTTTGTATTCGGATTAAACACCGGCCCTCCGCAGAGCTCCCGGTTATATGTCACCGCCGGGCAGCAGATGGGCGAGCCCAGCCGCAGCACGGCCTTTTTGAAAAAATTTGCTTTTTGATGCTTTTCTTGATATAAAAGGCCATAGCAGAAGCCGTTTGATCCTGAGCATCTTCGTCTTTCGCCGTGCTTTCCGTTCACCAGCTCTTCATAATCGCAGAATCAATAATCGAATCCTTCATATAGGGGAAGCAGCTTTTATAATAGACGTCGTCCTGGTGGGCCAGCGTCAAATAGGGCGTTTCGCACTGATGGCGGCAAACTGCCAGATCCCCGGCTCTTTTTCATTGATATATAGAGGCAGGCCGTATTTCTCCGCCAAGCCGGAGATATAGGGCGACGGGGTAGAGGTAGAGATATAAACCGCGCTCTTTACACTCTGGCCCAAAACCGACTGAATACACTCCTCCAGATATGGGCTCTCTTTATAGGCCAGAATGGCAAAGGTATGGCAGAGCTTCTGCTCCATAATTCTCCTCCTCCGGGCGGTTTTTTCCAAAAAACCGCACAAATATCTATGTTGCATTGTAGCACATCCGCCCCGCATTGGCAAAGCAAAGCCAGGCCCGGCGCAGCCCGGCCTGCATTTGACTTATCCCCATAATTCTACTAATAAGGACAACTTTTTTGTGAAGGAACGCCGATATGAAAAAAACGTTCATGTATTATATACATTCTTCTGGCACTGCTCCTCTTTTCCTCCTGTTCCATTCTGCAGAGCGATCCCAGCGGGCAGGTAGAAAATCAGCCCTATTCTTTCAAACGGCAGAACATCTCCTATACAGGATTATACAGCGGGCAGATGGATAAGGGCGAACCCCAGGGCGAAGGCCGCTTTATCGTTTCTTCTGCCGTTCCGGACAGTGAGGAATCCCGGAAAAACGGCGTTTTTCGAATATACCGGGAGCTGGAGCGACGGCACCTTTGAAGGCGAGGGAACTCTCACCTATGCCGATGGAAGCGTCGTCTCGGGGAGTTCCTCTCGGGGAATATGACGGCCTGATGACCACTATCACCACTGATTCAGAATATGAGCTCGCCCACTATGCCCATGGCGTGCTCTATGGCCTGGTCCGGCGCTACAGCGCATCCGGTGCGCTGCTCGCCAGCGATTATTACATCAACGGGGGAATCCATTACCCCCCATCAAGGAATCGGCAAAGACGGTGGACTACTACAGCCTCTTCTATGAGGCGGACGACTATGCCGGAAAAAAGCCATCCAGCTTCAGGGAACAATCGTGAAAAACTGGAGCGGGAGAACAGCTCCCTCTTTCTCATCCGGGATTCTGCCGGAAATGACTATGCCGTAACGTCCATAAAGCCGGACGGCGACACGCGCTTTCTGACTCCGGATTCCCGCTTCTCCTGGTGGGGACAAAGTGAACATCTGCGGGATCTCCACCGGGCTTTATAATTATGACTTTACGAACACGGCCCTGGAGGCCGACCCGGAAAATTCCGTCCCCAATGCCGCTTCTCCCTCCGCTTCACCCCAGGCCATGGGTTTTCCTACCCCTCTCTTCGGTGGTGAGCGCCGAGGTTGAGGACTGGCCCCCTTCGATCCCGCCGCCCCAGCCATGGACTATTCCTGTTCCTGCGCTATGGCAGCTACTATAAAATACGTCCTATCAATTTGCGGGAACCGTGCGGGAAATCTATCTGGACAGCAAAACCCACTCTCTCTGGAACTGATGGTTTTGGAAGATGGAAGCCAAAACTCCGTCTTTTTATGTGACCTATTCCTATGCTACAGGAGAATCTCTTCCCCTGCGGGGCAGCGTGTGGAAATCGAGGGGTTTTCAAGGCAGCAAGCAGGTGCTTTCTACCGATGCCCAGGGGCAGCTTGCCGCCAGCTATTATCCCCAGCTTGCCGCCAGCCGGATCGTTGTTTCTCCATGAACCATCTTGTCTTTATGAAGGCAGGCGGCGTTTTCGCCGCTTTTTTCTTGCCCCGGCAAGCTTCTCCCTATTTCAGGGCTCCATGAAAACCGTGTCTCTCCCAAAAGCATGGGAAAATACCGGGCAGGCCATCGTAAGGGGCAGTTTCATGCGGAGAACCAGAAATGCCATCTCCCCAAGCTATATAATGCCCGCGTTGCTGTTTCATCCCGATCCCAAAACGGCGGGCCCTCTCCCCTCCCCGATTTCCATCCCGGCCGTTCCGGCTTCGCTGTATCTTTTATATTTTCCATCTTATTGGCATATGCCGCGGCTTTTGTCCCTCCTCAGCATACTTCACTTCTTCTCCTCCGGGGCCGGCCTTGCATTCCCCTGTCGCGAAAATTTCTTTGCTTCTTTCTTTTCAACCGTCCCCTGGTGTGCTCCATTGTTTCCTTTCCTCTCCCGTACTGCCCGGCCTTGCACTTCCCCGTCGCGAAAGTTTCTTTGCTTTTTTCTTTTCAACCGCCCCCTCGGTGTACTCCATTGTTTTCCTTTCCTCTCTGTTCTGCCCGGCTTTGTATTCCCCGTCGCGAAAGTTTCTTTGCTTCTTTCTTTTCAACCGCCCCTTCGGTGTGCTCCATTGTTTCCTTTCTCTCTGTTCTGCCCGGCTTTGTATTCCCCCGTCGCGAAAGTTTCTTTGCTTCTTTCTTTTCAAAAAAAGAGGGCCCTCTCTCAGGAACCCCTTTCCCGCGTTTCTTCTTTCTTATTTCATGGCCTGACAGGTGAAATTCCAGGAGCTTTGCACATCTCCTCCAATCCCGCGCGGCCTGCCAGCCCAGCAGGGCCTTTGCCCAGGATGCATCCGCATAAAAGGCGTCGATATCTCCCGGCCGGCGGGGCTGAATCCGATAGGGAATTTCCACCCCGGTCGCCTCGGAAAAGGCATGCACCAGCTCCAAAACACTGGTTCCCTTTCCGTCCCCAAATTGAAAATTTCCAGGCTGCCGGGATGCGCCTCCAGATAGCCAAGCGCCTTTTCATTGCCCCTCCGCCAGATCCATAACATGGATATAGTCCCGCACACCAGTGCCGTCCGGCGTGTTGTAATCGTCTCAAATACGCCAGAAAAGGCAGCCTGCCGATGCCCACCTGGGTGATATACGGCATCAGGTTATTGGGGATGCCGTTTGGATTTTCTCCGATCCGTGCCGCTTTCGTGAGCGCCAATGGGATTGAAATACCGCAGAATGCTCACGCCCAGATCCGGGCATGCCGTGTGCAGATCCGTCAGAATCTGTTCGATCATCACCTTTGGCCTATAGCCATAGGGGCTGGTGGCCGAAACCGGCATCCCTTCCACATAGGGAATGGGATTGCGGTCGCCGTAAACCGTAGCCGAAGAGCTGAACACGATATTCTTCACTTCGTGCCGAACCATCGCCTCAAAAGCCGGATGGTGCCGGTGACGTTATTTTCATAATAGGCCAGAGGCTGGCGGACACTCTCCCCACTGCCTTCATTCCCGCAAAATGGATCACGGCAAAAAAATATCGTTTTCGGAAAATACCGCTCCAGAACCGCGCCGTCCGCAGATCCCCCTCATAGAATACCGGTGCCGTCCCGGCGATATCTCCAACCGCACCGGCAACCCCGCGTTTGGAATTGGACAGGTTGTCCAGGATCACCACCGGTATCCCGCCTGCAAAAGCACAACGCAGGTGTGCGAGCCGATATAGCCCGTCCCTCCGGTGACGAGAACCGTCCCTATTCTTCTTCATGCGGTTCCTCCTTGTTTTCCAGCCCCTCGATGCGCTTTTCCAGCAGCGCAATCACCTGGGTCAAACGGTAAATTTTGTTTTTCAGCCCTGAAACGATGATGGTCATGCCGATGAGCATGCAGAGGATGAATATGATCCCCAGGAAGAAGGCGGCGTTCATGGGAACCTGAATCCCCAGAAGCGACGCCAGGCCGATGAGAACCTGGGGCCAGATGGACATAATGAGGATCGCCAGCCCGGCGAAAATCAGAGCAGCGTATATTGCAGCTCCAGGCGCCCCTTCTTCAGCATATGAAAAATCACAATGTTAAACAGGACGCTGATGACAATGGCAAAAATCTGCAAAACAAGCGCCATTTTATTCCCCCTTATCAATCAGGGTCTTGCTCTCGCACCGAGCCAGGCAGACCGCCAGCGTGACTTTAATCATATAATAGACCGACTGGAAAAAGCGAATGGAGCTGTTTCCCGCCGCACGTTCCCGCATTTTGACGGGTACTTCCTGAATGGAGGCCGTTGCGGCAGACGCGGACGATGCTCTCCGGCTCAGGAAAGTCCTTGGCATAGTGCCGGACAAACAGATCGATCCCCTGCCGGTTGGCCGCCCGGAAGCCCGATGTGGCGTCGGTAAATTTTTGCCGTGCAGCAGCGGATGACGAAATTCAAAAACCGGATGCCCAGCCGGCGCATGAAAGAGGTTCGGAAGCTCTCCAGCCCCAAAACCGCGAACCGATGGTGCAGGCCGCCCTGCCCTCCAGGATCGGCTGAATCAAATCCGGAAGATATTCGGGCATATGCTGCCCATCCCCATCCATCTGCACGGCAATATCAAAATTGTTTTTCTGCGCGTAGAGATACCCGCTCTGCACCGCGCCTCCTATTCCCAGATTCACGGGCAGCGTAATAAAGTGAAAGCCGTGTTCCCGAAGAACCGCCTCCGTTATCCGAGGACCCGTCGTTGACGACCAGGTAATCCAGCTCCATGGGGAACGAGCGCGTTTTGGCGAGCAGCTCGTCCACCGTCGCGGCAATGTTTTCCGCCTCGTTATAGGCGGGAATTATGACAAACATTTCATTAGACGCCCTTCCTGTTCCTTTTCAAGTTTTATCCTATGCAGTTGCGCAGCGCCCAGCCATAAGCCTTGGCCGCGCCCTGGTTCTGTTTTTTCGTCTCCCCGCCTGCCCGGTTTTCCAAATCCCAAACCCCTGGCAGCCCCTCCGGCAAGGTTTTCTGCTCCCGCCGGTCCCGGCGATCCGCAGCCTTGCTTCATTCGGGCGTTTTATGCCCGCCCGTTGGGAGCTCTCCCCATTTCGCTTTGCCGCTGTTATCCCATAACCCAGCAGCATGCAGGCTTTCCCGCCCATACAAGGAGCGTCACGCCCGTCCGGCGAGGGCAGCTGTTTTCGCGTGCCCCAGCTTCAGGCAGGCTTTTCCGCCCATACAAGGGGCGCATGCCCGTCCGGCGAGGACACAAGTATTATAGCATACCCGGCAATAAACTGCAAAACTCTCAAAAACCGCCGCGCCGACTGCTTCTTTTTTGAATATAGGCGAATTTCCGCCTTTTAAACCCCGCGCGGAAAAACCTCCGTATGCGGAAATGGAATACGGGGCAGTTTCTCATTTCACCGCGCAGGAATATAAAATCTTCATTTTTTCGCAAATGCGCTTGACATTTGTGCATATGCACTATAATATGGATAGATTAAATCGTGCATATGCACAAATTCTTTTAACAAAAAGGAGCTGCTTATGCCCAGAAACCCAAAATGCCGGCGCATTTTGCATGGAGCCTGCCTGCCGGGAATTTTCCCGCCGAGGAAGCCAGCGCCGGTTCCCATTTCCATGGAGGAAGTGGAGTCCCTGCGCCTCTGCGATATGGAGGGCTTCTCCCAGGATGAGGCGGCGGCGCAGATGAACATCTCCCGGGGTACGCTCCAGCGTATCCTCTACTCTGCCCGGCAGAAAACCGCCTCCGCCCTGGTGCGCGGCCATGGGCTCTCCATCGGCGGCGGCCATTATGAAGTCACGCCCGGGAATGCGGCTGGAAACGCTGCCGTTCCTGCCGGGAACATCAAAAGAAATATCACGATTCCTTGCGGAACCGTCAGAAAGGAAGTTCAACGATGAAAATTGCAGTCACTACAGAAAACGGAACGGTATTCCAGCATTTTGGAAAGACAAAGACCTTTACCCTCTATACCGCGCAGGACGGCGCCATCACGGAAAAGGCCCTGCTGGATGCAGGGGAAGCCGGCCATTCGGCTCTGGCCACACTGCTGGCGGAAAACAGCGTAGATGTCCTCATCTGCGGTGGAATCGGCGCAGGTGCGAAGGAGGCCCTGAAATCTGCGGGATCCAGTTGGTCGCCGGAGCTTCGGGAGATGTGGACGCGGCGGTTAAAGCCTTTTGGAAGGCTCTTGTCCATGACGACACCTTCCAATGCCACCATCATGACCACGACACGGCGAAGGGCATACCTGCGGCGGGCATGGACATGAGCATGGGCACGACCACCATTGCGGCGGCCATTGCCACGGCTGATAAGAGACGCAAAAAAACAGCGGGAAGCCGCTGTTTTTTATGCTTTTCGGCAGATGCTTTTTGATTCAAAAATCCGCCGATACGCGGATAAAATCATAAAATAATCGCTTTTCTGTCGGTATTATACCATAAATTCATCAAAATTTCAAGACTTGTCCTTTCCCCTCTCCCGGGTGTATTAAGAATAGGGAGGTGGTTTATTTTATGAAACAAAGGAAACCGAACTGCGCTGACCAGCGCCTTTAGCCAGGCGTTTCATGAGGCGTATAATACTCCCCGGATTTTTGATGATCCCATCGCCAAACTTCTTCTTTCGGAAGAAGAATATTCCGAAAATCGGGCGGAATATGGCGCAGAAATTTTATTTTTAATCCCGGCTTCTCCGGTGATGAACAGGCAGCCCTTCGCTGGATTGTGGAACAGTATCTCGCCCCGTCGCCCCTGGGCCGCGCAGCTTTGCAGAGCAATCCCTCTGCACCGCCGTAGATTCGGGCGCCCTGCAATATTTGATTTTTGGCGCCGGCTATGATTCTTTTGCTTATCGTCAGCCATTTTGGGCGATCGGCTGCATATTTTTGAAATTGACCTGCCGTCCATGATTCTGGATAAGCAGCAACGGCTTTCCCCGCGCCAGGATTCCCCTGCCGCGGAATCTTGCCTTGTTTCTGCCGATTTGACGAATACTTCCTGGAGGACCGCTCTTTTGTCCTGCCCCAGTTTCTGCCGGAGCCATCGGGCTTTTGCAGCCTGCTGGGCCTCTCCTATTATATTGGCGTAGAAACTCCGGGCATTGCTTTTGGAAGTCTGCGGCCTTGTTCCCAGCGGCAGCCTGGTCGCTTTGATTATCCCGATGAAAATTCGCATACTCCCCAGGCAGGAGAGCGGGCCAAAAAAGCAGGTTATGCTGGCAGCGGCCGCCGGCGAGCCCATGCAGCCCGGTATGTCATCAGGGGTGGAAACTCTGCTCGCAGAATGCGGCTTTCGCATATGCGAAAATCACGCCCAGCGATATCACAACACGGTATTTCTCCCGCTATAACGCCGCCCATCCGGCACATCCCCATGACGGCCTTTGACAATGTGAACTACTGTCTCGCCGTGAAGAAATAACAAGTGTAATAAATTTTCCGACGGATGTTCCCGCATTCGCCGGAGCTTATACCCTGCTGTCTCCCGCTTTTGTCAAAACAAACAGAGAAAAATCCGTGAGCCTCTGTCATTCCCCAAATTTCAATTCGGCATTTGTAAATGCAGAATAACAAAACCGCAAACGTTTTTGAAAACAAACCGGGCACTTTATTTCTTCTTCAAAGAGAGAAGCCTCTCCCGTTCGCTCTCCTCCCATTCCCCCTTCTGCGGCGGGATCAAGACAGGTCCTTTTCCTCCTGCTCTGCCTGGCGGCACAGCTCCATGAATTCGGGCCGAGGCCGAAAGGTATTTCCCTTCGTGATAGATCAGGAAGAAATTCCGCGGAAAGAGATCCCCTCAATCTCAACGGCGTGAATCGTCCCTGGCAGGCGCCGGCGCACCAGGCGTTCTGGCAGAATGGAGACGCCGATCCCTCCACCACTGCGCTCACCAGCGGTGCTGATGCTTTCCCATGCCGGGAGGATGCTCAGTCCATGGGCCGTCAGAATGCTGTCCACCAGCTCCCGCGTCCCCTTCCCTTATCCCGGAGAAAGCGGAATTCCCGCAGGCGGTCCGGAGAGATGGAGGCCGTCTCATAAAGCGGATGGTCCTTGCCGCAGACAAATACCAGCCGGTCTTTCATCAGCGGTTCGGCTACCAGCTTATCCGAGTGGCAAAGCCCCTCAATGATGGCAAAGTCCACCTGGTTGCTCAAAACTTTTTCTTCCAGCGTCCGCGAATTCTCAATACTCACCTGCAGCTGGATCTGGGGCCGGAGGGCATAGAATTTCTTTGCAACCTCCGGCAGAAAGCAGGTGCCGGCCGTGATGCTGGTTCCGATGCGCAGCGTCCCGATGGAATCAGTCCCGGATCCCTGCTCCATCTCGGAAAAGATGGCGAATCTCGGGCCCGGGAGAGAAGCTGCTGCCCGGCTCGGTGATATAGAGCCGCCGGGAGATCCGGTCAAACAGCTTGACGCCATAGTGCTCCTCCAGCTCGCCGATGGCGAAGCTGACGGAGGAGCTGGGCAATATAGAGCTTGCGGGCGGCGGCGGTAATGCTCTCCTCCTCGCAGACCGCAACAAAATATTTTCAAAATGGCGCAGTGTCATCGCATTTCCCTTCCTTTCCTTCGGGCCGCACCTTGGGGATACCCCCTTCATAATTTTTTCTAATGTTTTTATATAATTATACTATTTCCCTTATCGACGCACAAGGTTATACTATAAATGAGGAAAAACAGGAGGGTACCATGAAAAAAAAGAAAAGAAAAAGAATGAAAAAGACAAAAATTTATATTGGACATTGTTTTCTTCCACCTTCATGATCAGCGCCTTCACCTTCGGCGGCGGTTTCGTCATCATCCCGCTGCTGCGGAAAAAATTTGTCGCCGATCTGGGCTGGATTGATGAACAGGAGATGATGGATTTGACCGCCATCGCCCAGTCTTCTCCCGGGGCCATCGCGGTCAACGCCTCCATCCTCATCGGAAACCGGATGGCCGGCTTCAAAGGGCGCTCTCATGACCATCCTTGGCACTGTGCTCCCGCCGCTCATTATTATCTCCCTGGTCTCCATTGTCTATGCAGCGATCCGGGACAGCATTTATGTAGCGGCGCTCCTTCAGGGCATGCGGGCCGGCGTTGCCGCCGTCATCTTTGATGTGGTTGTGAGCCTGGGCTGGAACATCCTGAAGCAAAAGCAATGGCTGCCCATCGCCATTATGGTCGCGGCCTTCGTGCTCACATATTTTGTGAAAATAAACGCCGCATTTATTATTTTGGGGACTGCGCTTTTGAGCCTCATCATCGCATGGTTCGGCCAGAAAGGAATGGTGAAGAAAGCATGACGTTTCTCGAATTATTCTGGAGTTTCTTCAAATCGGATTATTCAGCATCGGCGGCGGAAACGCCCTCTGCCCCTCATTCAGGCGCAGATCATTGGAAATGCACGGATGGCTGTCCATGACGGAATTTGCCGACGTCGTCGCCATCGCGGAGATCACCCCCGGGCCCATCGGCGTCAACAGCGCTACCTTTGTCGGAACCAAAATTGCCGGGCTTCCGGGTGCCATTGTCGCCACGCTGGGCTGCATCCTCCCGTCCTGCATCATCGTTTTGACGCTGGCCTATTTCTATAAAAGCTCAAAGGACCACCCCTGATGCAGGGAGTCCTGGGCGGGCTCCGCCCGGCGGTCGTCTCCCTCATTACGTCGGCGGGGCTGGGGATTCTGGTGCTGGTTCTCTTCCCAGCGGGCTCCGGAACGTCCATTGACTATATCGGCTGCTGCCTGTTTGTATTGAGCTTTATCGTCATGCGCATATGGAAGCCCAATCCCATCTATGTCATGCTGGGCTCCGGGCTTTTGGGGATGGGATGCTATCTTCTCCTCTGAGAGAGGCCGGCCCGCAAAATCGCAAATGTATTTGAGGCAAGGAAGTTTCTTTATTTCCTTGCCTTTTTGAAATATTTCCCCTCGCCCGGAGCCATCCCTTTATGGCGCCCCTTCCTTTGCTGCTTTCCCAGCAAAACGAAAGAGGAACCCCGGTTTTCCGGCGTTCCTCTCCCTAAAATCTATCATAACATATGGAATGGGACTTGCTCCATGTGTTTATGAGACCGCAAATCCGCGGCAATCATATACAATCACTATCTGTTATATAGTATACCATGATTCCCAGTTTATAAACCACATTTCGGGAGTATCGCTTATTTTTTCCACTTTTTCCAATTTATGGGGTCAGTCTGTTCGGAAAAAAGCATAAATTCGTTTCTCCGGAACCGCAGGACTCCTTCGCTTTGCAGTCCGCTCAAAACCGCGGAAAGAGCGCTGCGGTCCACAACCAGGTAGTCTGCCATTTCCTGCCGGTTCAATGGAATCCGAAACTTTTCCTTCCCGTTTTTTTACCGCCTGTTCCGAAAAGATAGGAGAGTACTTTCTCCCGGGTGGAACGCTGGGCAATATGCCCGATGCGCTCCGTCAGAAATACATTTTTTTCCGTGCCAGAACCCGCAGCATATTCCGGGCCAGCGCAGAATGGGGCGGGCTCCCCCCGGCGTATCTCCCGGCAGGCGTCTCCCTCAATTAACAGAACCTCGGCAGCTTCCGCGGGCCGGGCCGTCACGGTCAGCGGCGCTTCCGCTAAAGCAAAGGCCTCTCAAACAGATCCCCGGCCGGATCTGGGCCAGAATCGTGCTGTTGCCCCAAAAATCCTCTTGAAGGATGCGCACGCTTCCCTTCAGCACAATTCCCAGCATTCCCGTAGTCTCCCCAGAGAAATACCGGGCCTCCCGCCGGAACGTCCTTCGCTGCGCCGAAAGCCCTTCAGGACGCCCGAAAGCTCCGCCTCGGATATTCCCCGGAAAAGCGGCGATTTCAAAATCAATTTTTTCTCATCTGTCTGCAAAAAGCTCCATAAATTTTTCCTTTTTTGTTGGAATTACAACATTTCTTTCTGGTTCAGTATAGTATACTATGCCCAGAAAGACAAGAGCGGCATGCAAAAAAGGAGGTTTTTACTTATGAAACGCAAAATCATCAAAATAGACGAAGAAAAATGCAACGGCTGCGGCCTGTGTGCGGCGGCCGCCATGAGGGGGCCATCGGCATGATAGATGGCAAAGGCGCGGCTGCTGCGCGAGGATTACTGCGACGGCCTGGGCGACTGCCTGCCCGCCTGCCCCACAGGAGCCATCTCCTTTGAAGAACGCGAAGCCCCCGCCTATGATGCGGCGGCCGTGGAGGCGGCAAAGGCAAAAAAGCCGGTGCTCCCCATCCCGGCGGCTGCCCGGGAAGCCGCGCCCATCTTCTGCATCACCAGCCCGCGCCGGCCGGCATCCCGGCCCGGGAGACGCCAGCCAGCTCTCGCAATGGCCGGTGCAGATCAAGCTGGTTCCCGTGCATACGCCATATTTTGACCAGGCCAACCTGCTCATTGCCGCCGACTGCACGGCCTATGCCTATGGCAATTTTCACGCCCGGTTTATCGGAACCACATCACTCTCATCGGCTGCCCCAAGCTGGACGAGGAGATTATGCCGAAAAGCTGACGGAAATTCTCTCCGGCAACGATATCAAAAGCCTGACCATCGTCCCATGGAGGTCCCCTGCTGCGGCGGCATTGAAAACGCCGCCAAACAGGCGCTGAAAAACAGCGGCAAATTCATCCCTGGCAAGTGGTAACCATCAGCACGGACGGACAGATTCTCGAATCATGACAGGCGTGAAAAAACAGCTGGTTTCCCGAATCTCTCTCTTTTATCCACATTTTGTGGATAAAAGGTGGAAACCCGTGGATAAGCGCAGCAAAACGGCATAGGATCTGCCGTTTTGTTTTCAGAGAAAATGATCCCTGTTTTTGCTCCCCCGCCCTATGCTATACTTTTATATAGGAAATATATCATTGGAAAGGGGAATTCTTTTGCTGGAAGGCGTTTTGTTACGATAACAGGCTTCAGAAATTATTATGACAAAATCCCTTTTCCATTGGCGCAAGGTTTTTATGCGCCAAAGGAACCGGGCAATGCCTATGATACAGGCCATTCGGGTTCTTGCTCCCCAACGGCCATACCGTCGGATATGTCGCCAACAGCGTGCATGCCACCAAGGCCAATGGAACCATGTCAGCCGCCCGCGTGTTGACCGGGTGGGGGATCTCTTCTGGGTGGAGGTTTGTTTTCCCGCGGTCAAAATCATCTGCCAAATCACGGATTTTTGATGTTCCAAAAGCCGCCGCGACGCTTCCCCTGCTCGGCCGCAGATCTGAAGACCAATGGGACGCGGAAGGCTGAGCCGCAGTTTCTCCGCCGCCTCCGGCCCCGCAGCGCAGGACTCTTTTGCCAACAGCCCCTTTTTTTCTTTTGTTTTTAATAACAATTTTCACGCAGTTTTTGTTGCAGAGACAGGCGGGGGGGAGGAATGGGGTCTTCCGCAATTTTTCCGCGGATGCCATATCTTCCCTGCCCGGCAGCTCCATCCCCAGTGCAGGAATTCCTTTTTCGCAGACGGCAAAGAGCCGGCGGAAAATCCGCCGGCTCTTTTATCAAAACGCCTTTTCGAGCGTTTATTTCCGGAATTTTCAGCAAAATCCTTCTTTGCCGCTTCCCACTACTTCGGGATGCAGGAGCAGACGATAGGCCCCCTCCCGCCATGGCCTGGGCGCCATAGAGCATCCCCTTAGCCGATGGACATGCCGGAAACCGCCGTCACCGCCCAGTGGTGCCCAGGAGAACCGTTGAATGTCGCCACGGCGTTCAGCGTCACCGTGGGCACGATCCGGCTCGTTTGCCACATCCGTGGAGCCGAAGGCCGGGTCGGATGGCCGTTCAAGGGTTCAATCCATTCCCGGGACGGCGGCTCCCACCATGGGCGTCTCCCTCCACATTTTGCGCAGCTCGGCGGCAAACGCTTTTTCCTCTTCGGTATATACCGGCGCAGGCACATCCTGGAACGCCTCCATCAAACCGGCAGAGCGTCTCGTTTACCAGCGTGTCGTCGCAGCCGGTGAGCAGCTCCATTTCCATACGGGTTCCCGTCATGAGAGCCGCGCCCTCGGCAATCTTATCCACGCGGGCGGAAACATCATCCCTGGCCCGGTCCCGGGCGCGGATGAAAATAGGAAACTGGGCAAAATCCGGAACAATGTTCGGCTTTTCCCCGGCGCTGTCATAACTATAGTGCATCGGACATGATCGGAACATGTTCCCGCAGATAGTTGCAGCCCACGTTCATCAGCTCGGCCGCGTCAGGGGCGCTCCGGCCCATTTCCGGGCTGGCGGCAGCATGGGCGGTTTTCCATAAAGCGATAGATTTTGGAATCCATGGCCTGCTGGCGTTTCCTCGCTGACCTTGTTCACGCCCACGGGATGCCAGGCGATGGCGACATCCACATCGTCAAAGCAGCCGGCCTTTCCCCATTCGCACCTTACCACAGCGTCTCCTCCGCCGGGCATCCGAAGAAAAATGATGGTTCCCGGAAAGGTTTTTTTTCCATGGCGGCCTTCAGCGCCCCGCAGCAACTTAACTGCCCGCGCCCAAAAGGTTATGGCCGCAGCCATGGCCCGGGCCCACTGCGCTCAGAGCGATAGGGCACGGATCCAGTCCGGGCAGGGGCGTCGTATTCCGCCAAAACCCGATGACCGGCTTTCCGCTGCCCCAGGCCGCCGTAAATGCGGTGGGCATACCTCCGGCATTTTCCTCAATGGAAATCCCAGATCCTCCATATATTTGCGCAGGTATCCTGCCGAGTTCACCTCTTCTTCTGCCAGCTCGGGATGGTTGAAAATGTCCTCCGCCAGCTTGGCGGGAACACCTCCGCATGCTCCCTGATCCATGTATCGATGGTCTTATTCATCCTGTTCCTCCTTTGACGCGCATTTGCATGCCAAAATATGTTGCATTTATTGCTTTTATTATAGCATATAAGCCGCATTTTTGCGCCATATGTTCCCGCACTTTTCCGGCAGATTCCGGACACGGCCACATAATTCCCACTAAAATAGTGCAAATTAGTATTGACATTTGAAAAAAACGCGGTATGATTATACCAGAGTAAAGTAATGGGAATTGAAATAGTCGGAATTCTCATGGGAAAGGAGGCAGCCGATGAAATTATCCACAAAAGGACGCTATGGCCCGCGGGCTGTGATTGATCTGGCGCTGACCAGCGAAAACGAGGCCGTCTCTATCAGCAGCATCGCTGCCCGCCAGTCCCTCTCGGAAAGCTATCTGGAGCAGCTCATGGGCAAGCTCCGCAAGGCAGGCATCGTCAAAAGCATCCGGGGCGCTCAGGGCGGATACCGTCTGGGGCGGCCGCCGGAGGAAATCTCCGTGGGAGATATTCTGCGGGCGCTGGAGGAGATCTGGACCCGGTGGACTGCATGGCCCTCAAGCATAAGGAGGGCGGATGCGTCGGCCAGGACGCCTGCGTCACCCGCTATGTCTGGCAGAAGATTTCCGACAGCATCAATGAGACGGTAGACGGCA
>VOFE01002468.1_pt1 | contig 16503 bp, 29 predicted proteins | sample 5384071 | NCBI WGS metagenome assembly VOFE01 (sample SAMN12384724, study PRJNA508395) | human gut metagenome | isolation source: healthy gut D | host: Homo sapiens
TCGGCCAGGACGGGGAGCAGGCCCCGGTCCAGCTCGACTGCCGGACCCGCCTCCGCCCTCTGGGCGAGCTCGGCACGTGAGACAGCCGACTCCGGGCCGACCTCCAGGACGGCGCGCCCTCATTCCCCGCCCTCGCAGCCGGCCTCGGCTATGCGCCGGGGGACCGAGGGCTCTATGAGGAAGTTCTGGCCCAGGCCCTTGGAAAGCGGAGGCCGTGCCTGTCCATGAGCGCCTTTATGTCGCTCGGGCTGGTCAGACGCACCTTGCCTCCTTGCCGCGCCTATGGCGGTGGGCGCAGGCGCGTGCCCGGGATGAGGGAACTCGCGTGCCGTAGACCCGCTCGAACTGGGCGAAGTTCCTGCGCGAGGGCGCGCTTCCGGCCATCGCGCCTATGACGACCACGGCTGAGGCCCGCTGCCCGCGCAGGCCATCAGGCTCATCGTACCGATGACCGGGAGCACCAGGGTCGAGATGCCCGCGGCCCAGTCCTCATCGGAGGCCGTGGGGTCCATCCGGGCGAGGTTCGAGGCGGTTATCTCCTGGTCCAGGATGCCGTAGCCCTCGACGAAGTCGCCGATGAGCAGGTCCACCCTGCGCCGTTGCGGCCGCGCATGGCCATCTGTTGAGCCGGGACATGTCCTCCAGGCCCAGGAGCTTGACGGAGGCCCTTTAGCGTCCCGCCGCCGACGCCCGTGCCGCACAGGTGGGTATACCCCATTGCCTTTGCCCCGGACGAAGCCGTGCCTGTGCCGATGCTCGCCACGACGATATCGTCCCTGCCGCTCAGCCAGCAGGCGCTCGCCTATTGCCTCCGGCTCGGATGTAGCTCAGCGGGCGTCCCAGGCGCCTCCAGGCCGGGCTGGTGAGCCCCGTCAGGGCGATGGCCTCGGCCTCCGCCGCGTCCAGGCCCAGGCGCCCAGCATTGCCGGACGTCCCTGCCCCGGCCGTGCTCGTAGTGCGCGTAAAAACTATCGCATCGCCCTCAAGGGCGCAGATCTTGACCGCGGAAGCGCCCATGTCAACGCCGATTATCATTGGATGCACCTCACAGGCTCATTCGAGCGTATTTTGCGCCGCGCTGTCCACGACGACGTTACCGTTTGCGTCCAGCAGCGGCGTGATATGCGTCGGCGTGAGCCCGCCGACGGCGAGGTAGTTGACGCCAGTCTGCATGTCCACCACGACATACAGCATGCCCGCTCCAGGCCCTGGTTCTCCTTGATAACGAAACGATCCGGTTTCTTCTTTGCCCTTCCCCCTTTCCTCCTTTTCAGCAGCTCAGATAAGCTTCTCGTAGGCGTTGCGCCGCGAGTCGTGGCCCGTCCATGAGACTGACGTCCACCTGCCGCAGTAGCTGAAGCCCCAGCTTCGCTTGCCAGGCGGTTCATGGCCCTGTTGTCCCTGTGCGTATCGACCCGCACGGAGTTTTGCCCAGGCCCGCCGCCAGGTCGAAGGCCAGGGAGAACATGTCCCGCGCGAGCCTCGTGCCGCGGTGGACTTGTCCGCGGTCATCGCCCGGTGGACGACGGCGTAGTTGTCGCCCTCGGCGAGCCATGCGCCGTCGATGACGTCGTAGCTCGGCTCGTGCAGCATGGAGATGCAGACGTAGCCCGCGAGCTCTCCCTCGTGCTCGAACACCCAGCCCCGGCCAGGCTCTATGTCCCCGTAGAGGACCTCCTCCCCTGGGGTATCCGTCCTGCCACTGGTCCACGCCGCTCGCGCAGGTACCTCTGCGCCTGGGCGACTATCTGCATGACGCCCGGCACGTCCGGTTCCGCGCGCCGGGGCTCGAAGCGCAGCTTTTCGCCCTCGGGCAGGCGCTCGTATTTTATTTCTTCCGCGAGCTTTTTGTCCATTTTATCCCTCAGCTCCAATTTTTCAAACATGTCCGGCCGCTTGTCCAGCGTGCGCTCGAGCTGTTTTTCCTGCGCCACTTCGCCACCTTGGCGTGGTCTCCGCCCAGCAGCACCTCCGGCACGGCGCGGCTCCCAGACTCTCTCGGGGCGCGTGTAACTGCGGATATTCGAGCAGGCCGTTCCAGTGGCTCTCATCGGTGTAGCACTCCTCGTCCAAGCGAGGACGCCCGGCACCATGCGGCACAGGCAGTCTGCCACGGCCATGGCGGGAATCTCGCCGCCGGTGAGCACGAAGTCTCCCATGGAGATCTCCTCGTCCACGCACTCGTCCAGAAAGCGCTGGTCCACCCCCTCATAGTGGCCCGCAGACGAGGACGAGGTGGTCGTAATCCCGGCGCAGGCGCTTGGCCTCCTCCTGATTGAAGGGGCTTCCCCTGCGGGGACATATGAGACGACGCGGCTGCACTCTTCCCGGCCTTGGACATGATGTCGTCCAGGCAGTTTTGAGGGGCTGCGCCATCATGACGAGGCCCCAGCCGCCGCCATAGGGGTAGTCGTCCACCTGCATCTGCTTATTCTCTGTGTAGTCGCGTATCTGGACGCAGTTTATCTCCACCGCGCCCTTCTTGGCGGCGCGGCCTATGATGCTCTCCCCCAGGACCGCGCTCATGCTGCCCGGGAAGAGGGTCATTATATCTATCCTGTACGGCTCCACGTTACATCCCTCTATCAGCCGGACGGTGATGACGCCGGCGTCGGCGTCCGTCCTCAGAATGAACTCCGGCACGGCGGGGATGAGCCGCCCCTTTCGCCCTTCACGACGTAGACCATGGACGCCGGCGCGTCTATGACCTCCGCGAGCTGCCCTATGCTCGCCGGACTCGGTGACTACCTCGGCGCCGATGATGTCCTGATGAAGTAGCCGCCCTTGGGAAGCTTTGCGTCCGGCGCGGTCTGATGAACACGCGCCTGCCCTTGAGGCGCATGGCGGCGTTCACGTCCTCCACGCCCTCGAGCCGGGCGAGAACAGTCTGCTTGTGCACGCGCGCGGCGAGCACCCTCACGGCGCGCCGTCTCTATACAGGGTCCGGAACTTCGCCAAAAACTCCGCCGAATCGGTCCAGGGCAGGATCTTTACCTCGCCCCGGACGCCGTGGGTGTTGACGATCTCCCCCGGCCTCGATGAATCTCTCTTTCATATCGAACCACCTTTACCAATACCAAAAGCTAAGGGAGGCGTTTTCGCCTCCTTAACTTCAGTCCACGATCTCCACGGACACTTTTTTTGCCCTTTCTCTGGGCGACGGCCTTCATGAGGACGCGGATCTCTTTAACGATCCGGCCCTGGCGGCCGATGACCTTACCCATATCGCCCCTCGGCGACGCGGACCTCAAAAACGGTCTCGCCGTCGGCTTTGCGCTCGGTCACGGGAGACCTGTCGGGTTTTTCGACGAGGCTCTGTATAATGTAGGTCAGAAGTTCTTTTTCATCGTCTAGTTTGCAGCTCCTTAGGCCTCAGCCTTTTTCAAGAGGCCCCTGACGGTATCGGTCGGCTGGGCGCCGTTGGCGATCCAGTACTTGGCGCGCTCCAGGTCCACCTTCAGCTTCTCGCTGTCGGCATCAGGGGTCGTAGGTGCCTATCTCCTCGATGAAGCGGCCGTCGCGCGGGCTGCGGAATCCGCGACCACGATGCGGCAGGGGGGCCTTCTTGCGCCCATCCTGCGAAGTCTGGATCTTGACCATGTATTTCACCTCCGTTGAAAGTATGATTCATATGTTGAACCGCCCTCCGGCGGGTGACAACCTAGAAACCGGGGAAGCCGCCCATGCCGGGCATACCGCCCATCTTGGCGAACTTTTTCATCTTGCGGCTGTTGCCGGACATCTGCTTCACGAGCTGGAGCATCATGTCGTATTGCTTGAGCAGCCTGTTGACGTCCACGACCGTCGTCCCGGAGCCGGCGGCGATGCGCTTTTTGCGCGAGTTGCCGAGGATACCGGGGTTTTCGCGCTCCTTCGGAGTCATCGAACGGATGATGGCCTCGGTGCGGGCCATGGCCTTTTCGTCAACCTTGGCGCCCTTTGAGGCTCTTGGCGTTCATGCCGAGCATCCCGGCGATGTCCTCCATGGAGCCCATGCCCTTGAGCTGCTTCATCTGCTCGAGGTAGTCCGTCAGGGTGAAGCGGTTCTGGCGGAGGCTTGTCGGCCATTTCGGCGGCCTTTTTTCTGTCCAGGGTCTGCTCGGCCTTTTCGATGAGGGTGAGCACGTCGCCCATGCCGAGGATGCGGGAGGCCATTCGGTCGGGGTGAAAGGCCTCGATGTCCTCGAGCTTTTCGCCCACGCCGGCGAATTTGATCGGCTTGCCCGTCACCGCGCGGACCGAAAGGGCCGCGCCGCCGCGGGTGTCGCCGTCGAGCTTCGTGAGCATGACGCCCGTCACGTCCAGGGCCTCGTCGAGAGGCGGAGGCCGCGTTCACGGCGTCCTGGCCCGTCATCGCGTCCACGACCAGCATGATCTCCGCCGGCTCCGTCGCGGCCTTGATGTTCTTGAGCTCGTCCATGAGCTCTTTCGTCTATGTGGAGGCGGCCCGCCGTGTCGAGGAAAGACGAGGTCGCTGCCGAACTTCTTCGCGTGGGCTATGCCGGCCTTGGCTATCTCCACGGGGTCGCCCTGGCCCATCTGGAAAACGGGGATGCCCAGCTTCTCGCCCACGGTCTCCAGCTGCTTTTTATCGCGGCGGGACGGTACACGTCGCAGGCCACGAGCAGCGGGCGCTTGCCCTGCTTTTTCATGAGCGCCGCCAGCTTTGCGCCGTTCGTGGTCTTACCCGCGCCCTGCAGGCCGACGAGCATGCAGACGCTCGGGCTTTTCGAGGAGATGTTGAGCTGCGGTTCTCGCTGCCCATGAGCTCGCACAGCTCCTCGTTGACTATCTTCACGACCATCTGCGCCGGGGTCAGGCTCTCCATGACCTCCGCGCCCTTCGCGCGCTCGGAGACGCGCTTTACAAAGTCCTTGACGACCTTGTAGCTCACGTCCGCCTCCAGCAGCGCAAGGCGCACCTCGCGCATGGCCTCGCTTATGTCCAGCTCCGTCAGGCGGCCCTTGCCGCGGAGCTTTTTGAACGTTGCGTTCAGCTTATCGGAAAGGCTCAAAAAGCCAACTGTGGATCGCCTCCCTCACTCGTCCAGGCCTGTGCAGCGCGGCGATGACCTCCCGCGCCGTGTCTCTTGCATTTTCGTCCGCCGAGAGGAGGAGCGTGGAGAGCTTGGACTCTATCTCCGAAAGCGCCTCCTGCCTGGCCCGGAACGCGCCACGAGGCCCGTCTTGGCCTCTATCTCGCGGAGCGCGGCCTCCGCCCGCCTGATAATGTCCCAAACGCCCCCTGGCGGGAGATCCCGCCGATGTCCGCGATCTCCGCAAGGGAGAGGTCCCTCATTATAGTGCAGGTCAAAGTATTCGCGCTGTTTTTCCGTCAGCAGCTCTCCGTAAGAAGTCGAAGAGCATCGTTCTCCACGGGTCCTTCCGCCACGGCGCGCTCCCTCCTTTCAAACCTCTGTGATTATACACGCCCCCTCGGTGCTGTCAAGTACTTTTCTTTTACAGCCCTCGCGGTATACGAAAGCGCCCGCGCGGGGCAAAGTAAATCTTGCGAATTTTCATCGGATAGGTGATAAAATGGCCGAAACCAGCGGGCGCGCGCGGCTCGCGCGGACTTTGCGCTGTCTCGCCTCCATAGGTCGGGAGCGCGCCCGGCTCTCCCCCGCCCCGGCCCCGGGCGCGGAGTGGCTGCTGGACAACTGGTATCTCATAGAACGCGAGGGCAGGCTGCGGCCTCCGGAGCTGCGGCGCGCTGGCAGGCTCCGCGGCTGCGCGGAGGGCGGCGCGCGCTCATAGCCTGTCTCTGCCGCCGTCTGGTCCGGGACTGCGGCGGCGAGGTCACGGAAGAGCGCGCCTCGCGCTTTTTGAGCGAGGCCCAGGCGGAGACGCCCCTGCGGATGTGGAGCTGGGACTTTTTGCGCCCTGCCTGCGTTTTGCGCTCGTCGAGGACATAGCCGCCTCGCTCTCCGGCGGGCCGGACCCGGAACCGCTTTCGGCCTAGGCATAACTCGCTGCGGCTCTTCGCCACCCTGGACCTCACGCAGCTGCTCGAGGGCGCGGACCTGGTCGAGGCCGCGCTCGGCGGGACCCCCGCGGGCGTCTATCCGCAGATGGACGAGCGCAGCCGCGCGCAGCCTACCGCGAGCGCCTGCGTCTCCTGGCGAAAAAGCGCGGCGTGGATGAGCACGAGCTGGCCGCGGAACTCATCGAGCGCTCGGGCGAAGCGGGGCCACGTGGGCGCCCTGTTCTGCCGGAGCCCCGGAGCGGCCGGGGCTGCGCTCTGCCCAGCTGCTGCCCGCTCTCATTTTGTCCGCGGGCCTGGCGGTTTATTTCAGGAGCCTGCCGCTTTTTTTCCCGGCGCTGGCGGCGCTCTGGGAGCTTTTTCAAGGCCGTCTGCGATTTTGTGCTGTTGCGCGTGCTGCCGCCTCGGCTAATACCCAGGCTGGAGCTGGCGGGCGGCGTCCTGGATGAGGGGCGCTGCATCTGCGTCGTCTCCTCCCCTGCTCTCGGGAGGACTCGGGGCCGGAGCTGGCCCGGAGGCTTGAGGAGTTCTCCCTCGCCCCGCGCGACTGCGGAACCTGGCCTTCGGCCTGCTGGCGGACCTGCCTGAGGCCAAAGCCCCCGAGCTGCCCTCGGACGCCGGGCGAAGCGCGCCGCCGCGCTCGCCGTGGAGGCGCTGAACAAAATACGGCGGCGGCTTCTACCCTCTTCTGCCGCTGCAGGAAGCCCGGGGCCGGGACAGGCTCTGGTCGGGCTTCGAGCGCAAGCGCGGCGCGCTGCTGGACCTGGCCTGGCTCCTGTGCGAGGGCTCCGGCGGCCTGGAAGTCCTGGCCGGGGATGCGGAGGCCCTCGCGGGGACGAGGTATATACTCACCCTCGACGCGGACACGCGCCTGCTTCCCGGCGCGGCGCGCGAGCTCATCGGCGCCATGCTGCCCCATGAACCGCCCGGTCTTTGACCCGGGCCGCAGGGCGGTGGTGTCCGGCCACGGTCTCATACACCCGCGCATGGACGTGGAGCTGCACTCCGCCGTGAGGGCCCTTTTCCCGCATCATGGCCGGCGCGGGCGGCACGGACCCTACGGCGGGGCCTGCGGCGAGGTCTGGATGGACCTGACGGGCCGGGGCGGTCTTTGCGGGCAAGGGCATCCTGGATGTGGAGGCCCTGCTCTTCGGCTGCTCCGACCTGCCCGAGAACCTCATCCTCTCACACGACGCCGTCGAGGGCGCCATCCTGCGCGGGGGCTATATGAGCGACACGGAGCTGACGGACGGCTTCCCCTCGAAGCCCGCGGCCTATTTCCGCCGCCTGCACCGCTGGGTGCGCGGGGACTGGCAGAACCTCGGCTTCATCTTCGGCCGGGCAGGGAGCTCGCCTTTGCGGACAGGTGGAAGCTCATGGACAGCCTCCGCCGCAGCCTGCACCCGTTTTTTGCTTTAAAATTCTGCTCTGGGCCCTCGTTTTTTTTCAGCTCCGCGGCCTCGCTCTGCGCGCTTTTTGGCGCTCTTTTTCGCTCTGCACGGGGCTCCTGCCCGCCCTGGGCTCCCGCGCTCCTGCGGCGGGACAGGGAACGCCTGCGCTCGGCCACGCCGCACGGCTTTTCCGGGCGGCTGCTGCAGGTCCTGCTCCGGCTCGTCCTGCTGCCCTGGGAGGCGCTCTGCTGCCTTTCGGCGGCGCTCACGGCGCTCTGGCGCATGGGAATATCCAAGCGGAACCTCCTGGCCTGGCAGACCGCCGCGCAGTCCGAGGGCCGGGCGCGCAAGGTCCTGGAGGGCTGGCCTCCTGTCCTCTTGCGGGGCGCTGCTGCTCGCGCTTGTGCCCTGCCCCTAGGCAGGGGCTCTGGGGCTCTTCTGGCTCGTATCCGGCCTTGCCGCGCCAGCGCTCGGCAGGGAGACGAAGCTCGCGCCCCCCTCGCGGAGGCGGACCGCCGTTTCTGCTCGGCGAGGCGGAAAAGATCTGGGCCTACTTTGCCGAGTTCTGCACCGCGAGGACAACTACCTCCGCCCGACAAGCTGGCGGTGAGCAGCCCCCGACGGGCTCGCCCACCGCAGCTCGCCCACTAATATCGGCCTGGCCCTGATCTCCGCCCTCGCGGCGGCGGACCTGGGTCTGCTCCGTGCCGAGGCTGGGCGAGTTCGCGGAAAGGCCCTGCCTCCCTGCGAGCGGATGCCCAAGTGGCGCGGTCATCTTTATAATTGGTACGACACGCGGACGCTCCGCCCCCTGGAGCGAGGTACGTCTCCACCGTGGACAGCGGCAATCTGGCCGCCTGCCTGGGCGCGGCCCGGCGCGGGCTCACGGACTACGGGCGCGCGGACCTCGCCGCCCGGGCCGAGGCGCTACCAGGCGATGGACTTCCGCCCGCTCTACGACCCGGGCCGCAGGCTCTTCCGCATCGGCTGGGACGAGAGCGCGGGCAAGCTCTCGGAGGGGCTTTACGACCTGCTCTCGAGCGAGGCCCGGCTGACGGGCTATCTCTGCGTGGCCCGGGGCGAGGTCCCGCGGCGGCACTGGCGGCGGCTCTCCGCGCCCTGGTCTCCAAGGACGGCTACAGGGGCATGGCCAGCTGGACGGGGACGATGTTCGATACCTCATGCCGGAGCTCTTTCTCCCGCTGTGCCGGGAGAGCCTGCTCTGGGAGAGCGCGCGCTTTGCCTCTACGTCCAGCGGCACGACATGCCGGACGGCCAGCCCTGGGGCCAGTCGGAAGCGCCTTCTACTCGCTGGACCCGGCTCTCAGCTACCGCTACAAGGCCCACGGCTGCGCCGCCTGGCGCTCCGGCGCGGCATGGGCGCGGAGAGGGTGGTCTCGCCCTATTCGAGCTTTCTGGCGCTGGCGGTGGAGCCGCGCGCGGCCGTGCGGAACCTGAGAAGGCTCTGCGCCCTCGGCTTCACGGGCCGCTTCGGGCTCTGGGAGGCCGTGGACTACACTCCCTCGCGCAGCTCGGGCCGCGGCGGCAGGCGTGCGCTGCGTCATGGCGCACCACCTGGGCATGAGCCTCGCCGCGATAGACAACTGCCTCATGGACGACATCTTCTGCCGCCGCTTCATGGCGGACCCGGCCATGAGCGCGCACCGCTGCCTGCTGGAGGAGCGCCTGCCCATAGGCGCGGTGACGCTCCGGCGCCGCGGCGGCGAGATACCCGAAAAACCGCAGCGGGCTCCTGGCCCCCGGCTGGGAGCTGGGCGGAGCCTGCCCGGACGCCGCCTATCCCCGCTGCTACCCCGTGTCGAACGGGGTCTATCACCTCATGCTGACCTCGAGCGGCCTGGCCTCGGCCTGCGCCGGAGGGCATCAGCCTATACCGCGGCCCGGACTCGCCGCTCGGCGGCCCGGCGGGCCTGCGCATATTTTTCGAAACGCCCGGAGGGCAGGACTGACCTGCTGCCCCTGCCGGGCGCACAGGCGGACTGCGCTTCAGGCACCAGTTCCGCGGCGGCGCGCTCAGCTTTGAGGGCGAGAGCGACAGGCTGCGCAGTCTCTGCTCCGCGGCCGTCTCCGCGCGGGACATGTGCGAGGTCCGCTTCGTCGAGCTAACTTCGCCCAGGGCGCTGGAGGGCAAACTCTGCCTGGGTTCGAGCCCGTGCTCGCCCGCTCGCGGGACAGGAGGGCCACCCCGCCTTCTGGCGGCTGGGCCCTGCACGCCTCCGTGCGCGAGGGCGCTCTGCTCATACGGCGTCTGCCCCGGGGCGAGCTGGCCGAGTGCTGGCTCTGTCTGAGGTCGGACCGCCCGCTCGAGCTTCCCGCGCGGACGCGCTGGGCGAGCGCCGCTCGGCTGGCTGTCGCACCCCCTGGGTGCGCGCCATGCACCCGGCCTTGCGCCCATGTCAGGCGCTGCCGCGCCTGCTTCGCCCTGGCCTTCGGCCCCCGGCGGAATGCGGCCTTCGCCGCAGCGGCCCGAAGGCCTGCCGCAGCGGCCCAGGACTGCAGACCTGCTCTCCGCCCGCGCCATCACCAGCGGCATGGGCGCGCGCAGGACCACAGCCCGCCGCCCTGGATATGGCCCCGCCCTGGTCTCCGCGCTACCCCGCCGGCGGCGCCGGGACGCGCTCTGGCCTATCGCGCCTCCGAGGACGAACCCGTGGTCTGCGCCGAGCTGGACGACGTGGCCGCCTGCGCGCGGCGCGCGACCTCATATACGCAGGCACGAGCTGCGCGCGTCTGCGGCGTGAAGGCGACCTTGTCTTTCTCACCCGCGAGGGGCAGGGGACTACCTGCGCCGCCTCTCCCGCTCCGTGACCGAGCTGCTGCAGGAAGGGAGGGGCTGGGAGGCCCTGGCGAAATCGCGCCCGGCGGCGTCTATACGGCAGGCGCACCGGGCGGAGGACATCCTGGCCGCGCGGCGCTGGTCGTGGACCTCGCCGGCCCGAGCTCACGGGCCCAGCCGCCAGGGGGCCCGCGCCCGCCCCTGCCGGGCCGAGGCGCGGCGGCGCCGTGCTGCCCACCGCTGGCTCGAGGGCGGGACCTTCGAGTTCGACGCGCGGCGCGGCCTGCCCGTCGGGCCTGGACCCTCCGCTGACCGACGGAGACTTCGGCTGTCTTGCGGCGGACTGCGTCCCGCGGGGATGTGGTATAAGAACGCCCGCGAGCTGCGCGTGGACCGCTGCCTGGACAGGGACCTTGCCGCCTCGGGCAGCGAGACGCTCCGCTGCGGCAGGGAAAGCCTTTTTCGCCAGGGCCGTCGTGCGCTTCGGCTTCGGCTGGGCTCAGTGGGAAAAGGGCCGCAGCCGCGTCACGCTCTTCGTCGAGAAGGGGCAGGGGGCGCGGATAATGATAATAGAGGGCGCGCCGGGGGCTCAGTGGACGTTCCGCCCCAGTCTGGCCTATGAGGGCAGGACGGCCTTCGTCCGAACGCGGGCGGAGAAAACCCTCGCTGCTATTTAAAACAGGCGCGGCAGGGCGCCGGAGCTGTGCCAGGCGGCTTTTCCCTGCCCGGCGGAGCTGGCCGCCGAGGCGGGAGGCCGGTGTTTCGGCGCGTCTGCCGGGCGGCGGGACGCGGTCATAGTCTGCGGCTTTCTGGAGTCGGAGGAGTTCTCGCGTCTTGCGGAACCGGAGCGCGCCCTGGCCCTGCTGGAGGAGACGCGTCGCTTCTAAGCCGGGACCGTGGGCCGGCCAGGGGATAAAACGCCCGCTGGAGCTGGACATATGAACGGCTGGGCGCTCTAGGCCCAGGCCTGCCGGCTCATGGCGCACCACTCCGATATACCAGAGCGGCGGGGTACGGTTTCCGGGACCAGCTGCAGGACGCGGCGAATCTTCTGCTCATGGCCCCGGAGCTGGCGCGGGGAGCGCATATCCTCTCCGCCTGCGCGCACCAGTACAGGAAGGCGACGTCATGCACTGGTGGCACGAGGGCGAGCCGACCGGGGCGTGAGGACCCGCTGCTCGGACGACCTCACATCTGGCTGCCCTGGGCCGTCTGCGAATACCTGGACGCGACGGGAGACGACTCGCTCTGAACGAGCCGGCCCTGGTGGACTCGGACCCCTGGCCCCCAAGCCGAGCCGCTACGAGCCTGCGCGGTACGACGGACGGAGGCGACGGTGCTGGAGCACGGCGCTGGCGCTGCGGCTGGTCATCCGCCGCGGCGTGGGCGAGCACGGCCTTCCGCTCATGCTGGCGGGGACTGGGAGCATGGACACGGTCAGGATAGAGGGCCGGGAGGAGAGCGTGTGGCTGGCCTGGTTCTTCGCGCATACGGCGCGGCGCTTTGCAGCCGTGCTGGACCGCCAGGGCGACAGGCACGGCGCGGCGCTCTGCTGTCCGCGGCCCGCGGATGGGCCGCGCGGCAGACAGGGCCTGGGACGGGGCCTGGTATCTGCGCGGTTGGTTCGACTCCGGCGCGCCCCTGGGGTCACAAAGGGCGGGGCTGCCGGATAGACTCCTGGCCCAGAGCTGGGCCGCCATGTGCCGCAGAGGCCTCGCCCGGCGGGTGCAAAAGGCCCTGGATTCCGCGCTGGAGCGCCTGTTCGACAGGGAGACCGGCCTTCTAGAAGCTCTTCCTTCCCGGGCCCTTCGGCGATGGCGCTGAGCGCGCGGGCTATATCTCGAGCTACGGCCCGGGCTTCCGCGAAAAACGGCGGACAGTATACCCACGGCGCGATCTGGCTGGCCATGGCCTGCCTGAGGACGGGCCGGAGGGAGGAGGCCTGGCTCTTATTCGGGCGCTCCTGCCCGGGCTCTCTGTGGAATATGGGCGGAGCCCTTCGTCCTGGCTGCGGACGTCTATTCCAACCCGACGGACAGGCTAGGCCAGGCGGGCTGGAGCTGGTATACGGGCTCGGGCTGGTATTTCGCGTGGTGACGCGGGAGCTGCTGGGCCTGTCCATGGGACGGGAAGCTGTACGCAGAACCCCGCGTGCCGGAGGGCGGGGTTTTTAAGGCGGGCCTGAGGGCGCGGGCGAGGTCTCGGGCTGAGGCTCGTTCACAAATAATTTACCTCCGGCGGGAGAAATTTATGGCAAGGCCCGCATTGTGTGCTATAATAGCGGATGATCAAAAGACGGGAGGTGCGCCGGATGGAGTTTCGGCGGGAGGAGATCTTACCGGGCGTGTTCTTGACCGCCCTCAGAACAGATAAGTTCAAGACCGCCGTGTTGAGCCTGAGCCTGCTCGCCCAGCTCGACGCGGAAACGGCTTCCATGAACGCGCTCATACCGAGCGTCCTGCGCCGCGGCACGGTGCGCTGCCCGGATATGGACAGCCTCGCCGCATATATGGACGGGCTCTACGGCCTGCGTGCGGAGCCCGTGGTCCGCTGCATAGGCGAGATACAGGCCCCGGCTTTGTGGCGAGCTTCCCGGACAGGTTCCTGCCCCGGGGCGAGCGCCTGCTCGAGCGGGCGGCGGGCTTTTGGGGGAGCTGCTGCTCAGCCCCACCACCCGCGGCGGGCTGTTCCTGCCGGAATATGTCGAGCGCGAGCGCGCCAGGCTGGCCGAGGCGCATCCGCGCGCCAAGCGGACAACAAAGACTCTTACGCCGTCCTCCGCCTCGTGGAGGAGATGTGCGCCTCTACGAGCCCGTCGCGGTGGGCTCGCTGGGCTCTGAGTCCGGCGCGGAGGGCGTGGGCTGTGTCGCGCTCTCCAAGCACTACAGGCAGCTCATATCCACCTCGCCCATAGAACTCTTCTACTGCGGCGCCCGGGCTGGGACGAGATCCCGCTCCGCCTTTTCGGAGGCCCCTGGCCCAGCTGCCCTGGGCGAGATCTGCTGGGACATGGGGACGGATATCCGGATGAACTCCGTGGAGGAAAAGCCCCGCGTTTTCCGCGAGAGCGCGGACCTCAGCCAGGGCAGCTGGCCCTGGGCTGGCGCATAGGCGAGTGGATGGAAAACCCGACCAGGCCGCGCTCACCGTTTTTAACAGCGTTTTCGGCGGCTCGGCGAGCTCCAAGCTCTTTGCGAACGTGCGCGAAAAAGCTCGCTCTGCTACTACGCCTCCTCCGGCACGGACATCTATAAGGGCCTGCTGCTCGTGGCCAGCGCCGTCAACTTTGAAAATTTCGGCCCCGGACGAGATCCTCGCCCAGCTGGAGGCCATGCGCCGCGGCGAGATAACGCCCGAGGAGCTGGAGAGCTCGCGGCTGGGGCTGCTGGGCCCTGCTGCGAGTCGTGGAGGACGACCTCTCGCGCTCGAAGGCTACTGGCTTCCCGCGAACGTCTCCGGCTCGGGAGCTGAGCCCTGGCGGAGCTGGCCGCCTCCTGCGAACTCGTCACGGCCGAGGAGCTGCAGAGATCACGCAGCTGCGAGCTGGACGCCGAATTTTATCTCTGCGGAAGGGAGGGCGGGAGGATGCTGCTCAAGCGGGACTGATCACCCCGCCATCGGCGAGACGCCTGTATACCGGCGCTCTCGCCAACGGCCTGCGCGTCACCGTCATACCCAGGCCGGGCTTTTAAAAAATACGCCTGCTTCGCCGCGAACTACGGCGGAGTCATGCGGGACTTCAGCGTCGCCGGGCAGAGTGTGGAAACGCCCGAGGGCGTGGCGCATTTTCCTGGAGCACAAGATTATTCTGAGGATATGCCCTGGGCAACGCGCGCTGCCGCCCTCCTCCCGCGGCGCCAACCCCAACGCCTACACCTCCGACTTCATCACCGCCTACCACTTCGAGTGCACCGAGAACTTCTACCAGAACCTCGACACGCTCCTGGAGTTCGTCTCACCCCTACTTCACCGCCGAGAGCGTGAAGAAGGAACAGGGCATCATAGGCGAGGAGATAGGCATGGCGGAAAACGAGCCGAACCATGCCCTGTACTACGGCCTCATGCGCAGCCTCTACGAGCGCAGCCCCGTGCGCAGCAGCGTCGTCGGCACGGCGGAGAGCATTGCGAGATAACCCGGAGATCCTGGAGACCTGCCACCGGGCCTTCTACGCGCCCTCGAACATGCTGCTCGCCGTCGTGGGCGACGTGGAGCCGGAGAGCGTGGCCGAGGCGGCGGAACGCATACTGTCCGGGAGCTCTCCCCGCGCCGGAGCCGGATTTCGGCGCCCGAGGGTCCGGAGCCCTTTGAGCGGCGCTTTTCGCGGGAGATGGACGTCTCCGCGCCGCAGTTCATGATAGGCGCGAAGCTGCCGGCGGACTGCGGGGGCGAGCTGCTGCTCCGCAGGCTCGACCGGCTCGCTGGCGCTGCGCTGCCTTGCCGGGACCTCCTCCCTGCCTCTACACCTCCCTCTATGCCGAGGGCGCGTGCGCAGCCTCTGGTACGAGCTGGACTGGGACCCTGCGCCTCCTACGCCGTCCTGGGCGGGGAGAGCCTGGAACCCGGAGCAGCGTGCTCGAGCGCTTCGCCGCGGCCGCAGGGCAAGGCCGCAGCGGGAGGGCTTGACGCAGCCGCCTTCGAGCGCTGCCGCAGGGCCGAATACGGCATCGCGCATCCGGGCGCTGGAGCGCCCCGCCTCCCTGGCCGACACGCTCGTCAGGAGCGGCTTTGCCGGCTTCGACTGCCTGCGCGCCTTCGAGCTGCTGCCCGAAATACGCGCGAGGGCTGCGCCGCCTTCATCAAAGAATACCTCGCCCGGACCGGCTCGCGCTCTCAGTAGTCAGGCCCGGACCTCGAAAGGACTGATCCCCTTTGCCAACCATGCTGAGAGACGCCGCCATCAGCTTCCCCATGCTCGGCGGCCTCACACTGGACTTCCCCGCGAGCTTTCGAGCTCTTCGGCCACACCTTTACCTCTACGGCGTCGTCATGGCCATCGCCTTCATCGCCGCCGTGTTCTATGCCTCGAAGCGCGCCCCCGCGTCGGCATAAGGGCGACGACATCTTCGGCCTCGTCCCTGGGTGCTGCCCATAGCCATAGTGGGCTGCCGCATCTACTACGTCATCGCCGAGTGGGACAGGTACAAGGACAACCTTGGACATCTTCAAGATTTGGGAGGGCGGCATCGCCATGTACGGCGGCACGATCGCCGGCGTCCTCACCGTCATCGTCTGGAGCCGGGCGAAGAAGATCCGCTTCGGCGCAACGCTGGACGTCGCCTCCTCCGGCCTTATCCTGGGCCAGGTCATAGGCCGCTGGGCAAACTTCGTGAACCGCGAGGCCTTCGGCCGCGAGACGGATATCTTCTGCCGCATGGAGCTCACAACGCCGGACGGCACGACCTACAGCGTCCACCCCACCTTCCTCTACGAGAGCCTGTGGAACCTCGTCGGCTTCATCATCATAGAGACCGCTACTGGTACCGGAAGGACCACCGGAGGTATGACGGCAGATCTTCATCTTCTATGTGTTCTGGTACGGCGCGGGCAGGGCCTGGGTGGAGGGCCTCGGACGGACAGCCTCTATATCCCCGGAACGAACATACGCACTTCCCAGCTTTTAGCAGCGGTATCCGCGCTTGCGGCGCTGCTCATCCTGCTGGTGAACATAAAGCGGCCGCACAGGCAGACCTACGCCGCCGAGCTGGCGGCGCAGTCGGCGCAGGCCGTTGAAAGCACCGAAGAAACCACTGAGAAATCGGAAAAAACGGAGGAAAAGAACGATGTCTGATTACAGCGAACTCATAAGGTCCCTCAAGGCCGCTGCGGGCGGCTTTGCGGACATAGCAGCGACCTGGCCGGAGCCGCTGGAGACAAGGCGCGCGACCTGGCCGGCGGCGCGGGCGAAAAGGCCAAGGCCCTGGCCAAACTCGCCAAGCTGACGATGGAACTCCAGCACCGAGCGCGACAGCCTCAAAGACGCCTACGCCGAGGTCGGCAAGCTCTATTTTGAGACCGCCGACAAGACCGCCCCGGGCGAGATGTACGTCCGCGCGTTCGACAGGGTCATGCTCTCCCTCGCCGCGATAGAGCGGATGGAGACCGAGCTCACGGAGCTGCGCGCCTGCCTGAACAAACCCGCCGCCGAGGACGCGGACTTCGAGGAGGTCGTCGCGCCGCCGAGGAGGGCATAGAGGTCGAAATAACCGAGGACGAAAAGTCGAATAAAAAACCAACGAGGGCCTGCGGCCCCTCGCTTGGGGCCCTCACCTGTCCGGCAGCTCCATCTCCGCGACGGAGACCTCGTAGGCGACCTTCTCTATCGGGACGCCGTC
>VOFE01001471.1_pt1 | contig 16447 bp, 20 predicted proteins | sample 5384071 | NCBI WGS metagenome assembly VOFE01 (sample SAMN12384724, study PRJNA508395) | human gut metagenome | isolation source: healthy gut D | host: Homo sapiens
ACAATGAGGCTCCAGCACATGCTGCGGGAAAACGCCGAACATCTTCTGCGGCAGGTCATACTTGGGCACATCAAAATGATAATACAGCCCCGCAAGAGCCGCCCAGCAGATGTGCAGCGTGGAAAAGACGTGGGACTTTGTCCACTCCATGATCGTGCAGATCTCCTGCCAGTAGTCCACATCTTCAAATGCCAGATGCTCTACAGGAGCACCTGTGATAATGCAGCCATCGTAATACTGATCCTGAATTTCGGAAAAGTCCGATAAAATGTGGCAAGATGATTCTGCGACGTGTTCTTGCTGATATGACTGGATACATGCAAAAATTCAACATTCACCTGCAACGGCGTGTTGCTGAGCAGCCGCAGGAACTGACATTCCGTTTCAATTTTTTCGGCATCAGATTCAGCACCAGCACTCGCAGCGGGCGAATGTCCTGATGAGCCGCACGGTCGCTGTCCATGACAAAAATATTCTCCTCGGACAGAGTGTGATACGCCGGCAGCTCCGGTGAAATACAAATTGGCATTGCCTGTTCCTCCTCCCAGAACGTTTTTTGATAGAACTATTGATAGAACTTATGAATACTCCGATTATCTCCGTCTGCCCTTGTTCTTTGCCGGAGCAGCGGTTTCGCCGGTCCCCATGGCATTTCGAATGGCACGGAGTTCCTCGGCGGTGAGGTCACGGTAAGTACCCGGCTTCAGCATGCCCAGCTTCAGCGGTCCGATGCTGATTCGCCGCAGACGGGCAACTTCCAGCCCGACGGATTCGCACATACGGCGGATCTGTCGGTTCTTGCCCTCATGAATGGTCATCAGCAGGACGACACGCCCCGGCTCCTTGGTCTTGACAAACCACAGTTGCCGGCTGAGTCATTTTGCCGTCCAGTTCCATGCTGCCGGACAGGGCGATCAGCTGTTCCTCGGTCACGTCCGGACGAACGGTAACACGATAGGTCTTGCTGATATGGCGGCTGGGGTGCATGATGCCGTTGGCGAAGCTGCCGTCATTGGTCAGCAGCAGCAAGCCCTCGGAATCCTTGTCCAGTCTGCCCACGGGGTAAACGCGTTCCTCCACGTCCTCCAGCAGATCCATGACACAGCGGCGGTTCAGCTCGTCAGAGGTGGTGGTCACATAGCCCCGCGGCTTATACAGCATCAGATAACGGTACTGTTTCTTTCGCGGCAGATATACCCGTTCGCCGCCTACGGTGATCAGATCCGCCAGTGTTGCCTTATCGCCCAGCTTGACAGGGTGTCCGTTCACCTTGACTTTTCCGTCAGAGATCAGCTTTTCCGCCTGTCGTCTGAACAATATCCGGCATCTGCCAGCAGTTTTTGAATTCGTATTTTTCCACTTCCTGTTTGACTCCTTTTTTGCTCTATTTTTGCAGCAGCCGTTTCCACCAGCTTCGGGGTTCCGGCTCTGTCGTTTTTCCTGATAAGTTACCGCAGACTGCACCAGCAGCCTGCCCTGTGCGGCAACTCTGCCGTCCAGCAGAAGCTTCCACGTGCCGGCTTCCTGTCCGGCGGTCAGCGGGGCATAGAGGAACGGCGGCGTGTTCAGCTGATACGACCACGCCGGCATGTTCCCGTCTTTCACGCCTACTGTCAGCGTTTCCGCAGGAGCCACCGCAGCAGTTCCTGTGGTGCCGCCGGTCACGGGCAGCGTCCAGTCGGCGGGAAATGTCACCTCCTGCAGGGAAAGCTGCCCGAAGCCGTAATCGTACAGGACTTCATGATCCTGCCAGTCGTTCCGGTCGTTCAGGGTCACGCAAATCAGCGTGATGCCGTTCCGCACACTGGCGGACACCAGACAGCGGCCGGCTTCGTCTGTGAAACCGGTCTTGACACCGATCACCGTTTCGTCCATGGTCAGCAGCTTGTTGGAATTGGTCAGCCACCGTTCATAGGGGCGGATTGCCGAAGCACACCTTGGCAGAAGCCTGCCCGCAGATCTCCCGAAAGGTTTCGTTCTGCAAAGCCGCCGCTGTCAGCAGTGCCATATCACGGGCAGTTGAGTAATGCTCCGCATCATGCAGACCGGAGGGCGTGACAAAATGGCTCTGGGTCATGCCCAGTTCCTGAGCCTTCCGGTTCATCTGCTCTGCAAAAGCGGCATAGCTGCCGGCAAGCTTCACAGCAGTTGCTCCGGCAGCATCGTTGCCGGAGGGCAGCAGCATGCCATAGCAGAGGGCACGCTTGGTCACAATGTCCCCGTCTACCAGCCCCATGGAAGAACCCTCTACATGGATCGCATCGTTGTCCACCGGAAAGGGCGTATCCAGATCGCCGCTTTCCAGACAGAGCAGCGTGGTCATGATCTTAGTCGTGCTTGCCATAGGTCACTGCTGATCTGCCGCCTTTTCATAGAGCACCTCACCGGTCACCGCTTCCATCAGAATGCAGGACTCCGCCGAAACCGACAGAGCCTCGCCCTGTACATGCAGCACCGGCAGACCAGTCACCGCCAGACACACCGCCCATATCCCGCCGAGCCACCGCAGAAAATGTTGTTTTCGCATTTCAGATTCCTCCGCATACTTGTAAAAATTACCACAATGTATGCGAAAGAAGCGGCAGTTTATTCTGCTTCGCCGGAATCCGTTTCCGCAGGTTTTTCCGGCTGTTCAGTCTTTTGTCGTTTTTCTTGTCGCCCTTCTTGAACATGCTGCCCAGACGGTCTACCACTTCCGGCACCGAGCGAATGGCACTGGACAGAGCATCGCTGCCCTCGTCCATTTGCAGCAGCCGCACGCCGTCCTCCTGTACCACCAGAAAGGCAACCGGCTGAATGGACACGCCGGCACCGGCACCGCCGCCGAACAGATCTTTCGGATTGGTTTTCACCGGCAGGTCAGAGCCGCCGGAGGCAAATCCGTATGACACTTTTGACACAGGCACAATGGTCACCTTGTCAGAAACCACGATCGGATCTCCGATAATGGTCTGCACATCTACCATTTCCCGCATTTTTCCATTGTAACTCCCATGAGATCCTGAATCGGACGCTTTTCTGCCATTACATTTACCTCCTGTTATCTCACCGCAGCGTGTTCTTTTTCTGCGGTATCTTCTTTCTCTTTTCCCGTCAGTTTCCTGCCGGTTTTTCTGCATCGCATAGCCTACGGCAAAGCTGCACAGTGCCGCCAGAGCTGCCAGAAAACAAAGGTGCAGCTTTCCGCGGACGACCCAGCGGGAGCACTCCTGCCCGAACGCACACTGCACCTGTATCTGCTGCACCTGTACCCGCATGGCACTGCCCAGCAGCCCCACGGCGGTGTACACTGCCGCATTGGCTGCTCCGTAGGCGAGGGCACATTCCTGTGCATCGAACCGTCCCACCTGCACGCCCACTGTCAGCTGCTTCAGAGAGATGCCTTTCCACAGCAGCCGCAGCGGTTTCGGAAGCACGGACAGGCTGCCCTTGATGAGAGCCCAGCCGTGTTCCAGCTTTTGCTTTTCGGTCTTTTCCGAAGATTCCGGCGACTTCTTTTTTGCCGGTCGGCGGGACTTTTTCGGCTTCTTCCGCTTCTTTTTCTTCTGCTTTTCCGGTTCTTTTTCCGGCTTCTGGGATTCCTCTTTTTCCCGCTGAAACAATCCCTTTCCGGCACTGTCAGCAAAGGAGATCCCCAGCCACGAAAGCTTCCAGAAGAAGCGGTCTTTCGGGGGCATCGTAGTCCCACGCAAAGGAGAACGGCGACAACAGCAGTCCCAGCAGCAGTGCCAGAAGCCCCAGCACGATCAGCCAGCCAACCATAGACCACTCGCCTCCTCTGCATCATTCTGCCAGATCGTCAGATTCCTCCGACTCCGGTACCATTTCCTGCGGCACAGCCGACACCGGCAGCGGCGGCAGCTCGTCCAGCGACTGCAAGCCGAAGCACCGGAGAAAATGGGGCGTTGTCGCATAGGCGACCGGCTTGCCCGGCACGTCCAGCCGTCCGGCTTCTGTGAGCAGTTCCTTTTCCACAAGGGTGTTCACCACGGAACTGCTGTCCACGCCGCGGACATGCTCCACAAAGCTTTTGCTGACCGGCTGGTTATATGCCACGATCGTCAGCACCTCCATGGCAGCCGCTGACAGCGGAGCCGCCTTTTGGTTTCCACTGCCCGCTGGATCACAGTCGCATAGGCAGGGTGGGTGCACATCTGCCAGCTGTCCCCCAGCTGCTGCACGCAGATCGCACTTTTTTGTTTTTCATACCACGCCGACAGCTGCTGTAAGGCAGTCTGCACCGCGGATTCTGATACTTCACATGCCTGTGCCAGACGGGACACCGGCACCGGCTCTCCGCTGGCAAACAGCACCGCCTCCAGCATCAGGCAAAGCGGCGATCTGGTGTTTCTTTCCATTATCATTCCCCGATTCTTCGGATTCATACTTGAACGGCTGCATAAATGAAGTTCTCTCAACCCTTTGCAGAATGTTTCACATAGTCTGTCCGGCGATAGAGATAAGTGCTGTCCTCGCTGATGCCGATCCTGCCATGCTTGGTCAGTTCCAGCACCGCCAGAAACAGTGCCACCCGTGCAGAACGCTCCCGCACATCGGCGTACAGTGCCCCTGAAATACACGTGTTCATCGTGATACACCTTTCGCATCACGTAGACCACCTTGGACATCACCGACACCACCGGACGCGTCACTACACGCTGTAACCGTTCGCGGGCGTTTTCCTGCGGGGCAAAGCGTTTCTGCCCCATGGTGTTCCATGTTTCCAGCAGCACACAGGGCAGGTGGGTTCTGGCGTATGCCGGAGAAACTTCCACCTGCATCGGCGGACGGGTAAAGATCTGTCCGCCCACAAAACGCTGTGCCAGAGCCTGTGCCGCCTGCTTACAGAGGGCATACTCGATCAGTGCCCCCTGTAATGCCTGCTTTTCCTTTTGGGCATCTTCCGGACGGGGCAGCAGCGAAGCCGTTTTGATGTAGATCAGCCGTGCCGCCATTTCCAGAAATTCCCCTGCCAGCTCCAGGTCCTGTTCCCTGACACTGATCCAGATACGCCAGATACTGTTCCAGCAGGCTGGAGATCTCAATGTCATAGATGTTCAGCTTGTGCTTGGAAATCAGGTTCAGCAGCAGATCCATGGGGCCTTCAAAGACTTCCAGCTTAAACGAAATCGTCTGCATGAACTCACATCACCATCTGCACCAGCGTGCCGATCCACTGGGTCGCCCAGACGAAGAAGTGCATGATCCAGTTGGACAGATAACTCAGCGGCGTGCTCAGTACGCCCACCAGAATCAGGATCCACAGTGCCAGCGACAAATACCGCTGGTTTCGCTCAAGCCACGCGGACTGGCGGTACGGCAGCAGCATCATCAGCACCTTTGGAGCCGTCCAGCGGCGGCACAGGAATCAGGTTGAACACTGCCAGCGAAATGTTGATCGCCACGAACCAGTACAGCAGCGTATAGATGCCTGTCAAAACGGCGTTGGGGTCGGCATAGTAAAACGGAAAGACGATCTGCATCAGCACCACGCCTACCAGTGCCGCCAGCAGATTGGACAGCGGCCCCGCCAGTGATGTCCAGATGATGCCCTTGCGGGGTGGTTCATTCGTGCCGGATTGATCGGCACCGGCTTTTGCCCAGCCGAATCCGGTCAGCAGCAGCAGCACTGCACCAAAGGGGTCTACGTGTGCCAGCGGATTCAGCGTCAGCCGTCCGGCAGCTTCGGCGGTGTCATCACTGCATTTCCGTGCCACCCAGCCATGAGCAAACTCATGCAGCGGCAACACCAACAATATGATCACGATTCTTGCCAGAATCTCATAACGGTTCAAGTTCATAAAATTGCTCAGAATTCCCATTGCTCCAGTCCTTTCCAAATGAAAATGTTCTACCCAGATACCCTATAATGTGTTCTTTTTTATTATACATGGTTTTCCGGAAAATTCAAGCCTATTTTGCCATTTGACATAAAATTTACAAGATTTCCGCAGGACAGAATGCCGGAAATGTGCCGATTTCTTTTTCGGTTGCTTTTGAAAATAAGTCTGTATTTGATTTTGCAGTCTGTTTTCGCAAATAATTGTATTTTTTCGAAAGGTATTTTGATCGTAAAAAAATATTCAAAAGAATCCAAGGAAAAGGGTTGCTTTTTTTTTTCGGGAAATTTGATAAAATAGATATGTTAGTTTGCAGACTGCCGCAGAAGTCTATTTTCCGGCGGTCGGCATGCAATGTTAGGGATAAGGAGGTGCAGTAGAATGGCTAAATGTGAAGTTTGCGGAAAGGGTGTTACCTTCGGTATCAAGGTTTTTCACTACCCCACAGACGGTCGAACAGAACATGGAAGCCGAACGTAAAGCGTGTAAAAGCGATTGTGAAGGGAACTCCTTGTCATATGTACGTTTGCTCCAGATGCCTGCGCTCCGGCAAGATCGAGCGTGCGTAAGCTCTGTTTTTGACAGTTGAATATGAAAAGTGACCGAAAGCAAAGGCAATTGCCGCTTGTTTTCGGTTTTTCATTTTATGAAGCAAAAGAGCACTCTCCGGCTGGTTTCACCGGAGGGTGCTCTTTTGGGTTTTGAAAGTCTGTCACTTCGTGCCGTTTGCCAGCTTACGGAGTGCCTTATAGGACGGCTTCAGTTTGTGATACATGTCCTTTACCTGCTTGCCGTCGTGGTAATAGCGGGACAGCAGGTTGTTCAGTGTCAGCAGGTCTTCCGAAGCGGTGATGATCGCACAGATCCGGTTCACCGCCTGCTTGTCGTCTGTGTCCAGCAGTTCCCCGCACTTCCGACTGTAACTCTTTCGGAAAACAGCATTGCTGCACTGCTCTTTGCCTTTTCGGTGCTGCCGGTACGTTTTCTTCTTCTGTTGAAGTCGTATCCGCAAGGTGCAGCCGCAGCAGTTTCTTCCAGAGCCTGTACTACATCTCGTGGGAATGCCTTTCATTGCATTCTCAATGGTAGAATAAATCGACAGAGCGTGCACATCCTCTTGCAGGTACCGGTCGTAGAACTGCTGGTTCAGGTCGAAGTCGGTGTCCTTGCTGATGATATACAGACGTTCTTTCGGACGGCTGCCGATCAGATAGCCGATATACATGGAAAGCTGCAAGTCCAGTGCATTTTTCACCGTGTTTTTTCTGGTGGACAGTGCTGTCACTTCCATCAGCCGTAGCTTTGCATCACAGGAGATCAGCCGCTGGTGCAGTTCAAACGTCAGCCCGCAGCGGTTCTGTGTGTAGAAAATCACTACCTCGTCCCGCTTTGTCAGATACTCCAAACCGGTCAGTCCTCGATATAGACATTTTCATAGTCGATCAGATACGTTGCCATTGCATTTCCTCCTTTCCTTTCGATTGGTTCAGGTGCTACAAGAGCCTGTCCTGCACGCTGCAAAACAGGTACAGGACAGGCTCTAAGGTATACGTATCCTCCAGCCGCAAAGCTTGACCTTCAAGAGATACAAAAAGAGAACGCCCGCTTGCGTTCTCATCTCTTGAGGCGCCATCCAGATTTGAACTGGAGAATCAGGGTGTTGCAGACCCTTGCCTTACCACTTGGCTATAGCGCCATTGGAGCGGATTACGAGGCTCGAACTCGCTACCTCCACCTTGGCAAGGTGGCGCTCTACCAGATGAGCTAAATCCGCACTGGCGATCTGGATGGGATTCGAACCCACGACCTCTGCCGTGACAGGGCAGCGTTCTAACCAACTGAACTACCAGACCAATGGTGGAAACTATAGGGCTCGAACCTATGACCCTCTGCTTGTAAAAAGGCAGATGCTCTCCCAGCTGAGCTAAGCTTCAGGCGGTTTTCTCTGGTGGAAACTATAGGGCTCGAACCTATGACCCTCTGCTTAAGGCAGATGCTCTCCCAGCTGAGCTAAGCTTCCATGATTCAGCGACGAAATTTATTATACCATATCTTTCGGCATCATGCAAGCTGATTTCGCAGGGTTTTCAAAAATTCACATTTCGAAACTGACAAATAAAAACTGCCTGCACCGAGCCGGCACAGGCAGTCTATCATTCCATGAAATCGCGAAGCCGCAATTACATACCAGTTACGTTGAAAGTTACTTCAATGGTTGTCCAGTCGCCAATAGCAGACGGATCCAGAATGGTTGCAGAATAGTCGGACTTGTTTGCCAGATCAGCAATGTTGCCCTCTGCACTTCTTGCATCGCCCGGCATGCCGTCGTCCGGTACCCACTCGTTGAAAATGTTGGAACGAATATTGTTGTGCTTTACGCCGTTGATCTCGGTTTCTTCTGTATTGGTGAAGCTTTTCTTGGTCAGCGGGATCTCAGTACCGTCTACCTTGACAGCAGTTACATCGATCACTGCGTTCGGGGTAGCAGTTGCACCGTCCATGATCTGTACAGCCATGAATGCAGTGCCGTTTGCAATCAGGTCGCCGTTTACGTCGCCGGTTGCATCGTAACGGATCGCGTTGGTATCTACGGTAACGCTGACAGTGTATTCGCCGTTGCCGGTGATCGGAGCAACACCTGCATCATAGCACAGATAATCCGTATCGCTGCCGGTGTACTGGAGCCACCACTGACCGTCTGCCATGCTCAGATAAGCCTCGCCAGCCTGCGGAACGACAGCTTCTTCGAAGTCGCTGGTCTGTACCTGCTGCGGAGCAGAGCTTTCGTCTGCGGAAGCTTCTTCACTGGATTCCTCTGCTTCGCTGGATTCTTCAGCACTGGACTCTGCTTCGCTGCTGGAGACCTTGGAGCTGTCGGAAGAACCGCCGCAGGCGGTGAACGCAGCAGTCATCATTGCAGATGCCAGCAGGAATGCCAGGATCTTTTGGTCTTGAACATCATAATTTTCCTCATTTCCTTCAGTCGGAAAGTGCACAGGCACTTTCGAACGTTCTTCAAAATGCAGACAGATCCTGCAAAAGCAGAGGTCTGCTCAGTACTATGATACTAGATTTTTCACCAAGATGCAAGATGCTTTTTACACAAATTTCACCTGATAAAAGACCTCACAATTTGTGCAAATTCCCAGACATTCTGCAAACAGATCCGCTTTATACAGCGTTTCCCCTATGGCAATACCGCACAAAGATTGTGCGACAGATGCGTCGTCAAATTTTTCGTCAGATGAAACAAAAGCGGAGTGAATACTTTGCTGTATTCACGAGCATTTTTGTGAAATATGACGGAAATTTACAAGCAGATGGCGTGCAAAGTCGCCAGACGCTCTTTGTGCGGTATTGCCCTATATAAAGGTATCCCTGCGGGCACAAAAAACAGCACGTGTTGTGCACACATGCTGTTGGTTCTGGAGCGAGCGACGAATCGAACTCGCAACCTCAGCTTGGGAAGCTGATGTTTTGCCACTAAACTACGCTCGCATCTGCCTTTCGGCAGTTCCGACAGGCGGCAGTGCCTGTACTTTCGCGGAGCAGAAAATGGAGCTGGAAACGTGACTTGAACACGCGACCTGTGCATTACGAATGCACTGCTCTCACCAACTGAGCTATTCCAGCACCGGTTATACCGTGAGATCTCTCACGCAAGATTACCTATTTATTATACCACAAATTCTTGATTTGTCAAGAGGTTTCAAAAAATTCTCTGAAAATCAAAAAAACGATTGAAATCGCAGAAAAGATGTGCTATAATAATGAGGTACTGTAAAAGTGCTCGCTGACAAATGATGCGGCGGAAAAATTTCCGGTTCAGACTTTTGCACTTTTTTTCTGCAAAAATGCAAAAAAGCGATTGAAATCGCAGAAAAGATGTGTTATAATAGGGTTAAATCCCATGACTTCGTAAAAAGGTAGGTAGCATTATGAAAAAGAAATCCAAATCCATTCTTGCCATTGTACTGGCGATCCTCCTCGTGATCGTGGTGGCAATCTCTCTGACCACGAACATTCTTTTTTTCCCGAAAAGACACACCGAAGATTTTCGGGCACTACATCTATCTGATGGAATATGATACTATGGAAGCAGCAGCAGGGGCTGCCGTTGCCACCGGCACTTCCGGACAGGCTGCCGGCTCAGTCGATGACACCAGTGCTGCGGCTTCGATCCACCAGCACACTGCCGTGATCGCTTCCGCCTACAAAGAAACTGATCCGATTGCCAAGAACAACGCTGTTCTGTGCGTACTGGCTCCGGACGACGCTTCCAAGGACATCGACTCCGACCGCGTTGCTGTCCGCCGCATCTACAACATCGAACAGGACGAAACCGGCGTTCTGAAGTACTATCCCACTACCATGAAAGCAAGTGATGTGGGAACTGAGCCGCCTGTAACTGTGGACAGCATTCTCGGCAAGTGCTCCTACGAAAGCGGCGAACTGTATACATATGTAAAATTCGCCACCGGCGTTCCGGGAATCCTGATCCTGATGGTTCTCCCCAGCATCATTCTGGTCATCATGCTGATCGTCACCATTGTACGGGCAAGCATGGGACACGATGACGAATACACTTTTTGAAGAAAACTATGACGAAGTTTACAGTGAAGATTCCTACGATGACGGCGATTCTGCTTATGATGACGAAGAACTGGGCGGACGCTCTCCGCTGTACCGTCCGTCTGAAGCGACCCAGAGCCGTTCCTTTGAGAAGAAGCGTTCTTCCATTGCGGAGAACTTCGAACGGAAACAGGTAAACCCCAACTCGCCGTACCAGAAGGCACGTACCATGCAGTTCAAGGCACAGCATGATGTGCCGATCTACACCAATCCGGCAGATCAGCTCCCGCTGGACGGTTCTGCACCGGCAGCCGGCAGCAACACTACCGCCTATGAGGGCACACATGCTGCAAGCACTTCCAACACTGCAACATTCGGCAGCTACAGCAGCAACACCTACAGCACCCCGCCGATCACAGACGAAACACCTGTCGCACCGGCACAGCCGGAAGCTCCGGTTTCCACTTACCGCGGCAGCCACGAAGCAAGCTCTCCGGAGGAAGCACGGAATCTGGGCGATACCCCGTTCCGCAGCAGCCGTGCATCTGCACCGGCTCCCGCACCGAAGCCTGCTGCACCGTCTGTTTCCAAGAACAAGGAAGACCGCATTGCAAGTGCTTCTGTAGACGAACTGCTGGCAATGATCGAAGACGAAAAGAAAAAGCTGTAATCAGTTACAGCATCATCGAAAAAAAGAAAACGGAGAGGGCGAAATGCTCTCTCCGTTTTTTGTACAGGAAACACTGCATAAAGCTCGTCTGACGGCTTTGCACGCAATCTGCTTGCAGTGTTTCCTATATTCTGTTCTTTCGGTTATCCCAGTTCGTCCTCCAGCAGGATCATCTGCTCCATGGTTTCGTCCATCTGCACCCGCAGTTCCTCCATACGCTGGCACTTTTCCTGCATCAGCTGATAGTCGCTGCAAACGGCTTCGTCGGTCAGTTCCGCTGTCAGGGTGTCCAGTTCCTCCTGCATCTTGTCCAGCTGCTGTTCCAGACTTCGCAGGTCAGCACGCATTTTCGCCTGCTGGGCACGCTGTTTCTTGGAACGGTACGCCGGCTTCTCCGCCGGTTTTCCTTGTCAGCAGCCGATCTTTCCGCAGGGGTTTCCTCCGGTTCCGGCTGTTTCTGCTGTGCCTCCAGCCACTTGCTGAAGCCACCCTGATAGGTCGTTGCCCCGTCGGCTTTTAGTTCCAGAATGTGGTCTGCCACCTTGTCCAGCAGGTACCGGTCATGGGACACAAACAGCAGCGTCCCCGCAAAGGACTGCATGGCTTCCTCGATGACTTCCTTCATGGCAATGTCCAGGTGGTTGGTGGGTTCGTCCAGAATCAGCACGTTGCCATGCTCCAGCATCATCACCGCGAAACAGACCTTTGCACGCTCGCCGCCGGAGAGTACGCCCACCGGCTTGAACACGTTTTTCCCCTGTCAGGCGTACCTGCCCCAGCAGATTCCGCACTTCCAGATCTGTCCATGACGGTACACGGTCATGAATTTCCTGCATCACCGATTTTGTGGGGTGCAGGTTGGTGCTCTCCTGTTCAAAGTAGGAGATCTTGACATTGCTGGTCCAGCGGACTTTCCCCTGATGCGGCAGCTTGTTCTGCAAGATTTTCAGCAGCGTGGACTTGCCAATGCCGTTATCTCCGATAATGCCCCACTTTTCGCCGCGGCGAACTTCAAAAGGACACGTCCGGCAGCAGCGTTTTCCGTTCTGTCCCTCGCCTACGGAAATATCAACGTCCTGCACTTTCAGCACTTCCTGCGGCGGATCCATTTCATACGTAAATTCCACCCGTGCCTGCTTGCGGGGAAACCAGCGGCTTTTCAATGCGTTCCATTTTTTCCAGTTGCTTCACGCGGCTCTGGGCGGACTTTGCCGTCGAAGCACGGTGAGGTTGCGGCAACGTAGTCCTCCAGCTTGGCGATTTCCTTTTGCTGCATCTCGTACTCTTTCCACTGCCGTGCCACAGCCGCTTCTTTCAGCTGGGTGAAAGTGGTGTAGTTGTTCTTTGTACCGCGTCAGTCTGCCCCGCTCGATCTCACAGACGCTGGTGCACAGCCGGTCGAGGAAATAGCGGTCATGGGATACCAGCAGCAGTGCTCCCCTGATAGTCCTTGAGGTAATCTTCCAGCCACATAACGGTCTTGAAATCCAAGTGGTTGGTAGGCTCGTCCAGAATCAGCAGATTCGGTTCCTCCAGCAGCAGCCGTGCAATGGCAAGCCGTGTTTTTTCGCCGCCGCTGAAACCGGAGATGATGCGGGAATAGGTTTCCTGTGTGAAACCCATACCGTTCAGCACCGTGCGGATCTTCACGTCGATCTGATAGCCGCCGTTGTTTTCGAACCAGGTTTGCAGGCGGTGATATTCCTCCGCACCGGCCATGTCGCCGGACTGCATGGCTTCTTCCAGCTGGTGCATTCGCTCCTGCGTTTCCAGCAGCGGACGAAACACGCTCCGCATTTCCTCCCAGACGGTGCTTTCCCGATCCAGTCCGCCCATCTGTTCCAGATAGCCGATGCTGGTCTTGGCGGATCTGGCAATTTCGCCGTCCCCCTCCACCAGATGATCCGGCAGTTCCTGTTCCGTGAGGATCCGCAGCAGCGTGGACTTGCCGCAGCCATTTACGCCCACAAGCCCGATACGGTCGTGGTCTTCCACTGTCAGTGAAACGTGGAGAGCACCTGATTGCCGTTATAAAATTTATTGATGTCTGTCATACGCAGCAGCATACTGTTTTCTCCTTTATCCGAAAAGTTCGTAATTTTTTTATTGTAGCATATTTCCGGAAAAATTACAACTGGTTTTTTGAAACATCTCGCGGAAGAAAAGGCACTCCGTGAGCTCTCACAGAGTGCCTTGTGATTTCAAAAAACCACCCAGCCGTCTTGCAGCGAATAAAACCAAGCTATATCTAGCAAGGTGGGTATCTTCCTTCTGCTTCACGCTCCCTTCGTCCGTTACGGTCATTGCCGTAAGCAGGAGGTCTGCAATCCACAGACGGAGTCAGATTCCCCTATAAAGGAGTGTTGGATTATAAAAACCGCAATGTCTCGCACTGGGCAGTAATGCCAACCGGAATGCTTCCTCCGGTTTCGTTCTATGTTTATTATAGCACTATCTTTCCCAAAATCAATAGGAAATTTGTGAAAATTTTTCTACCGTCAACCGGAAGTGCTTACGCTTCCTCTTCGTCCTCCTCGTCGAACATGTCGTTCAGATACTGGAGGAACATGTTGCCTACTGCATCATATTCGTCATCGTCCTCAATGGTGCAGAGCATTTCTTCTCCGTCAATGGTTTCCCGCTTCAGAATGACAAATTCGCCGTCGTCTTTCAGCATGTCTTCTTCATTTTCATGGTACGGAACCAGTGCACAGTATGTTGCATCTTCGTATTCCAGTTCGCCCAGAACCTCGAATTCCTGCTCGTTTCCTTCTTCGTCTTCCAGAGTATACAGCATGCCCTGCATATCCATATCCATCATGTTTTCATCTGCCATGGGTAAACTCCAATCTGCCATAGCGGCGTTTGTTTCGGGAACAATTCCCCTGCTTCTATTATACACGATTTTCCACGGCGTGTCAATAGACGAACCGGACAATTTCACCAGGGCAATACCGCACAAAGAGCGTCTGGCGACTTTACACACCATCTGCTTGCAAATTTCCCTTCAGAGCCTGTTTCGTATCTTCCCGCACGCATCTGTCGCACAATCTTTGTGCGGTATTGCCCAAGAGAATGTTCAAAGCCCCATGATCGCCGCCGCGATCTGCCGGAGCACCGGTGCGGCAGTCTGGTTGCCATAGCCGCCGTCCTCCGCCAGTACCGTCACGGCATACTGCGGGCAGTCCGCCGGAAAAACGCCGTCACCCAGCCATGGCAGTATTCGTCGCCGGATTCGTCCACCCTGCCGGTCTGTGCTGTAGAGGTTTTCGCCCCATGGAAACATGGGCAGGCATGCCCTGAAAGTCTTCGTCCGCCGCCGTAGCACATGAGCCGCCGCAGAAACTGTGCCGTGTCCGCAGAAATACCGGTTTCGGAAAGTCCCGTTTCCTCCCGCAGCACTGTCCGCCCGTTTTCCGTCACGCCACGCACCAGCCGCACAGCCGGCAGGGTACCGTTTCCGGCAATGGCACAGGTCATACGGGTGATTTGCAGGGGTGTCGCCGTGAGAACGCCCTGTCCGAACGAAAAGTTCGCCTGCTCCGCCGGCAGTTTCAGCTGCTGCAATGTCGGCAGTGTCCCGCTGGAGCCGATCATGTTGAGGTCAGCACCGTTTCCGTCCCGAAGCCCAGAGCCTTTGCCGTTTCCAGCAGTTCCTTTCCGGAAAACGTCTGCCCCAGTGCAATAAAATAGGGGTTGCAGGAATTCCGCATGGCATCTGCCAGATTTTGCAATCCGTGCCCCTGCGGGTCGTGGCAGCGAAACCGCTGGGAGCCAATGGAAATCGCCCCGTTGCAGTTCCACTGAAACGCCGTTTCCGCACCGTTTTCATAGGCACAGGCTGCCGTCACCAGCTTGAAGATCGACCCCACCGGATAGGCGTACAGGGCACGCTGGATCATGGGGCTGTCCGGATTTTGCATGGCTTCTCCCAGTGCATCGGGCGTGTAGCCGGGGAAAGCTGGCAAGCCCCAGAATGTCCCCGCTTTCCACGTCCATGACTACCACACAGCCCTTTTGCAGTGATGCACCGGCAGTTTCACAGATTCGCTGCATCCGAATGTCCAGCGTTGTCATCACGCCCTGCACCGGATTGGCACCGTAACGGACCTGAGCTGCTTCACCGGCAAGCGGCTTTCCTTTGCCGTCCACGGAAAAAGTCACGCTCCACTGGGAATCCACGCCGCGTAAGACTGCATCATAGGCGGATTCCAGTCCGGCAACGCCTTTTCCCTCCTGCGTATAGCCAATGACATGCTGTGCCGGCTGGGGCGTGGTGTACCGCTGGGGAATCTCCAGCACAGTCACGTCCGGACAGGCAATGTCCGCTGTGTCCACCGTACAGGTAAAGGGCTTTCCCTGTGCCAGCTTTTTCGTAAACGCTTCCGCGTCCAGTACATGGGGCAGCAGAGCCTCCGCCGCCTCCGGCGTAGGGCTGACGACTGCGGTGCAGACCGACTTGGTATTGACCAGCGGCACACCGTTCCGGTCGTAGATCGTGCCGGCAGCTGTTCCGGCGGTACAGGTGTAGCTGCCCTGTCCGGCGGCAGCCTGCAAGAGTTCCGGCTTCTGCATCAGCCACGCCAGATATACGGCAACCGCACAAAACAGCAGCACCAACAGCAGCCGCAGCACTGCCAGACGATTTTTCAGTTTTCGCATCGCACTTTCCTCCCAAGGAAAGTATGCCCCGCTTTGCCGCGTTCATGCCAAAAATACACCATACAGCATATCTGCATGGTGTACTGTAGATGTAGAAGCAAGTGATTATTCTGCTTCCGGCTGGTAAGAGAAACGGGTAAAAGGTCGCAGTGGCCGTCATCGGCTTGCCGTTTCCGGAAGCGTACAGGGCAATGTAATTGCCGGTAAAACAGCCGCCTGCCTCTGTGGTCAGATACTGGGTTTCGCCGGAGCCTACAGGCTGCACTGTGCCGTCCGCCGTGCGGAACGAGAACCGGTAGCGATCCCGATCGCATTCCAGCCGCAGTGTCATGGTTTCATCGCTGTACGGCAGCACCTGCTCTACGGCACACAGTCCGCCGATCCGCCGCCGCAAAATCACACAGTCCCTGCCGTCCCGCATGGTGCGGGCAATCTCATAGTGATGTGCCGGATTCATGTACACAGTCAGACCGGCTTCTTCCCCTCCTGCTGCGGTATAAAATGCAGGTCTGCTTCGACAGTACAGCAGAAGTGTTCCTGCCGCCATCCCAGCCACGCCTTTGGGAGCATCTTCCCAGAGGGAAACCTCGTTGCCGTGCATCTGTAATCCAGATGCGGTCTGCTGTATCAAGCCCTCCACCGGATTATAGATGTAATTCCACATCAGGTGCAGACTGTCACCGCGGAAATCATCTGTCACCGC
>VOFE01001556.1_pt1 | contig 16409 bp, 27 predicted proteins | sample 5384071 | NCBI WGS metagenome assembly VOFE01 (sample SAMN12384724, study PRJNA508395) | human gut metagenome | isolation source: healthy gut D | host: Homo sapiens
ATATGACTGTTCACATTGACAACCTGCACACATTTCCCCCTCATGCCAAGTGCCCGGTACCTACCCATCAGCAGACCGATCCCGGAACTGTCCATAAAAACGGTCTCTGAGAAATCAAAAATCATATTTTTTATATAGTTATGTCCAATAATCCGGTCTGAATCTCTCCGGATCTCATCAGAAGCCGGATGATCCAGTTCCGCCGGAAGATGTACAGTCAGCACGGTTCCGTTTTTCAAAACCTGATGTCATTCTATCATTCCCCCATTTTTGATTTTTTATTCCATTTCTCATGACCAAAGGGTAAAAAAAGAGGAATGCGCCAACGCACATTCCCCTTATCCGAGGTTTCTCCTCTGTATGAATTATGATATTTTTTATTCTGTATAACCTCCATCGTAAGAGGAATCCTCATATCCTCCGTCACTGTAGCTGCTGTCTTCTCCGGAATCTCCGTCAGAGCTCTGTGTATCTTCTCCATCCGAAGCTGCGGCATCCGCTCCAGCTTCAGCTGTTCCATCTGTACTGCTGTCAGCACTGGACGTTCCGTCAGAAGCTCCGCTCCCGATCCCGCTTACACCGGTCTTTCCGCTGATAGTACTGTAAATCCCCTTTGCAGAATCTGACAGTGTATCCACATATACCTTCTGTAGTTCCAGCGCCGCTGTATCCAGATCCTCCTGCTGCATGGCAGTATATGCATTAAACAAAGCCTCATAGCTCTGACTGCGTTTCTGCTCTTCCTCTGCCTGCTTGGCAACTGCATCTGCCGTATCACTGGACTGGGCAGCTTCTCCCTGAGCTTTGGTAAGCTCCACGCTCTGGCTGGAAAGAGAATCACTGTACTGTATGATCTGCTGATTGGCCTGCCTGTAAATATCCTGTTTCACAGCCGGCAGTACAAGGAGCCAGAATGCTGCCGCCCCTGCCGCAAATCCAAGTACCGTGGTAAAGAAAAGTGATATCTTTGATCTTTCTTTATAAGACGACGGCCTTACAACGATTTCTCCTGAAATATTATCATTCTCATTTTTTTCATTTCCAAACAAGCCGCCGTTTTTTTTTTCCATCTTTGTGGTAACACCCGTCTGCTCGTCAACTTCACGCAGGAAACGAAGTGTGGTGGTATTGGTCTTGTCGATCCTGGCTGCTTTTTTCAGGGTTCTTCTCGCCTTATTCCACTCCTGATTCTTCATCTGGATCAGAGCAAGAAGATGATACCCCTTGATCAGCTTGGGATTCTGGGACAGGATCTTTTTCAGGCGGATGGCCGCCATATCCTCATGGCCTTCCCTGCACATGGCGAGGGCATTGTTATATTTCTTGATGCTTTCGTTGATTGTTTCCAGTTTGTTCTGGTTTGCCTGAAGCCTGGCAATATATTCTGAAGCCAGATTTCGGTTCTTCATGGATATTCTTGCTGATGACCCACTCACTCAGTGCGGCAACCACCTCACCGGTCTCAAAATATACAAGACCAAGAAGATTTCTTGCACGGATATTCCGTTTGTCATAAGCAAGACTTTGCTTCAGACAGCTGATCGCCCCGGACAGATCCCGGATGCTGGCTTTTTCCAGCCCCTGATTATAATAAAGCTTGGAAAGATAATCCACCTTCTTCTGGATCAGTACATTGGCTCCACAGTGCGGACAATAATCCAGATCTGTATCCGTCAGGAACGCTCCACAGTTTATGCAGTTCATCCACTTCTCCTTATCTTACACGTCTGTTGCTCTTGACCTCACGCAGCATCTCCTGGAGTACATCCATGATATCTGTGATCTCCCGGTCATAAATGACACCTTCTACATCTGCCACATCCAGACATGGTTCAAATTTCTTCAGTTCCTCTTCGTAATCGATCATAATTTTTTCCTCCTGATCACAGCCTTGATCTCACCGACCAGATAAAGGGATCCTACACAGAACAGCATTCCATCCTCACCTTTTTCCTTTACTGCCCGTTCAAAAGCTGCTGGAACATCCTCTATTGCTTCCACTTCCGGTACATCCGTCTTCACGGAAGATCTCCGCAAGCTCTTCTACGGAACTTTGCGGTATCCGCCTACCTGTGTGACGATCACATGTCGAAAACGGATCCTGCTACAGATCGTGCGGATCATATCTGTATAATCTTTGTCATCTACTGCTGAAAAAAGCAAAGTCAGCGGACATTCTTTCTGGAAATGTTCTGCTGTCTCTACAAATTTCTCTACCCCGTCCTCATTATGTGCACCGTCCACGATCACACCCGGAAGCACTGTTTCCATCCGCCCCTGCCAGCGGGTGTTTTTGCCATACCAGCCTTCAGAGCTTCCAGAGATACCGGAATCTGATCTTCCAGTACCTGAACGGTTTTAACCGCAAGAGCTGCATTCATAACCTGATAACGGGCGATAAACGGTATAAAATACGGTATCGCCATAATGTCATTCTCCAAGAGAAAATCAATGCCCGTCCTTTGTGATCTTATGGATCTCTGTATTTCCCGTTTCAGCTCATAATATGGACATCCCAGCTCCTCTGCATGCTCACGGATCACTTCGGCCGCATCCGGATCATTTCCATCGTAGATCACCGGAACACCCGGCACCATGATCCCTGCCTTTTTCCCTGCGATCTCGGAAACTGTATTCCCAAGATACTGCATATGATCGAGGCTGATGGATGTGATCACACAGGCGCCGGATCCTCCACTGCAGTAGTCGCATCCAGACGTCCGCCAAGTCCGGTTTCCAGAGTCACGTAATCCACTCCGGCCCGGGCAAAGATCACCATTCCCATGAGAAACAGCATCTCAAAATAGGTGGGATGATAGTTTCCTTCCGCAACCAGCTCGTCCGAAAGCTTTTTACCTGCAAAAAAGCCTGCAGAAAAGTCTCATTGTCAATGTTTTCCTCATTGATCTGAAACCGCTCATTGATCTCCACCAAATGGGGAGGTGAACAGTCCGCAGGAATAGCCTGCCTCCCGCAGAATGGAAGTCAAAAAAGCGCAGGTGCTTCCCTTTTCCATTGGTTCCGGCCACATGGATCACCTTGAACTTCTCCTGTGGGTTTCCCAGTCTCCGAAGACACTCTTTGGTATGCTCCAGGCTGTTTTGGTTGTAAATTTCGGCGTTTCGTCAATATAAGCAACTGCTTCTTCGTAGTTCATCATTTTTTCTCACCAGGTTTAGTTTTATTATATATGAGCGGTTAAAGATGTCCAGTACCAATCGTGCTCTTTTATCCGATTTTTTTTAACTTTCTATTCTTTCGTAAAATTTTCTTCACTGCCAGGGGCTGCCTTTTTAGAACTGCATATACCGCTCTGTCATAGCTTTTCGACAACGCTTTTTCGTGTAGGGCTGTTGCTTCTCTGATGCACCGCGATCCGGTCAAAATCCTGAAGCTCCCTTCCCGTGATCATCAGCGTTGTGGGATTGAGATAAATGGTATCATACCATTCTCCGTTGATCTGCACCTGACTGGAAGGCGTAAAGTTTGTTCCTGTTTATAGTAGGTGTGATCTCTTCCTCAGAAATCAGCTCCATGGAATCCAGTGTCACATCATAAAGACCCAGCGTCATTTTTTGTGCGCTTGAACGGATTCTTTCCGCCGTAGGCATAACGGTCACCGTAAAGAAGGTCATACTGAAGCGTTTCCAGATCCACCTGGTAATTCTTCGTATTGCGCCTTGCCTGATGATAACGGAAAAATGGTTCCCTCGTGGATTCCCCATCCGGTCCAGAACCTCCGCTGCGATCTGGTATGCCGACAGGTTCACATCCTTTTTCCTCCAGGCCAAAATTGTCCCAGATCACATACTGGGTCTGAAAAGATAACGGTTCTCCACATCCTCCACCTTCAAGTCCATTGTGGGAAGATGATCTCCGTACAGCACCAGCACCACGTCCTCCGGATATTCCGAAAGTGTTTCCACCAGATCCTTGACAAAGTTGTCCATCTCATGGATCTCATTTCACATAGTATTCCCATTTATAGTTCTGCTCTTCCGTCGGAGAACCGGACACGGTAATCTCCGGATCCTCAAGAATGGGTTCCGTAGGATAATCCCCGTGCCCCTGAACCGAAATGGTATACACATAATCCTTTTCCTCTGTGGCATCCAGGCATTTCACAATTTCCTCTGTAAGAATGCCGTCCTTCACCCAGCCAAGGGCATTCTGCTCATCCTCTCTCGGCATATATTCTTCCGAGGTAAAGGAATCAAAGCCCAGATTTGGAAAAATGCTCTTGCGCCCGTAAAAATTCGCCTCATTATTGTGGATGGCATGGGTCGCATAGCCCAGTTCTTTCAAAACATACGGCGCACTCTCGCAGGTGGTCTCTTTGAGGATGCTTTTGTAGGATATTCTCCCGGCCGAAATAATGCATGCTCATTCCGGTAATGGATTCAAACTCAGTATTTGCTGTTCCCGCTCCAACAGATGGCACTTTAAAATATCCGGAAGAATACTCATCCATCAGCTTTCGGAAGGTGGGAATGGGATCCTCGGAAATCTCCAGATAATTCACAAGCTCCGGGTCAAAAAAGGATTCCAGCTGTAAAAAATAATGTTCGGACCGTATCATCTTTTCTTTGTTCGGCAGATGCTTCTCCGTCTTGATCTGTTTCACGAGCTGTTCGAATAATCCGTTGGGGCATCCGATCCCTGTATTGAAAACCGTGGTTGCCAGACAGTAGGGATATCCGTAATCCTCATAAGCTATGGCAATATTTCCAAAATAATTGGAAAGAACTCTTTTTTCCAGGACAAGCGCGTGATGCCTCCGAACGCCACAAAGGCGGCCAGGACCAGCGGAATATTATAGCGATACCAGCGGATTTTCCCTGAAATTTCGGTCCTTTGATCAAGAGCACCAGAAAAATGCCAATAATGCCACAAGGGCTGCTACGACGATCATCATCCGGCTGGCGGCAGATATTTTTTCATGATGCTCAGACCGTCTGTAAATTGAAGATCCGGCCCGGTAAACGGGTGACGCGGTTTGCGGACAGAATCACACCGTTAATGATGCCGAGCAGCAGCCAAATGCCGCCGATGAGACAGCCAGAAACACTCTGAACGAAACAGATAAACCACCAGCATGGTGACAAAAATAAAATGCATTGTACAAAAAACACCAACGGCTTTCTGTCATAAAGGTCCAGGCCTCGACAAAGCGAATGCCGGCTGATCGCCTCAATGAAAAAATACAGGACTGCAGCATCCAATGGCCTGAAGGATCGGGAAATCTTGTTGCAAAGCTTTCAACTTCATCTTTCCTTGTTTCCTGCGTTTTTTCTCTTTTTGATTTATTTTTTACGTTTATCTTTTCTGAACCTTTCATCATCTGCTGATAGTTCGCCAGTTTTTCTTTCTCTGCCTGAACTTTTGGCTTCCGGCGCCTTGTTTACAAAATTCGGGATTGCCCAGCATTCCGCTCGCAGCGGGCGATTTCTTTTGTCAGACGCTCTCTTCTTTCGTAAGGCGCTCGATCTCTTTTTCCAGGTCAACCAGATCCTCCAGAGGAAGATATACCACCGCTTGGAAACCACAACAGATACCGCATCCTCTGCCGATACCGCTCTTTATCTGCCTGAACATGGATCTCTTTTGCCAGGGCAAGATTTACAACCGTTTTTGAAGGTTTCCTGTACAGCAGCATCTTCCGTTACAACGAATACGCTTGCTTTCTGTTCGGCGGTACGTTCATCTGGTGCGGACACCACGGACTCCGCGCACCGCCTCTTAAATCATTTCAACAAGCTCTGCCTCATCCTCTGAAGCATCTGTCTTCGGTCTCTTTCGGCCATGCGGCGATCATGATGGATTCTTCCTCAGGATGCAGTGTGCAGTAGATCTCCTCTGTGATGAACGGCATAAACGGATGAAGCAGCTTCAGTCCTTCGGCCAGAACGCAGTTTTAAGGTCCACAGTGCAGCGCGTTTCGCCTCTCGTCGGTCTCGCTGTACAGACGCGGTTTTACCATCTCGATGTACCAGTCGCAGAACTCCTCCCACAGGAAATCGTAAACCTTCTGTACGGCAATGCCGAGCTCGTAGCGGTCCATATTGTCCGTCACCTCACGGATCAGCGTATTTACCTTAGAAAGGATCCATTTATCTGCCAGTGTCAAGCACATCCAGGCTTTTCAGACGGTCTTTGCTTTTTCCAGGTTCATCATGATGAAACGGGACGCGTTCCATACTTTGTTGGCGAAGTTCCGGCTGGACTCCACGCGCTCCATGTAGAAACGCATGTCGTTGCCGGGCGCGTTTCCGGTGATCAGCGTCAGACGGAGCGCGTCCGCGCCGTATTTGTCGATGATTTCGAGCGGATCGATACCGTTTCCGAGGGATTTACTCATCTTGCGTCCCTGGGAATCACGAACGAGTCCGTGGATCAGTACGTGGTGGAAGCGGAACCTGTCTTGGTCTGCTCCAGTGCGGAGAATACCATACGGATAACCCAGAAGAAAGATGATGTCATAACCGGTTACGAGTACGTCAGTGGGATAGAAGTATTCAAGCTCCTTTGTCTTCTCCGGCCAGCCAAGAGTGGAGAAGGGCCACAGCGCGGAGGAGAACCAGGTATCCAGGGTATCCTCGTCCTGGTGAAATGGTGCAGCCGCATTTCGGGCATTTTCCGGCATTCCGGGCTACAACCGTGATCTCGCCACACTCCTCGCAGGTGTAGGCCGGAATCCGATGTCCCCACCAGAGCTGTCTTGAGATGCACCAGTCGCGGATGTTCTCCAGCCAGTGCAGATACGTCTTGCTCAAAACGATCCGGGATGAAATTCCGTTCCCTGTTCTTCAGAAGCCTCGATGGCAGCGGCTTTTGCCATTTCCCATTTTTACAAACCACTGCGGCTTGATCATCGGCTCTACCGTCGTCTTGCAGCGGTCGTGGGTTCCCACGCTGTGGCTGTGAGGAACCACCTTTACCAGAAGTCCCATCTCCTTCCAGATCCTGAACCATCGCCTTTTCGGGCCTCATAGCGGTCCATGCCGGCATATTTGCCGCCACAGGGAGTTCATGGTCGCATCGTCGTTCATGATGTTGATCTCCGGAAGATTGTGGCGCTTTCCAACCTCAAAATCGTTCGGGTCATGTGCCGGTGTGATCTTCACGCAGCCGGTTCCGAACTCCTTGTCGACATATGGGTCTGCGATGACCGGAATCTCACGGTCTGTCATCGGAAGTTTTAACATTTTTCCAATCAGATCTTGTATCTTTCGTCCTCCGGATTTCACAGCGACCGCCGTGTCTCCCAGAAGTGTTTCCGGACGTGTAGTTGCGATCTCTACAAATCTTCCTTCTTCTCCAACGATAGGATAGTTGATGTGCCAGAAAAATCCGTCCTGCTCCTCATGCTCTACCTCGGCATCGGAAATGGAGGTCTTGCAGACCGGGCACCAGTTGACAATGCGGGAGCCCTTATAAATATAGCCTTTTTCGTAGAGGCGGATAAACACCTCCTGCACAGCCTTCGAGCATCCCTTGTCCATGGTAAAACGCTCACTCTGCCAGTCCGCAGAAGCACCAAGTTTCTTTAACTGATTGATGATCTTTCCACCGTACTCTTCTTTCCATTCCCAGGCATTTTTCGAAAAATTCCTCGCGTGCCGATCTCGTTCTTGTCAATTCCCTGCGATTTCAGGTTCTCGATAACCTTTACCTCAGTCGCAATGGAGGCGTGGTCCGTTCCCGGCTGCCACAGTGCATTGTAGCCCTGCATCCGTTTGTACCGAATCAAGGATATCCTGCATCGTTTCGTCCAATGCATGTCCCATGTGAAGCTGGCCGGTTACGTTTGGCGGCGGCATTTTAGCCGTTGTCCATCCATTTCTGATACAGACGTTCCTCAATTCCTTTTGGGTCACAAAGTGAAGGGCGAATCTTTTTTGCAAGCTCTTTGCTCATAATTTCCTCCTAAGATAAAAATGACGCCCTCACACGTTTTCTGTGAAGGGCGATGATCATCGCGGTACCACCTTCATTATGCGAAAAGCGTCGCACATCTTAACCCGGATATTTAACGCGGGACTGACGGAAAGACTTACTGATTTTTCAGTCTTCCGGCTCCGAAGCTACCTTCTGCTGTTTTCACCAAAGCACCTTTCAGCCTGCGGATGCTGTTCTCTCTGCAGCCAACAGCATACATTCCTCCTCTTCTTCTGTGCCGTTATTCTGGCTTCTACTATAATGAAATTTTATTTTTTGTCACCAGACAAAGTGCCCCGATTTCACATTTACTCCACACTTTTCAGCGATTCTACCATATCGATCTTTTTCAGCTTAAAATGCATAAAAAGTTCACGACCGCCGCAAAGCCCACGGTAAAGAGTCCGCTGTACAAAAGCTCATGGCTTTGATGTTTCTTCCGAACATCACCGCGTCCACCTCCACGGTAACAATGACGTAGCGGTGCAGGAAAATGCCAAAATACCGCCGGCCAGCACCCCTGATCAGGGTGAGCAGCAGCATTTTCCCGGAACACGTAGGCCGAAACCTCTTTGTCGTAAAGCCCAGAACCTTCAACGTTGCCAGCTCTCTCTCTCTGCCGTTCCGTGATATTAATGTTGTTGAGATTATAAGCACCACAAAGGCCAGCACTCCTGCAGAAACAATAAGCACTATAATGACCATGCCAAGAGAGTTCAGCATTCTTTCTATCTGCTCTGCAATGCTGCTGGTGTAACTGATGCTCAGGGCTGCCGGATATTTCAGGATTTCGTTTCCTATGCTCTGGATCTCATCCTTGTATTCTTCCTTCACCGTAAACACCGTTGTGGTATATTCCGGCTTTTCCCCAAAGGTCTTTTCGTATACCTTGGGTGTCATATAAATATAGTGTGCCATATAGTTTTCTGTTATGGATGCGATCTTCACCTTATATTCCCTTTGTTGTCCCGGACGATCGTCAGCTCATCTCCCACGGACAGCCCCTGTGAGGCTTGCCGTTTTTTCACCACAGCCGCACCTCATCTGTCAGAGAAAACGGCTCCTTTGTTACTGTCCTGCAGGGTAACATCCTTGCTGAAATTCTCCAGCTCTTCCGGCACATACACATAGGCACTGATGCTGACCGTTCCCGGGGAACGTTGTAGCTGGAAAGCTGCACATGGGTATAGTGATCCAAGCTTTTCGTTTCCCTCCAGAAATTCCTCCAGCGCCTTTTGCTCCTGCTGCGTCGCATCCTCGTCGCCGATAATGGCCGCGTCATAGTGCTGCAGCTCTTCATACTGACGGACCCGATGTCCATAATGGAATCCTTGATCCCATATCCCACCAGCATCAGAGCCATGCTTCCCGCAATTCCGAAAATCGTCATAAGAAGACGTTTTTATAGCGGAAAAGATTCCGCAGGGTGGATTTCCAGGTAAAGCTCAAATGTCTCCACACAATCCCCACCCGTTCCAGAAGGATCCGTTTGCCTTTTGGGCGCGGGCGGCCGCATCAGAGAAGCCGGCGTCTCCGCCAGAGCCTTTGCACAGGAGAATATCGTTGCTCCTATGGTGCAGATAACCGCCGCTACAGATGCGATCAGCGCGAAGCGCCATTTATATGGATATGCAGCGTGCTCGCCATATTGTGATACATCAGGCCGTAGGCTTTGATGATAATATACGGAAGGATCTTCTGCCCGATGGCAACGCCCAGAACACTTCCTCCCATGGTTGCCAGAAACGCATAATTGAGATATTTGAGGCAATGGCATACTTTCCATAGCCCAGCGCTTTCAACGTTCCAATCTGAGTTCTCTGTTCCTCCACCATCCGCGTCATGGTGGTAAGACTCACCAAGGGCCGCTACCAGGAAAAAGATGACCGGGAATACCTGGCCGATGTTGCGGATACGGTCCGCATTGTCTCCGTAGTCCGAATACTCCGGCAAATCGTGGCGGTCACTCACAATCCATTCCGGTTTCTTGAGTTCTTCTATCTCCTCGCTGGCATCCGCAAGCTTCTGTTCGCTTCCGCAAATTCCGTCTCCGCTTTCCTTCTTGGCGTCGGCATATTCCTTTTTGCCGTTGGCAAGCTCTGTTTCGCCGTTGGCAAGCTCCTTTTTCGCGTCGGCAAGCTTCTGCTCGTTCTCTGCGATCTCGGCTTCCCTGTTTATCAGTTCCTGCTCGCTTGCTGCAATCTGTGCTTCCCCATCTGCCAGTTCCTGTTCCCCTGCCGCGATCTTTTTCAGGCTGCGCTGATCTCAGCCGCATTGGCATCGATTTCCGCCTGCCCGGCATACAGCGTGTTTTTCGCCCGTCAAGCTGTGCCTGTCCGGCGTTTAACTGCTCCTCACTCTTGCAGCAAGCTCTTCCTGCACCGGTTCCAGCTCTGCCGCCTGCTGTTCCAGCTGCGCCCGTCCCTGATCGATCTGCTCCTGGGCCTGTGGGAACAGCCGCCTCCTGTGCAAGAATGCTCTGCTCCTGCGTGTTTAACTCAGCAGCAAGACCTGCGTCGATCTGGACAATGCTTCCCCTGCTGGCTTCTGGCAGCTGCCAGCTGCGCCTTTGTCTCTTCCAGCATGGCCGCCTGGTTTTCCACTTCCGCCTGACTGGCAGCTGCGGTTTCTCCGCCTGACAGTCTCTGCGGTTTTTGCCTCTATCTCTTCCGGCGCAGCAGTCTCTGAATTCTGAAGCGCCTCAAGCTCTGCCCGCAATGCCTGTGCCTGCGCCGTCAGCTCGTCGGCCTTTGTCCTGGCGGCCGCGAGGGCTTCCTCCTGCAGGACGGATCTGCGCTTCTGGGCCTCCACCTCCGAAAGCCCGGCCGCGCACTGCTCCCTCTGCGCGTTCAGCTCCTGCCTTTTCGCTGCAATCTGTCCATTTGCCCGCATGCCGCCGCTGCGATTCCCGCATCCAGCTCCGCCTGACTCTGATCCAACGTTGCTTTCTGGCTGGCCTCAATCTGCGCCAGCCCTGCATTCATCTGTTCCTTTCCGGCTGCTGAGCTGTGACCTTCCTGCATCCAGCTGTTCCTGCTGTACATTCACCTCATTCCAGCCCGCGTCAACCTCTGTCTGTGCGCTGTCCAGCTGATTCTGCCTGTCGATGGCCTGGGCTCTGGCGCTTTCCAGCTCTGCATAGCCATTTGAGTCATCCTGCTTCGCGCTTTCCAGCTGCGCCCATCCGTCTGCAACCGTCGCCTTTGCATCTGTGGAGCTTTTGACGCCGTCATCATATTCCTCTGCCTTGCCGTCTGCGAGCTCTTTTTCCCCGTCCGCCAGTTCTTTTTCTGCATCCGCAAGCTCTTGCAAGCGCCTCTGCCTTGCCTTCCTCATATTCCTTTTTTGCATCGGCAAGCTCTGCTTCTGCTTCGCCCCGGATCATCTTCATAGCGTGCCTGACACTGAATCTCCTCAATGCCCTCCACCTGACCGGAACCTTGTCAATGAGATTGTCATATCCGTCCGTATAACTGGTCACATAAGATCCCACACCCTGGCCTTACGATAAATCTGAGTATAAACCTCCTGCTCAAAAGTCCTCCGGCATAACATAAGCGAACCCGCTGATCTCACCGGTTCCAAGCGTTGTGTTTCCTCTGCTGAAGGATATGTAAAGAGGAGCGGTTCCGATTCCCTACAATGGTATATTCCTCCACCTGCAAAAAGCTCGCTGCCCTCTTCCTGTGTAAATCGTATCCTGTCACCCAGCTGATATTTGTGCGTTTGCGCATAGGTTCTGTCCAGAAAAGCTCACCGCTTTTTTCCGGAAGACGTCCTCTGACACGGTAAGAGTGATTTACCTTCTTATTCAGGGATCCGATGGAAGTACCTTACTGATTCCGTCTCCCCGCACACCACGTCCTGTGGAAAAAGCCCTCCGCATAGACAACTCCTTTTAGTTCTGTCAGAGCTTCCACGTCTTTATCCGTAAGTCCCATGGTGCTCATCGACCTTCATATCCATCAACTGGGTCTCATCAAAATAAGCGTCCCCGGAATGGCGCATGTCAGGAGAAGCTCGCCTGATTCCTGAAAAAGGCAACCCCAGCGCCACAATAAAGAAAATAGAAATAAACCGGGCCTTATTTTGCGAATTTCCATAAAAAAATCTTTCCAGTATTGCTTTCATCCGATTCTCCTACCACTCGATCTTCTACAGGTGTTGGGGTTTCATTCTGCGTCATTCTGGAAACCTTGCCGTTTTTAATTTTTATCACACGGTCTGCCATAGGCGTCAGCGCTGAATTGTGCGTGATGACAATGACCGTCATCCCTCTCTGCCTGCACATATCCTGCAAAAGCTTGAGTATTGCCTTTCCGGTCTGATAATCCAGCGCGCCCGTAGGCTCATCGCACAAAAGAAGCTTGGGATTCTTCGCCAAAGCTCTTGCAATGGACACTCTCTGCTGCTCACCGCCGGAAAGCTGCGCCGGAAAATTGTTCAGTCGTCCTTCAGCCCCACCTCCTCCAGAACCTCCCTGGCATCCAGCGGATTCCTGCAGATCTGCATCGCCAGCTCCACATTCTCGAGCGCCGTCAGGTTCGGAACCAGATTGTAAAACTGGAACACAAACCGATGTCGTCTCTCCGGTAAGCAGTGAGCTGCTTGCTGTTGTATTTTGCCACATTTCTGCCATCCACCCAGACCTTGCCGCTGGTAGCTGTATCCATGCCTCCCAGGATGTTGAGCACTGTGGTTTTTCCGGCGCCGCTCGCCCTACGATCACCACAAACTCGCCCTCCCTATCTGGAAGCTGATTTCATCCACCGCCACGATCGGCATTTCCTTTCCCGTATATTTTTGAAACGTTTTCAAGTTTTACATAATCTTCTGTACTCTCCCATAGGCCGCTCCTGTCTGTTGTATATCAGCGGGCTGACGCCCGCTTTGCTTGGTCTTCTGCTGCATATTTTCATATGTTAGTATAGCATTGCTTATTTTTTCTTCAATCACCAACACAAGCTTTGCCAAAAAGTTTTGCAGACAAAACAAAGAACCCTGCACTGCAGGATTCTCCGCCTAGCTCTCTTCCGTAAAATAAACAATTCCTCCACTGTTGTTTTAAATATTTTGCAATGTCCATTGCCAGCTTCAGAGAAGGATTATACTTCCCTGTTTTCCAGATTTGATGGTCTCTCTTCGCACATTGACCAGATATGCCAAGTCGCTCTGGCTCATGTGATATCTTGCCCGATATTCCTTTAACCTTTGTATGAAGCATCTTTCACCTCATTTCCTGGCCTCTGCTCCAGCTCCTCCAGCAGTTTCTTTTCCTTTCGCCGAAAGCGGAGCATACTGATGGAAAAAACCAGAATCATCAATATCAGACTGAGAATAATCAGCATAAAGCTCAGCATGTACTGTTCCAGGGTAAAAAGCACCTACGGTCGCCAGATTCCCCTGGATGGATATTCCCACATATTCCTGCTCCCCCATCCCAATTGTCATCCCGCGGATAAACAATATAAACATTCCTCCTGCAATCACTGCAAAAGCACTCCAGAAGCTCCGCGTGCTCGCCCTGCGCACATTCTCCCAAAACAGTTCATCTGCCTTCATATTCTTATAGGAAAAGAAGGTAAAAACAGCAAAAACGGATGAACACCGGTACAAAAAAAGATTCCCAGGATTCCTAAAACTCCCAGCCAGCCAAGGTACGATAAGGGGTTCGATGGAAACAGCCTTTTCAGCATACTTCTAAAATTTTTTTCTCCCTTCATAAAAAACCCTCCTTCTGTTTGTGCGAAATACTTATCTTGTTGTGATAAATATATCACATCGTCAAAAGGAAGTCAATCCTTTCGTCACACCTCAGGTGCGGCAATTCCAACAAAAAAACAGAGGACCAATTTTATTCATACCTTACAAAATTCACTTTTTCATCTGTTTCCTCTTGTATTTTTTTCATAAATCGAGTATAAATAAATTACAAGTTTTGGGAATGTTCCCATTTCAATTTTTAATATGGCCTGAATAAAAATTATATTTTTATTTCATTTTGGGAACGTTCCTTTTTTCAAAGGAGGACTTAATATGAAGAAAAAAGCAATCGCAACTCTGCTGAGTACAGCACTCGCCGCCTCTGCTGTCTGTGGTTTCACTGTAACAGCAAATGCCGCTGACTACTCAGACAAAACCTTTTCCATCATTATCCGCAATGCAGGCAATCCCTACGCGGAAAAAGAAGCTGCCGGATTCCAGGAAGTCATTGAGGCTGCTGGCGCAAAATGTATTGTCAAAGCCCCGGAGACCGCCACAGCAGACAAACAGATTCCTCTGATCCAGTCTTTGATTTCCCAGGAAGTTGACTGTATTGCCATTGCCAGCAACGACGTCAGCGCTCTGACTGCCGCTCTGCAGGATGCCATGGATGAAGGGATCAAAGTATTGGCTCTGGACTCCAACGTTATCCCGGAAGCACGTCAGACTTTTGTAAATCAGGCCGGCGTTCAGGAGATTGGTCAGGCACTGGCAGACGCCGTTCTCGACATTTCCGGCGGGGAAGGACAATATGCGATTCTTTCTGCAAGCAGCCAGTCTGCCAACCAGAATTCCTGGATTGAGGCAATGAAGACCGTTATGGAGGATGAAAAATATTCTGGTCTGAGCTGGTGGAAGTTGCCTACGGTGATGATGAACCGCAGAAATCCACAGATCAGACACAGGCTCTTCTTGCCAAATATCCGGATTTGAAGGTAATCTGCTCTCCTACCACAGTCGGCATCTCAGCGGCTGCAAAAGTGCTGCAGGACAATAAACCGAAGTGAAGCTTTTTACCGGACTTGACTTCCTTCTGAAATGTCCGCATATATCGAGACGATGCAGAGCATCCCTGTCCTTACATGTTTCTCTGAATCCGGAAGATGTAGGGACGCCTGTCTGCGTACACTGCAATGGCGTTGGTGGACGGAACCATCACCGGTGAAGTCGGAGAAACCTTTGAAGCAGGAGAAATGGAAAACAGCCCATACACTATCACAGAATGTGAGGACGGCGGCTCCGAAATCATTCTTGGCCTCCCTTCCGTTTCTGATTCTTCCAATATTGATGAGTGGAAAGATATTTATTAATCCTAAAAAAGAAGGCTTTTATATGCTAAGATTACGAGAAGATATTCCTCTTTTTCCTCAGGGAAGAAAAAAAAAGCTTTTACTTTGAGCTCTGACGACGGTGTAACACAGGACGGACGGCTTATCTCTCTTATGAAAGCCTACGGCATCAAAGGAACTTTTTTTCCTTAATTCCGGTCTTATGGGCGAGCGCGACTGGCCCGTCCAACCCGGAATCAATGCCAGCCATTACAAATACCGTTCCGAAGAAATCACAGAAATCTATGATGGTTTTGAAATTGCGTCCACACCATGACCCATCCGGATCTTACGCGTATTCCAACTGCCATGGCAGCCTGGGAAATCTCAGAAAATAAACAGCATCTGGAATCCCCTGGTAAACACCCGGTGCAGGGCATGTCCTATCCCTTTGGAACTTACAATGACGAAGTAACCAACACTGCAAAAATCTGCGGTATTGCTTATTCACGCACAGTCAACACCACCGGCGCTTTTCTCTGCCTGACAATTTTTCTGGTCTGAATCCAACCTGCCACTACTGCGACAGCCAACGGACGGAACTTGCGCAAAATTTCTCAAGCCGGTAACCGCAAAAGAATATCAAGCCCCGCTTCTTTATTACGTATGGGGACACGCCTATCAGCTGGATGCTTATCAGGATTGGGAATCCATGGAGAAATTTTTTTCTTATTGGCGGACACGAAGAAATATGGTATGCTGACAATATAGAAATCTGTAATTACATGCAGGCCGTAAACAGCTTGATCTATTCTTCCTGCGGTACTTACATTGCAAATCCTTCCAGTCTGGATGTGTGGATGCAGATCGATAAAAACCTACCTCATTCCCAGCGGAAAAACCATTTCTGTAGACTGGAAGCATCTGGATGATTCCATAAACTGACATGTGAGGGAATGAAAATTTTGAAAAGAACTATTACTCGCCAAAAACCATTCAAAAGGAGCAGGCACGTCAGCAAAGGCGGCCTGCCGTCCACATTTATACGGAAAAAGAATTTCTTTTAAGGGACGCAATGGACAGCACATCAGCGCTCTGGTTTATAACGAGCGCAATCAGCATCCCGGCTATGTTATTGTGGAAGTACACGGCGGCGGTTTTATGTATAATTCAGCGGCCGATGACGATGACTTCTGTCATCACATCCACCAAAAGCTCGGTATTCTGTAATTTCCTGTGATTACCGGCTTTCTCCACAGTATCCGTTCCAGTCGGACTTTTCGATGTTTATGACTGCGTCTGCCATGCTTTTAAAAGCTCACAGCGCTCAAAGCTCAGCCGGATAAAATCATTCTCTGGGGCACAGCGCCGGTGCAAAAATCTTGCTGCCGGTACCGCATATCTTGCAACCCGGAACACGGATTTTCTCCCTGCATGCAG
>VOFE01001357.1_pt1 | contig 16388 bp, 21 predicted proteins | sample 5384071 | NCBI WGS metagenome assembly VOFE01 (sample SAMN12384724, study PRJNA508395) | human gut metagenome | isolation source: healthy gut D | host: Homo sapiens
TCAGGTAATGACGAAGAAGGCAAGATACTTTCAACAGGACGAAGCGATGTCAACATTTTATGTGTCATCCACCCAATAACAAGACAAGTGCTTCTTATCACTACTCCAAGAGATGCCTATATCAACCTTACTAATCCTAGGTACGGGTGCTCAGGGCTATGATAAGCTTACACACGCCGGACAATGGGGTATAGAGGGTTCTATACTAAACCTTCAGAATCTGTATGACCTTAATATTGATTACTATGTTAAGATTAACTTTACCGGCTGCGAGACAATTGTAGATGCACTTGGTGGTGTAACCATCAATTCATCTGTTGACTTTGTCAATGGACTTGAGGCAGCTCCAACAAGATATCACTATGTAATAGGTGATAATGAATGTAATGGTGAACAGACCTTAGCATTCTGCCGTGAAAGAAATGCTTTCTTAGATGGTGATTACCAGAGAGGCCGTAACCAGCTTGCAGCCCTTACAGCTATTATCAATAAGCTTACATCACCTGCAATACTTGCAAAGTACAGTGCATTACTTGATTCTGTCGGTGATATGCTCTACACTAATATGCCTGTATCAGATATTACATCACTTGTAAAAGGGCAGCTTGCCAACAGCCGTTCATGGAATATACAGACATACAGCACAGGTGCAGAACCTGACAGCAGACTATGCCAGCATTTCGGTTCTTATCGTTCTGTATCACTTCTTTATCAGGCTGATGTTGATATTGCCAAACAGCTTGCCAAGAAGATAATTAATGGTGATATATTCGATGCACAGGAATATTATGACGAAGAGATAAGCAAGGTTTCTAACCCAACTGGTTTGATGTCTTTACCTAATACTTCAAAGTCATCAAGCACTAACAAAGAAGAAACTTCTGCTGCCACATCAACTAAGAGTTCATCAACAACTAAGCAGCAGCAGACTACAACTAAAGCAACTGCCGCACCTACAGAAGCAGCAACAACTACAGCAGCTCCTACACAGACCCCTGCTCCTGATAACAATAGCAATAACAATAACAATAACAACAACAACAGTAATAACAATAACAATAACAGTAATAATAATAATAATAACAGCAATAATACCGGCAGTAACGGCAATAAGACAGAAGCTACAACAGCTCCTACACAGGCGGCTGACGCCCCTGCCCATAGGCAGATAGCAATTCCAATGCTAATCAGGCTGCAGCTAATTAACTATAAAATATTGCTCAAAATACTATTAATAAAACACTATTAACAAAATACTATCAAGTATTAGAAAAAGGCTTCACATTATGTATATCGTAATGCGAAGCCTTTTTGACCTTTTAAATAGTTATTAAGTTAATATGTCAATTAGCTGTTTATAATATTATATGTTATTTACGACATAACCAGCCACCTATTTATTGGCATGTTCTCCATACTTGCCATAGTATTTGCCATAATACTTACCATAGTATTTGTTATCGTCCATATCGACCTTATTAAGTACCACTCCAAGAAGCTTGCAGTCTGTCTTTTTAATCTGCTCCAGACCCTTCTGGGCGTATTTGTAGCTTACATCATTAGCCGCCATTACATAGGCAACTCCGTCACACTCCTGTGCCACTATGGCACTGTCTATTACACTTCCTATAGGTGGTGTATCAATTATTATATAATCATACAAATCCCTTAATACTTTTATAAGTGTCTTAAACACCTTATTGCCAAGAAGCTCTGTAGGATTAGGTGGCACCGGACCAGAAAATACTACATTAAAATTCTCAACATTAGTTGCATACATAACTTCTTCAAATTTATTAATTCCTGATAAGAAATGTGTAAGTCCCTTAACAGACGTATTAATCTTATAACGTCCTACAAGCACCGACTTTCTTAAATCCGCATCAATAAATATAACCTTCTTGCCTGCTTCTGCAAGTGATACCGCAAAGATTAAATGATACAGTAGATTTACCTTCTCCCGGTGTCGTACTTGTGAGCATAATAACCTTGATATCCGAACCGCAAAGCTGGATATTCGTTCTTAAATTCTTATATGCCTCATTAGCCCTGTAATCAAGCTTTCTTAATCGTTCTATATTGATAGTCTGCATATTATCTTTTCACCTGACTTTTACTTTTTATTCTTGTTCTTTTTGTTCTTCCTGCTCTTTTTCTTGTTCTTTGGCAAGCCATCATCCATTTCTTCTGAAATTGGAATAACTGCAAGTGTACTGAGGTCAAAATATTTCTCCACATCTTCTGTAGTCTTTACAGTATCATCTAACATTGACTTTATTACTATAACCGCCGCTGACAGCACAATACCTGCAAGAGCACCTATAATTGTCCATTTCTGGACAACAGCAAATGCTGGTATCTCTGATAATGAGCCTTCCTCAATAACATTTACCTGTTCAATCTTCATAATATCACATATCTTCTGTGATGATACTTTAGCCACGCAGTCAGCTATCTTCTTAGCCTGATAAGGATCATCACTAACAACTGTTATCTGCAATACACGTGTATCCGAAGGTGTATCAACAGATATGCTTGAAGCAAGCTGTGAGGCTTTCATATCAAGCTTTAATTCCTTGATAACTTCATTCATAACCGGAGCACTTGTTACAAGTATCTTATAATCTTTCGTAAGCTGTGTAGATAACTGGACATCTGATAAAGTAGTCGCACTGTCGTTAGCTCTGTTTAATACATACAGCTTGGTTTCTGACTCATACTGTGGTGTTATAAAAAACTTTGCCACAAGAAATGCACCAAGTCCCACTATTATGCCTGTTGCAATAATAACCATTATCTTATCCCATAATATAGATAAAATATGTCCAATATCAATTTCTATTTTCTTCATTCTGAACATTATCTCTTCCCATTGTCAATCCATAATTATTTATCACTTAATCACTCTAAGCATTTAATATAAATCTTTTAATTATATCGGCAACTCCCCGATTCATCATTAGATGGTGCGATATAGTCTGCATATTTTTTCACTTCTTCATACGCATTATCCATAACAGCCGCAACACCTGCTATCTTTAACATTGGTATATCATTCATTCCATCTCCACAGGCTATAAGCTCATCTTCTTTGATAGACAGCTTACCTAATAACTGCTGTAATGATTTATCTTTGGCAACCCCCTTTGGTACTACCTCAAGGAAATAATCTTCTGAATAAAATGCATCAAGCACGTCAGAATAATGCTCTAATAAAGCTTCCTGCACTGGCACAAGCTTATCGTGTCTTCCTACAACAAGGAACTTATTAACTGGATAATCTACATATTTCTTTAAATCATCTGTCTTAATTATTGTTGTATTATTGCAAAATGCTTCTTTTAACACATACTCATCATCATCACTCTCTGCTGCTATCTTTCCGTCCGAATATGTAAGTGCATACACATCATTAGCTCTTGCATAATCACATATATCGTCTATACACTGCCTTGGAAGCTCGTGGCTTACAATTACATCTCCATTCAGGCAGTTAATTATCTCACCACCATTGTAAGCTAATATATATCCGCCTCTCTTATCTAACTCAAGCTCATCTGCTATCGGTGTTATCCCAAATAATGGACGTCCCGAAGCCAATATAACTGTAACATCTTTATCAATTGCAGCCCATACAGCCTCCTTATTAGCCTCCGGAAGCTTCTTATTATGGTCTGTGAGTGTTCCGTCAAGATCGAGTGCAATCGCTTTATATTTCATTGTTAAATACCTGTCCTTTATAATTTTATATAGGTGTCGGGGATACTTCCCTTACATATGCCAATTAATTGCTTCACTATTACATCACCCTGCAATTCCTGACAATATATCCGCATACATAATCACTTTATCATATGTACTTAATAATTACAATAAGCTAAGCCTTAAGCTTTTTATTAACTTATCCTCATCTGGTCAAATGCACCTGCTATATTCAATCTGCCATAGCCATATCAACATTTGATAAGCAATATCCCCGGTCGGTCTGCTCCCCCTTATTATATATGACTTAATCTCGCTATTACTTATAACTGATCTGTTATTGTTAGTAACTCCCCAGCTAAAAAATAATGCCGCTGCCCCTGCAACGTGTGCCGCAGCAATGCTTGTTCCTGATCTAACTGTATAGCCTCTTACGCCTCCAACACCATACACATTAACTCCTTATGGTGCTGCTATATCAGGCTTAACCCTGTTATCCGCCGTATAACCCCTGCTGCTGTTCACGTCGCTTCCGTTGGTATTATGATTATATGCACCAACAGTAATAAGCCTTAAACCGCTGGCAGGCTCTACAAGCGTTACATCAGCATCTGAATTAAGAAAATAGGCAGCACAGTCCATAAGCTCTTTTAAAGTTATCCACGCATTAAAATATCCAGGAAGATTAGTAAGACTATATACATCTATCTTCCACAGTCCCTCTGCCGGACGTTCAAATCTCATAAATATAACTTCCTGCCCTGCAACAGTTTCTGTAATCTGGTAATCAACATATATCCTTGAATTCTCCAAAAGAAATGAATATTGTGTACTTGAGCCTATCCTTGCTGGTATTCTTGGAATAATCTCGCCTGTCGGTGATATTATTGATACCGACAGTACATCAAGACTTTTTGCCCATATTTCAAGCACAAAGCCTTTTCCACGCCTCTCAACATTTATCTCCATTTCCTTATATTCAGGAACAACAGAAGCGTAACCGCTAAAATGTGTCCTTTTGACTGCCTCATTGCCAGCAGGAACAACAACACATGTATTAACGTGCATTGTAAGTGAATCAAGAACATTTGATAAAGGACTTCCGCCTGTTCTTGAGCCCAGACCACTACCCAGTCCCATATATATGACAAGAGGCATTTTCTTTAACCCTGCATAATCCTTTAGAAATCTTGCGGCAAGCATAATATCCGTTTCCTCAAAACACACTGCATCATCCCTTATGTAGAAGTAATCCCTTAAATATTTCTTTGCATTTTTTAATTTTACACATACTATGCTTGCCTCTGGTGCAACACCTATGTAATCATCAATTTTTCTTGAAGCAATTACTCCAGCCATAAATGTTCCGTGCCCTGTAATATCGGTTGTTCCCACATAATCGTAAGGATTTAGTCCATTGCGGTATGCTTCAAGTGCTGTATTAATCTCTGCCTGTTCATATATACGACCATAATTAACATATAAATTCTGCCTGTACTCAAGGGTCTGATCCCATATAGCCATAATACGCGTATTACCAGCCGTATCACAGAAGTTCTCACTAAGATAATCAATTCCTGTGTCTATTATCCCCACGATAACACCCTGCCCTTTTGAATTTAAAAAGGCTGGCTTGTTATGTTGGTGGCATTTACCGCATCAATGCTTGATGTATCCATAAGCCCATACAACTTGGGAATTGTATAATATCCCAAGTCACTTATATTAAAATCCCTGTCATCCGGAAGCCTGCTATGTGCAACAAGCCATTGGTCATCAACCTTCTGTATACATACATCAGGGTTGCTTTGAAGCATCTTATTAATTCCCGGAAGATTGACAACTATATAATCATATATATCCTCATCTGTTATCATTTCACTGCATAAAGGCATAAAAAATGTCCTTAAAGATAATCTTTAAGGACATTATATGATTAATATTTTATAATAATACTAATATACTGACATACTGACATATACATAATAACTTCTGCAAAATAACATCAGCAGAATATCTTGTGCATAATGGCTTGTGAAACTGACAGCATTAAGCTTCTGCATTATTCATTGGAAGTCTTTCCTGTCCACGCATCATAATAAGCGGTGTGCCCTTCTTCTCGATGTAATCTGCTGTTATTGTGACACTTCCGATATTATCATCTTTAGGAATTTCATACATTATATCAAGCATATATTCTTCTATTATAGACCTTAATGCTCTTGCTCCTGTATCTTTTTCCATAGCTTTCTTTGCAATCTGTCTTAAAGCATCATCATCAAATTCAAGCTTAACCTCATCAAGTTCTAATAACTTCTGATACTGCTTAAGTATTGCATTCTTAGGCTCTTTCATAATCTTAACAAGCATATCCTCTGTAAGACCCTCTAAAGAGAATACTATAGGAAGTCGTCCTAAGAATTCAGGAATCATACCAAATTCCCTTAAATCCTCTAATTCAACCTTTGATAATATATTCTTGTCATTATCATATTTATCTTTAAGGTCTGAGTTAAAACCTATTGATGACTGCTTATTAAGTCTTGCCTTTATTATATTCTCAAGGTCTGGAAATGCACCACCGCATATAAATAATATGTTGCGTGTGTTAACTGTAACCTGCGGAACCATAGCATTTTTGCTTGTAGCACCTACTGGAACTTCTATATCACTTCCCTCAAGAAGCTTTAACATTCCCTGCTGTACAGATTCACCGCTTACATCACGGCTTCTTGTTTCTTTCTTCTTGGCAATCTTATCTATCTCATCAATAAATATAATGCCTCTTTCTGCCTTCTCCACGTCATTATCTGCTGCCTGTAAAAGCTTTGATACAACGCTCTCTATATCATCACCTATATAGCCAGCTTCGGTAAGTGAAGTAGCATCTGTAATTGCAAGAGGTACTTTTAAAAGTCTTGCCAGTGTCTTTACAAGATAAGTCTTTCCGCTTCCTGTAGGTCCTATCATAAGCATATTAGACTTTTCAATCTCAATATCGTCCATAGTTCCTGTGGCAACTCTCTTATAATGATTGTATACAGCAACTGACATAACCTTCTTGGCATAGTCCTGACCTATTACATATTCATCTAACATTGCCTTTATCTGATGAGGTGCTGGAAGATTAGCCAAATCAAGTGTATCGTCCTTTTCCTTATCTGTAGGCTTGTTATTATCTTCTTTCTTTTTTTCTTGACTTTCTGCCTGTTGGAAATGTCATTACCCATCATATTAAAGCCGCCGAACATTCCCATATTAGGCATATTATTCATAAGGTCATCATAATTGATATCACTGTTATTAATTGTATCAAAGGTCTTCTGCATACAATCTGCACATACACATAAACCACCTGGCATATTAATCATTTTACCAGCCTTAGACTCTGACCTTCTGCATATATAACACACCTTTTCGTATTCATCTGTGTTAGCAGTTGTATTGTTCTCATTATTATTATCGTTGTTACTCATTTAATCCTCAATTCTGTGTTACGAGGCTTATTAGTTCTTCTTTCCTAATGTAACCTCCACACTCTTTAGTACATATTCACTACCTTCAAGATGATAGTAGTCAACCTTTACTGTCTCTCCTGCTGAATAATACTGCAGAAGTGACTGTAAGCCTGACATTGTTGATATTGACTGGTCATCAAAACCGACAATTATATCGTAAGCTGAAAGTCCTGCCTTCTCTGCTGCTGAGCCAGATGCTACTGTACGAACCATTATACCCTGTGGGTAACCATACATAGAAGCATATGTGCTTGTTATATCTATAGCAACAATACCAAGATATCCAGCATTATCTGAATCTACCTTCTGTCTTGTCTGCTTGCTCATAAGTGAGCTTATAAGTTCCTTAACATTAGATACAGGTATTGAATATGCCATACCCTCAACACCATCTGATGATGTCTTAGCAAAGTTAATAGCAATTACCTTGCCGCTTGCATTAAGAAGTGCTCCACCACTATTACCTGAGTTAATAGCTGCGTTAGTCATTATAAGTCCTGAAAATGTAACATTGTTAACTGTTATTGATCTGTCAAGGGCACTTATAATACCATTAGTAACTGACTGTCCTTCTCCAAGTGCATTACCAATTGCCACTACCTGCTGGCCTACTGCAATTGTATCAGAATCTGCAAGTTCTGCAATAGCTATTTTACTTATTGTGTCAGACGGAATATCTGATAATGATACAGCAACTACTGCTATATCCTGATCTGACTTAGAACCCTTTACCGTTGCACTTACTGACTGGTCATCCACAAATACACATTTTAAGTTGGATACATTATCTACAACATGTGCATTAGTTACAATAAGAAGCTCTGTATCATTCTTACCAACAATAATACCAGTTCCACTTGTTGAAGCCTCGTACTGCTGCTGTCCCCAGCCATACATTGAAGATGAACTGCTTACTGTAGTTGTACCATTAAGGGCAACCATAGCCGGAAGTGCTGCCTGTGCCACACTTTCTACATTCATTGATGAATATTGTGAAAGATTAGTATCTCCATTAGCATTAATATCATCGCTTGTAACTTTATCAATATTGCTTGTCACAGTTGAAATTGTATAGTTCTTAGTATCATTACCACCTAAATATTTCTTCTCAATATGATAAGTTCCATACATTTGCTGAACCAGCTACAACACCAAATACCACTGCTGCAAGCACACCCTTATATACTTCTTAGCCGTGGAATTCTTAGAAAACCAATTGTTAAATGACTTCTTTCTTGCTTCCTTCTTAGCCTGCTTAGCTGCTCTTTGTGCATTCCTATAAGAATTATTCTGATCACTGCCTATATTATTATTAACATATGAATATCTATAGGTTGAATTACTGTTATCTGATGCATTATGAAAGCCTGTATTAGCACCATTATTATATGCTGTGTTATTATATCCGGCATTAGTTCCTGTGCTATTGTATGATGTATTAGCACCATACTGTGAATTATTCATACCACCCTGATTATATCCATAACCATTATAGCCATAATTATTACTTCCGTTAGAATACTGGTTCTGTCCATTATTCATACCAGCACCACCTGCACTGTTCTGATTATAACCTGTGTTATGGCTGTATGTTGTATATCCAGTTGTTCCTGTACTCTGATTATTATCAGGCTCTACATTCTCATAATTCCTAGAATTATTATCAGAATTATTGTTCATATAATCGTTATCTTCATTATTATACATATCCAAACACTCCTTACTTATGTCATTTCAACGAAAAAAATGAACACATTTCGTTGTTGATACTGTTAGTATATTCACGAAATGTGTTCATATTGTGTATTACTTGTTAAGAAAATCTGAACTTATATAATTATGCTATGTAAAACATATCCATCAAATAATACTTACTGATTACTGCCCAACAAGCTCCATAACAGCTTTCTTTAAAGCTTCTTCTTTAGCTGCTGCATCTTCTATGCTGCTGCCCTTAACGCCCATATAGAACTTAATCTTAGGCTCTGTACCAGATGGTCTTGCACAGCACCATGCATTATCTGATAAATCATAATAAAGTACATTAGAGTTAGGAAGTCCTGTGCTATGCTTATCGCCTGTAACCATATTGACACATTCGTCCTTCTTATAATCTCTTGCTTCAAGAACTGTCCAGTTACCAATCTTAGATGGTGTATTATTTCTAAGGTCATCCATCATCTTAGCAATCTTTCCAGCACCCTCAGCACCCTTCATTGTGATAGCAACCTGTCCTTCTTTATAGTAGCCATACTTCTCATAGATGTTAATCATCTGATCCCATAAAGTAAGACCTTTATTCTTATAGTAAGCTGCTGCTTCACAAAGTGCCATAACTGCAACGATAGCATCCTTATCTCTTGCGTGTGTTCCTACAAGACAGCCATAGCTTTCCTCAAAACCAAATTCATATTCATATGTACCCTGCTGTTCAAAGAACTTAATCTGCTCACCGATGAACTTAAAGCCTGTAAGAACTTCAATAAGCTTAAGGTTATATTCCTTAGCAATGCTGTCAGCCATATTAGTTGAAACTATTGTCTTAACAAATGCTCCGTTCTTATGAAGAAGTCCCTTTTCCTGTCTTTGTGAAAGGATATATTCTGCAATAAGCATAGCAGACATATTACCTGTAAATGACTGGTATTCACCTGTCTTAGTATCCTTAGAATATACACCAAGTCTGTCAGCATCCGGATCTGTTGCAAGAACGATATCTGCATCAACTTCCTTAGCTCCCAATATACCTTGTATCCGTTGTACTCTGGTGGGTTGTGGCTGGCTGTTACGTTAATACCTGCCACACAACCAAGGTAACGGACTGCAAAAGAAAGCTCTGGTGTTGGACGAAGAGACTCAAACACATATGCCTTGATACCGTTTGCTGCCAGACACAAGGCTGCTACATCTGCAAACTCTGGTGAACAGTGTCTGGAATCATAGGCAATCGCAACACCCTTTGCCTGCTTCTTACGCTGTTTGATATAATTTGCAAGTCCCTGTGTCGCCTTCGCAACAATATAATTATTAAGATCCGTATAGAAACGCTCTTTGATTTCTTTCTCGTCATCCTTGATTGCTGCCAGCTCCTGTCTTGTTGCTTCATCAAACAGTTCTTAACAAATTACCTTGTTGCCGATGTAGTGCTTTCTGTCGCTTTGGTACTCTCTGTAGTTGTTTCCTGCTGTATTGCCGTTATTGTAACATTAACAGTAACATTACCTACTACAGTTATTCCATCAGGCAGTGATAACGCCACTGTGACATTATGAGTTCCTGCCCCAAGATTCTTAAGGTCAATGCCTGCCTTTACATCTGATGCACTGACAGCCGATAACACATTATCATTACCTGTTACAGTAAATGTAATACCCTGCATTACCTGTGCATTAAACCCTGTCTGTATATTATTAAGTGTTATCTCTGAAGCTGAAAGACTTATCTGCTTTGTAGCCTTCTGTGCTATCTTAACTGTAACAGTAAGACTGCTGTCAGATACAAATTTAATTCCTGATGGAACATAATCTGATAATCTGAAAGTATATGTCTTATCAGCACTCAATCCATCAGCATTAATATTCTGCGATGGAATTGTTATTGTATCTACTTTACCCAGCAAATCATCTGAACCTGTTATAACCGCAGATGCCTGGCTTAATATTGTATCTGTTATAATATATCCGTCTGACGGCGTTCCACTTGTCTTTGCTGTTATTGACACCGTCTTCATTCTTGCTATATCAACATTGATATCTGCTTTAGTACATGACAGTTCAAGTGCATCATTTACTATTTCATTACCATCTTCATCTAACATCTTAACATCTGCACTTGTGCTTATGTCTTCCTTAGCACCTGATACATCTACATTTACTGATAATGTTGCTACACTCTCAAGTAAAGATGTAGGACCTGTAACTTTGATATATGTTGGTGATGAACTTGTCGAAGCAACCGTATATCCTGAAGCTGTCGAACCTGTCGTATTAACATCTAATGACAAAGTCTTGGTATCCCTGTTCTCTATGCTTAGCTTAAGTGCTGATGTTCTTGGAACAGCCTCTACATTATTAAGAACCTGTCCATCTTTAATTACCTGAACCTGTATATCTACATAATCTGTAAATGCAGTAACCTTTGCTCAAATCTGCGGTTGCACTTATATCACTTGTCTTAAGGTCTGTTACGACACTCTTTGGACCGCTTACTGTAACTGAAATCTTGCCGCCATCAACAACTTCATAACTGTAATCTTTGTCTGTAAGGCTCTGTGTATTAATAAGCTGTACAGTTATATTACTGAATGTATAACTCGTGTTAGGGTCATATATATTAACAATAACTGTCCATAGAACAACTGCAAATACAGCGGATAATAACTTCAGGCTGAAATTCTTAAATATCTTCTCTTTCATGCTTTCAACCTGCCTCTCCATATCCTGAAAAGACTTAACATCTATATTCTTTCTACGGATATATTCCAGTTTATTCTTTAAAGAATCTGCATCAATATCGTGTATTAATTCACCACCAAAAGCTACAGAAACCTTACCCGTTTCCTCTGATACAATAATTGTCATACTGTCTGTAGCTTCGCTTATTCCGACTCCGGCACGGTGTCTTGTTCCTAAAGCCTTGCTAAGATTAACATTATCTGTAAGAGGCAGATAACAGGTAGCTGCAACCACCCTGTTACCTCTCACTATAACTGCACCATCGTGAAGCGGTGTATTATGCTCAAATATATTAATAAGAAGCTGGCTTGTAACAATACCATCTACAGGTATTCCTGTCTTTATATATTCTTCCAGAAGCATATCCTGTTCTATAACTATCAATGCACCTGTCCTTACCGCTCCCATCCTGTAGCACGCATCAACAATTTCGTCAGCTGTCTTAACACTAAAACGCTCATCTTTATTGCTGTTATCACCAAAATTCAGGAAATTAAGAACAAATTTCTTCCTTCCTAACTGCTCTAACGCCCTTCTTAATTCGGGCTGGAATATAATAACAAGTGCTATAATTCCAACACTTATCGTCTTTCCTGCTATCCACAATATAGTCTTTAAGTTAAGCAGATATGCAACTACCGCGAATAAACCTACTACTATAATTCCTTTAAGCAAAGCCCACGCTTTAGTATTCATTATCCATAACAGAATATTATAAAGAACAACCGCAATAATAATTATCTCTATAATATCTGTCCATGTAATCCTTGGTATATATAATCTTGAAAAATAATTCTGCAACAGATTACCTGATGTAGTCACATTCTCACCACCCTTTTAATTTCTATATGATAAACATACTATTATTTATCAAAAAATATCATATCTTCGTCTTCTTCTGTGGCAGCAGTTGTTGATTTAGCCTGTCTTACATCACTTATATCTGAGGCTTTTTCTAGTCTTTCTTGCATTAATCTGCTTAACCTTTACATCCTCACCTGCTACATTAATCTTAGGCACAGCCTTTACATAATAATAGTATTCGTCATCTTCATACTGTACATACTCTGTTCTTCTGAAATCAACTGCAAAGAACATAACATTACAGATATAACCTGCAAGTGCACCTAATATAACTCCGATTACAATAAGAACTATATTAAATTCAGTCTTAAATACAATCTCGCATACAACAAGAATTATGAACTGTAATACACTTCCTATTCCTATAGCGTAACCCCATGCATAGTCAATCTTAAGTCTTCTTATTATGTATACAACAATTACTGTAACTGCAAGTGCTGCAATTAACACTATCATCTGCTTGTCCTTAACAAGACTTTCTATTAAATAAGAAACCTGTAACATACTCTCTGTTAAAGATTTGTTAGTAACTGCTGCTTCGTAAGCACTGGCTGTATTAATTATATAATAAATTATTACACCAAAGCTTACAGGTATTGCCGCAAGAAATGATGAGCATAAACCTACAGCAACCGGTATAACATAAGGTATCTTAAAACCACACATAATTACTGTTAATATTAGCAGATATCCAAGCTTTGGTGTAAATCTGAAATATAACAGATACATAAGAAGCACTACGCACAATGCAATAAGTGCAAATTCTACTGATATTGCATACAAGTGTGCAATCATAAATATCGAAAGCATTACTATTGTAAAGCCATTAGGCAGAAATGCACATATAACCGATACTAATACTGCTATTATAGGACTATTAAGCTTTTATCCATATAGCCGATAGAGGCATTAAGCATAAGAAATGAAACCAATGCTGCTATAAACTTAGCCACCGGTACAATATATATATCATATTTGTTGTAAAATCTTTTAAAATTCTCTTTGAGTTCTAATAAAACCGCCATTATATCCTCCATATTTACTTTCTTTTCTTCTGGCTGTTATAAAATCTTTCAAGCTTATTAAGTCTTGAAAAATATTTCTTAAGACCTTTTCTTGAACGTTCATACTGGACATTATATACAACAGCTGCTATTACTGTAAATATAACTAACATTCCTATATAGTATATTGCCACTCTCCTGCCAAATGCAAGATAGTCCATTGAATTAATATTCTCAACAAGTCCCTCTGCATTGCATAATACATACATAATTGCAACTATCATAAATGCAAATGTTGTAGTTATTAATGTCTTTAAAATACCGAAAGCAATGAAATCACCTTTGAAATATTTCGCTGTACGAAGCATTTTCCTGCCCTCGTTCTTTTCATATATAGCCATCTTAGTCATCATCTTAACTTTATTCTCATTAAGCACAACTTTCACCTCATTATTCATTTCATAAATATGCTATTGGTTATATAACAGCATTTTATTAAATATAGCATATTTGACATTAATTGTATATTACAATTTGCGAATGTCCTCCGCCTGCTGCTGTTACAATTCTTACTTTTCTTCCCTCAGCAGTAAATGTTCTGTCACTTGAAGCAGAAAGATAATTGCTCCATACCTGACTATATTCTGATGGGAGAAGCTCACTTAATACACTATTAATCTTGCTGTCAAAACCACCGCTTCTCTGCTTGATATATATAATAGAAACTTCTGGCTGTATTATTATTTCTCCATAATAAGTATCATTTTCTGTATATATGTATACATTAGAATATTCTCTTGTAAATCCCTGATTACCAAGTATGTCTGGCAGATCTGTACTCTTCATTCCGTCACTGTTTCCAGTTGATGAACTGCTGCTTCCTGTGTTAGTGCTATTGGTATTCGATGAATTAGAGCCTGAATTGTTAGAGGTATTGCCTGAATTATTGTTATAAGACCCATCTGAATTATTAGATGAATCATCTGCAATATAGCCTCCGTCAGAACTACCATTATCTGTACCACTGCTGTTACCATCATCATAGCTTCCTGCCTCACTGTTATATGAGTAGCCCGTTCTGCCTGATGTGCCACTATTAGAAGTCCCTGATGAGCTGCTGTTAGATGAATTAGAACCCGTAATGCTTCCATTACCTGTGTATACAACATATCCATTGGCTGAACCTGCTGATACACTCTTTATTCCCTCAATAGCTACGGCATCTGACACATCTCCTACTGTCGCTGTAAGTGCCGCAACACCTACATTATTAACAGTTACAACACCATCTGAATCAACCTTCATAATATCCTCATTACTGCTTGACCACACAAGTGCCTTATCAGTATTCTCCGGCTCTACAACTGCAGCTGCTTTAAATGTTGTGCCGACAACAACAGCTGTATCATCCATTAATATCTCAACCTTAGTAAGTGACCTGTCAGCTACACTGTTGTTAGATGAATTATTCTGTGGTTTCAAATTCTTCTCTGTCAATGTCATTCCAACAGTATTATCCCCACTTTTCTTATTATTAGAACTTACAGCTCCTGCTATAATAACTGAAAAAAAGAGCAATTACAGCTATTACAATAAGTACAATTGCAATTGGGGACAGCTTAGTTCTTGTATTTGCTGTGCCTTTTGAATTATTATCCTTTTCGTTGTGCATCTTTATCTCCATTCTTAAACTATCTCATCAGGAAGCTTCCATTGCTCTGCCTGATACTTATAATCTTCCGCCATCTGTCTGAACTGTGCTATCTGTTCTATATCTTCTGATGTTTCTGAAAGCTTGTCATAACATCTGCTAAGAGCATACAAAGGCTTATTACCTCCGCTTGTAATATCTAATACGCTTGAAGTTTCATATATTGCATTATAATACCACATTGCCGCTTCTGCATAGTCATTTATATCATAATAATAATTGCCAAGTTCATAACATATCTCTGAGCTTGGATTATCACACACCTTAAAGCAAGCTTAAAGAATTCTCCCATATCACCTGCTATGCGGTATATTTTAACAAGTACACAGTTCACTTCCTGTCGAATGTCGTCACTTCTGTTCTCATTAATAAGAATATCGGCAAATATATCTTTAAAATCCATAAAATCTTTATCTGAACCAGAAATATAAAGCTCCTTGCATAACATAGTTATAACATAGTCCTCCAACTGTGTTCCCCCTGGCAAATGCTTTAATATATGAGAAATCCCTCCTGCTGTGGTCTGATACTGGTCTGTGCAGTATCTCTATATCACTGTCATATACCACAGGTGTAAGCCTTACTGTTTCATGAATTGGTGATGTCCATACGAAAGGCCTTAACCTCTTAAAAAGCTTTGCCTTAATTCTCTGTGTACATTGTACACAGAGTTATAGTCATTATCATTAACATAATACATCTGTACTATATCTATCTCTGGAAGAAGCATTGATTTCAGGTCTTTTAATGCCTGATTATTGCGTTCATCTAATATCTCATCTGCATCTGCACTGAATATATAATCGCAGGAAGCTAATGAAAATGCGTAATTTCTGGCAGCGGCAAAATCGTCACACCATTTATAATCATATACTTTATCTGTGTATTTATGTGCTATATCTTTGGTTGAATCAGTCGAACCAGTGTCCACTATTATTAATTCATCATAAGTTCCTGCGTATGAAATAAGACAGCGTTCTAATATTGACTGTTCATTTTTTACTATCATACATAAGGTGATTGATATCATTTTCGTGGTCTCCTTATAATTGTTTCCTGTTCATAAGTATACCATATCAGTTTTTTTATGTGGATAGATTTTTAATTAAAAAGGAGTTTGTGTTTGATATGTCAC
>VOFE01001782.1_pt1 | contig 16153 bp, 25 predicted proteins | sample 5384071 | NCBI WGS metagenome assembly VOFE01 (sample SAMN12384724, study PRJNA508395) | human gut metagenome | isolation source: healthy gut D | host: Homo sapiens
AAAGCACCAACAGAAGAAAATGCATCCGATCGATGATGCCAGGCATCCGCCATCAGTGCTCCGGAATCCACACGTTTCGCATGATATTTAGTATACTGAAACATTGCTTCTTTCGAAATAATAGACAATATTGCCGCAGCTGCTGCAAGCAGTCCCGGTGTCTGCAAATGTGCATAATCTCCCGCTATAATATTTTTGACAGCTCCATAGCCAATTCCAATACCGGTAAGACACAAAATATTTGCAAGCAGAAGTGCCGCAATACACTCCAACCGTTCATGTCCATATGGATGCTCCTTATCAGAAGCCTGTGCAGACAACTTCACTCCAACGATCACAATAATACTGCTAAACACATCCGATGCAGAATGAACCGCATCACTGACCATCGCTCCGGAATGAGCGATCACACCGGCTAGCAATTTGATCAATGACAATATTGTATTGCCAAAAATACTTACAATGCACACCCGCATTGCTACTGTTTTCCATATTGTCTTTGTTGTTTTGAATGCTCATAATAACCTCTCAATAAAAAATAAAAAAGCAAAGCCAGCGCTTTTGCGATGATGCCACGCTACACAACAGCAATTTCCTATTAATTAAAAACATCCGCGAAGAACCAGTAATACTACTGTCCCGCGGATGAAACAATTCATTCCACTGTCACGATGTGACCCATTTGGCCCCAGATAAGATATCCCCTGTTCAGTTTGTACTGTAGCTAAATGCAGTGCAAAGAGTTTTCGTAGCCACTCCATAATTGAAGTTCTATATATTATATGTACGTTATCATTAAAAGTCAACACTAATCTTTCTTATACAAAACAAATCTTTCTTATATAAAACAAATCTTTTCTTATATAAAACAAACCCCTCTCGTCTCGACAAAATGTTCTTTGACGAAACGAGAGAAGTTAGTATGATTGCGATTATTTAGACAGCCTGCTTTCTCCGGTTGCGTAGTCGATCGTAACGCCCGGCTGCACATTATAAACGAATACATGGAAACATATTCCCTTACCTTTATCTTCCACAGAATAAGCTTCCATCTCGACTCCTTCTGCCACTAGATTATCACCCTTAAAAACAGGGGTAACACGATACAAAACATGGTGATCTGTATCTTTAACATAATCTGCCACTTCATCCTCAAAAGGAAGCATTCCGTCTACATTTAAATATCTAGTCCCCCGTGATCAGATTTTTTGTTTGCATTTTCACCTGCCAATTGAAATCCGATCAAATGACAGCGGTTATACAAATATTTGCCATCCACGACATCGTATTTAACAGTGTTCCATCCACTAGGCTTTACCATACCGATCGCACCACGTTTCTCCGTCGGCATAAGCTCTTTGCATATATTGGCATAAGCTGTGCCACAACGTCCCAATGCATCCAGACGATGATAATTCTCAAATGCTTTGGTGTTGTTTTTTCACGGGTTGTGAAATTCGGAACATTATCATTCAGTTCCACATATGGTTCCCCGTTGTACGCCGCATAATCTTTTAAATTATCTAAAGACTGCGTTGCACTGTCGGAATCTTTCCCATCCGCATCTTTTGCCGAGGAACTTTCTCCTTCTGAGCGATCCTGCTGTGGCGCGGTTGTCTTTAACGCCTCTTTCGCCGCATATTTAGCAACCTTAACAACCTCTGTAGAGGAGCAACCGCAAAGTGCTGTCATCAGTCCCAAAATACACCCAAAACGAATCACCCACTGCATTCTTTTTGTTTGTTCTATTTTCCATATCCGTAACCTCGTCCGTAAGACTTTACAACCACTTATAAATCTCTTAAATACCTAATAACTCTTCTGCGTGTTTCACTTCTTCCCGGTCGGTGGATTAACGCCTTTCAGCGGATAATCAATTCCAAGCTGTTCCCATTTAAATACACCCAGTGTATGATACGGCAAAATTTCTACGCGCTCTACCGTCTTTAATGTTTGGATAAATTCCCGCATTTCGATCAGATATTTATCCTGACTGTTATCCCCGGGATGAGCACATGACGTATCCACATTGGCTGCCCCATATCCGACATCTCTCTTGCCATCTCTTTGATATTTTCCCCGGTTTGTCCGGTAAGTGTCTGATGTACCTTCTCATCAATGTGCTTAATATCCAGCATAACAAGATCTGTTACTTCCATCAATTTTTTCCACTTGGAATAAAACGGCTCTTCTCTGGTAAACGGATTTCCACTTGTATCAAGCGTCGTATGAATCCCCTTTTCTTTCGCCAAAGTAAATATCTCTGTCAGAAAGTCGATCTGCAAAAGCGGTTCTCCGCCACTAATGGTGATCCCACCGTCTTTGCCCCAATAATTGCGATAGCGCCAAGCCTTATCAATTAATTCTTTGGCAGTATATAGAGTTCCCTTTTGCATATCCCACGTATCCGGATTATGGCAAAACTGACAACGCATTGCGCAGCCACTCAAAAAAATAATATATCGCACACCGGGACCATCTGCAGATCCAAAACTCTCTAATGAATGTACATAACCTTTTTGTTTGTTCCATCGTTTTCTTTCCTTTCTAAGTCCACCTCTGTAGCAGAAAAGGAGCAGCCCTTTATAGAAAAGACTGCCCCATATTTCTTTGGTTTATACAGATCATACATGCCGAAAACATTCTCAAAGATGAATATTTCATCGCATATGCCGTCGCATTCTCAAGTCATTTTGAAAATGTGCTTCGCTGCAACTTACAGAGACTCATGACATGTTCTGGCAATTACATCGAGCTGCTGCTCTCTTGTCAGGTCGATAAACTTAACGGCATAACCGGAAACACGGATCGTGAAGTTTGCATACTCCTCTTTTTCCGGATGCTCCATAGCATCGATAAGTTTCTCTTTGCCAAACACATTGACATTCAGATGATGTGCACCCTGATCAAAGTATCCATCCATAACCTGAACAAGATTCTTTATACGCTCATCCGGATTGTGTCCCAATGCATCCGGGTTGATCGTCTGTGTATTAGAAATACCATCCAATGCTTCCTCATATGGCAATTTTGCTACAGAGTTCAAGGATGCCAGCAAACCATTCTGCTCAGCACCGTATGCAGGGTTAGCACCTGGTGAAAGTGGCTCTCCTGCTTTTCTTCCATCCGGAAGGGAACCGGTTGCCTTACCATATACAACGTTAGAAGTAATTGTAAGGATTGATGTGGTAGCCTCAGAGTCACGGTAAGTGTGGCAGTTACGAAGCTTTCTCATGAACTCACGAAGCAGCCATACTGCGATCTCGTCTGCACGCTCATCATCGTTACCATATCTAGGGAAATCCCCATCGATCTCATAATCTACGGCTAATCCATCCTCATCACGGATCACTTTTACCTTAGCATACTTGATAGCTGACAGAGAATCTACAACGTGTGAGAAACCTGCAATACCGGTAGCAAATGTTCTTCTTACATCGGTATCGATAAGTGCCATCTGAGATGCCTCGTAGTAATATTTATCATGCATATAATGGATCATGTTCAATGTCTCTACATAAGTCTGTGCGAGCCATGTCATCATCTCATCATATTTTTCCATAACTTCATCGTAATCAAGATACTCGGATGTGATCGGACGATACTTCGGTCCAACCTGCTCCTTGGTCTTCTCATCAACACCACCGTTGATCGCATAAAGCAAGCACTTAGCAAGGTTTGCTCTAGCACCGAAGAACTGGATCTCTTTTCCTGTCTCTGTTGCAGATACACAGCAGCATACAGAATAATCATCGCCCCATACCGGACGCATAACATCATCATTCTCGTACTGTACGGAACTTGTTGCAATAGAAATATGAGCTGCATATTTCTTGAATGCTTCCGGCAAGTTAGAGGAATACAATACTGTTCAGGTTTGGCTCCGGAGAAGGTCCCATATTCTCTAATGTATGCAGGAAACGGAAACATGTCTTCGTAACCTGAGAACGTCCATCCATACCAATACCAGCTACATCTACAGTAGCCCATACAGGATCTCCGGAGAACAACTGGTTATAAGACTCAATACGAGCGAACTTAACCATACGGAATTTCATCGTAATATGATCTACTAATTCCTGTGCCTCTTTCTCTGTCAATACACCGTTTGCCATATCTCTCTCAATATAAATATCAAGAAAGTAGATACACGTACCTACGGACATTGCTGCACCGTTCTGTGTCTTGATCGCTGCAAGATATGCAAAATATAACCACTGAAATGCTTCTTTTTGCATTCTTAGCCGGTCTTGAAATATCAAAACCATAAATCTCACCAAGAGCTTTCATATCTTTTAAGCATTTGATCTGCTCAGCCAGCTCTTCGCGGATACGATAATCTTTACTACGCATTGCACGACGCTCTGTACCGGCAAAATCTTTCTGCTTCTCTTCAATCAGGTAATCCATACCGTAAAGTGCAACACGACGATAATCACCAACGATACGTCCACGACCATATGTATCCGGAAGACCCGTTAAGATCTTGTTATGACGCATACGCTTCATCTCCGGTGTATATACCTCAAAGACAGCGTCACTGTGTTTTATGATATTTTGTGAAGATTTCATGCAGTTTCGGGCTTGGCTCATAACCATACATCTGACAGGACTGCTCTGCCATACGAATACCGCCATAAGGCATGAACGCACGTTTCAGCGGCTTATCTGTCTGCAAACCAACAACTTGCTCTAAATCTCTTAAACTCATCGCTGATATATCCGGGACCATATGCTGTAATACTTGAAACAACCTCTGTCTCCATATCAAGAACGCCGCCCTTTGCACGCTCCTCTTTCTGGAGTTTCTGGAGCTCGCCCCATAATTTATCTGTTGCATCTGTTGGTCCCTCTAAGAAAGACTCATCACCATCATATGGTTTGTAATTGTTTTGGATGAAGTCGCGTACATCAATGCCCTCTTTCCAAAGTCTTCCTTCAAAACCTTCCCATTCCTTAAAGTCTGCCATATTGACCTCCTTCTTATTGTGCCATTTGTCTCACTTGCATTCTTTCAAACATACTTTATTCATGTATATGAAGATGCGAAGTATTTATTTATCCGCAAGTTATACTAACATGAATCATCGTTTATTACAAGCTGGAAATTGATACCTTTTATCAACAATACAACATTTCTTTTTACAAAGAATTTATGCTCTGTCGATCTTTTTGAAGCAGTTCAAAAGTCTTCCACCGGCATAGGCTTTGCATAATAATATCCCTGCACATTATCGCAGCCAATTTTTCTTAATAATTCAACTTGCTCTTCCGTTTCAACGCCCTCTGCCAGCAGCTCCAGTCCCAACTTGTCTGCCATCGCCACAACATATTCTAAGATCAACCGACCCTTTTCGGAAACCATCATATTTTCCATAAATTTCTTGTCTAATTTGATGACATCAAATGGTGTCTCTAATAAAATATTTAAGGAAGAATAACCACTTCCAAAGTCATCCATTAACAACTTATATCCCTGTTGTTTGAGTAACTCCGCCATATTGCTGATCTGCTCATCCCCAATGGTTTCTGTAATCTCTAACTCCAGCTGTTCTTTCGGAATATCTGCCTCATGAATAGTCTGCGCCAGATAATCCATAAAAACAGTGTCTGTCAAATGCAGTCTGGACACATTCACAGAAACCGGACAATTTTTAATACCAGCTTGTTCGCACCGCTTCAAAAAATTGCATGCCTCTTTCCAAATATAGTAATCCACTTTCTTGATATAGCCATTTTCCTCAATGACCGGAATGAACTCATTCGGATAAATCATACCGCGATCCGGATGCTGCCAACGGACCAACGCCTCTGCCCCGACAATATGATTCTGTACTATACTATATTTCGGCTGCAAATACATCTGAAACTGTTTTTCATCAATTGCAGAAGGAATACTTTCCTCAATAAATTTGCGGATATATAACATTTCCTTAAATTCTTCCTGATAGTAAAGAACATTGTTCATCATATTACCTTTTGCCTTTTTGCGTGCCATTGCGGCTCGATCTTCAATCTGACGCAGATCCATCTTGCGATCATTTACAATGTATACACCAATGGAATATGTCAATTTAATATTTTTGAACATTTTACAACGTGCCTGAATCTGACGAATCAACTCATCTAACTCGCTCTCATGTTGAAACTCGCTCAGCACAACAAATACATCGCTTCGTAAATTGAGATAATACTGTGTTTCATTGCATATTTCTGCAAGATTGTCTTTGATAAACTGCAATATCTGATCGCCCATCCGCTCTCCATAAATATCATTAATGATCTTAAAGCGACTGATATCAAATTGAATACATGCAATACTTTTGGAGGAATGGAGGATCAGATCGCGTACATTCGATTCAAAATGCTGGATCTTTTGAGCACGTTTCACTAAATATGTTATTTTCTCTATCTCCTGTTCGTCACAGGACGGTTCTGCCTGTTTCCCCGCCAACATGCCCGGATACGCCTGCAGCATATCTTCCAAAATCTCAATACTGGTCTGTATAGCCTGCGTACATTTCTTCTTGATCATTCCCTCACGTCGGATCGACGCCATCCCCTCTGCAGTACTAATATTATTTTCCAATATATCTGCACAATTAAATTTGCCTTCCATCCGCTCCTGAAAACGATCAACAAACTCCTCCGCGATCTTAGTTCCAAAAATTTCCCGTTCTCTATCTTTTGTATCTGAAAACCCATAGGCCAGCCCCAATACAGCAAGTGCCGCCGTAACACAACCACACACACTTCCGTATACATTCCCGCTGCAAAACATGCCATCGTGCGATATGCCGTTTCCTGATCCATACCATAATCCGAAGCATACGTGGCAAAAATCGCCTGTGCGCAATGATAATGCTGTTTGAGCTTTGTATAAACCTTTTCCTCGTGGCTCATAGTTCCTCCCTCCTTGCCGTTTTCCGTCCAACTTCTTACCTAGAATCTATCATAACAGGTCTAATGCAAAACTGCAAACAAAAAGCAAAGCCAGCGCTTTGCTTTGCAAGAATTGCTAAAGCAATTCTTGGCGATGATGTCACGCTACACAACAGCAATTTCCTATCCCACAAAAAAAGTCGCCATGGTGTGTCCGATTTTGTGGACACGCCATGGCGACTTTTTTATTTCACGCTATTCTGTCATACATAATAGCATAGAGCACTCATCCTATTTTATTTTAATACTCTTTTTCTTCGTTTTGTATCCTTTTTTATGGACAGTAACTTTAATCTTCGTTCCTTTCGTTAATTTCTTTGATAGCCTAAATGAAACTACTCCTTTTGCCGAAGTTCTCTTAGTTATCTTCTTAACTTTCTTCTTGCCTTTCACAATAATCTTCTTGGAAACAACAATCGTTACTTGTGCCTTGCCAACTGTACTTACACGGATCACTTTTGTCTTTTTCTTAGCTTTAACACCAAGCTTTTTGATCTTCTTTATCTTGGCAGGTTTTTTCGTCTGTCCAGGATTTGGTACAGGCTTTTTCGTCGGACTCACCGTAGGTGCCGGTGTCGGTTTCGACGAAGGTGATGCACTCGGTTTTACACTCGGTTCGGTTGAAGGTGTCACAGACGGAGACGGCGATGGTATAACGATCACCTCTTCGTCCTTACCGGTCTTATAAAAGTTATCAATCCATGTGTTCATCTGGGCAATGCCATTTGGACGCTGCTCCACAAAAGATTTCAAGCTGTTGTAACCTGCATACCCATTTATTGTATCGTTATTCCAATTGTAACGGGTATAATACTGTGCGAACAATGGCTCGTAAGTATTTTTAAACTGTGTCAATACTGTAGTTGCTTTGGAAGATTCAAAGTTTTTCTTAGAAAGATCCAATAATTCCTGCTTATATGCATTCCGGAATTTTTTCATTCGACATTAACATAATGAAACATTGAATGCTCGGATTCATTGCCTCTTTCAAGTTCTGTCCCAACAGTCCACGATCATTGTAATAATTTCCTTTGGCGTCTACGTTCGTATTGTAATTGTCATCGCGGATTGTATTTGCGTATGCCTCTCCTGATCCACCACATCCGCCAAAATCCAGGTCATATAAACACAAACGGAATCTTCCATCAGCGTATGCATTATTAGGATCCACGGTTGTTGTGCGCCACATTGACCAATTCTTGCCGGCCAGTCCCATTTATTGTTGATCCATACCTGCGCAGCAAAATAATCCATCACTGACTGCGGATCTACCAGCTTACAAAACGCCTCATAATCCGCATCATTCTTTAGGTTCTTATGCTCTGCAAAAAGTTCATAAGGTCACGATAGAAATAGTTTACATCCGTCTCTCCATCCGGAAGTGTCCTTCATCCAATTTGTAACCATATTCCTCATCTGCATCTGCATCAGAAGCTTTATAAACAACGACGGAATCTTTGTCTACACCGTGTGTCTCTTCAAAATAGCTGTCATCAAAATCCTGCTGTAAAATATACAATCCCCAATATTCACCATCGATGTAAACAACACATGCTCTGGAACCTTGCGTCTCGCAATCCAGATCTGACAACATACTCTGCCAATAGGCATCATTGTATTTTGTACCTGCAAACGCATAATTTCCACCATTGCGAAGCACTAACTTTTGTGCTTTGTGATCGTCTTTCCGCTATCATCTTTGGCATTCTCAAAGAATGGATATTTAAAGTTTTTCTTGCCATAATCCGCACGTGCATACAAGCGCAATCCTTTCATCAGATCCGAACGGGAATAATTTCCCTGAATACGGATACCGCAATCCTGCTGCAACTGACAGTCAAGCGTTGTTCCATCCGTTTCGAAATAATCAATATGAGCATTACGCTCCCAATCCTTACCCTTTTGATTATAATTCGCCGGCAAACGTCTCGCCTGATCGTTCATCGTGTCTGTGGTGGCTTTTGGATTCTCCTCCAAATACTTTGCCACTGCCTCATCAAAGATCTTGCCTTTTACATAGATTCCTTTTTCATAATCGAAAAGATCTTCGTAATTCATTGAAATTGACATCACAGATAGCGGGATTCCAGCTGCCTGCGCACTCTTCTGAGCGTTTTTAATATGCATTGCCACGGTACCGACGAAATATGTATTCGTCTCGACAGTTCCAAAATTGCCATTCGCATCTACCGCCACTGCTTTGACAACCGTTCCCTTATCAACGTCAGCGTCAGCCGGTGCTTTCCGTGTTGTCGTGTACGACTTTGTCCTCTTCTTCCATCTTACATTGGCATTGTCAAATAACAATGGATCTACAGCGGATACGTAATTAGCTTCCCTTACTCCGATCCTTGATCGTAATACCGTCTGTGTACTCTGCTCTTGTACTGCTGGTCTTTGGATCACTGCCATCCAATGTGTAATAGATTGTCTTAGCTCCTTCACTGGTCAATGTCAACGTAAATGCCTCTGCATAAATGCCACTTCCGGCGGACATACTGACTGTGATCGGCTGCTGCTCCTCCTCAGCTGCCAACGCAGTCTGGCTCCAGCCATACGCTGCAGGTGCCGCAAAAGCAATCGTCAACCCAAGTGCCGCTGCCAATATCGGCGTCATCATGTTTCGTGTCCTCATTCTCATTACTCCTTTCTACCGATCAGCTCTCCTCTTATCGGTAATCCTATAGTCTAACATGCGCAAGTGAACAAGCTCCCCTTACGCCGTGAATTTGTGATATATTCAGTATAAAATGAAAAAGAGAGTACGCCTACACTCTCTTTTTCATATAAATTACCACATATTTTTTTCATTTATTTCAGAAATACTTCGGCATTGTCACCTGACAGATCAATAACCGAGTACATCATTCACAAGAATTACATGGATCCTATCTGCATGATGCGAATATCTGGTAATCAAAAACTGACAGCAGATCGTATCCGGAGACTTGCAATCGGCACATTTACCAGTCAAGCGACAAGGAGTCTTGATGTCAAATCGCTGCGCATTGGATGGAGCTGCCACATTTCTGGCACGCTTCATCGCCTCATCAAGATCGGAACAGACCTTGTTCATTCCCACGATAAATATTACCTTGTGAGGTCCCTGTGCAATGCAGGAAACTCGATTCGAGTTACCGTCTATATTTACAATAATTCCATCATTTGTCATCGCATTGGCGCTCGATAAGAATACATCTGCATCATATGCTGCCAGAAGACTTTCGCGCGGTTCCATCTTAGCACGATCTATGTAGTGATAATTTCCTTCATTTAATGCTTGGATAAGACCGATCTCATTGGCGCTCTGACAACCACCCATAGCTACAGTACTGCCCTCACCAATAATATCTAATGCCTGTTTTAATGCCTCTTCCTTGTCTTTTGCATAATACCCTGTCATGTTTCTTGACTCGAGACCTTTGATCACAGTCTGCGCCAATACGGCATTTCTTTTTCTCACATTCTCGTTCATAATAAACCTCTTTTCTGCACACATTTATTGATATAACAAACCTTGTGTCCGGTGTACCGGGACACAAAGGGAGCGGTTCGTTATTCATTATAACACATTTTGCTAATTATAGTTACATCATCTTCCACAGCCAATAGATCACGCCAAGCACCCAGCTTGAAAATATTCCATACAAAATAACCGGTCCCGCAATCTTAAATATCTGGCAGCCTTTGCCAAACACTTCACCTTCCACGCCAAACTCCAAAGCCGGCGATGCTACAGAATTTGCAAATCCGGTGATCGGGACAATGCTTCCTGCACCGCCAAACTGTCCAAGCTTTTGATACACATTAAAGCCGGTAAGCAGTATGCTGATCAGTATCAAAGAAAGTGTTCCATATAAACCTGCCAGTTCTCTGTCATTACCCATAGATTGATACCACTGTATCAATATTTCTCCCAGCAGACAAATCGAACCACCGACAAGAAAAAGCCTTAATACAATTCCAAAAACAACTGTGTTTTGGAGTCATATTACTAACATATTCGTTATAAATTTCTTTCTGTTTATTCGCATCTTTCTCAGCCAATACCTCCTCAATCGAAGGATTTGCAGCTTTTTTCTGTTCCATCTTTTCCTCTCCTTCCAATCAAACTTTCCCATCAAATTTTTCCACACCACCAACAACTACATATCCACATATTGCTTTATTATGCCGGAAAATGTACATACCTAAAACTTCCCATACTCGAAGTTATTGCAAAACCACATATTGCTTATTATGTCAATAACTATATAACATTTTGCAGCCGTCAAAGAGCAGTTTCTGCCATAAGAGAACTATAGTAATTGCCTTGCCGCATTTCGTTTTTTACAGTGATTTCTAGATTTTGTTATCTCTGATGGATGATTTACATGCCCTTCGGAGAACTCGAAGTCGGAAGCAAGGTATTCATCATTTTGAAAGGGACTTTGCGCTCGTCGTTACTTATGTCTCGTATTTCAGAGACATTAAGTAACGTGACGTAGCGCATCGTAGCGAAAGCGTCCCGTCCAAAAATAGATGATACCTTGCTAAACCGGGACAGCTCAAACACACCTTCAGGCATGTATTCATCAGAGATGTAACAAAATAAGAAATCACGCAAAAACTCTGCGTTCTACGGCAATTATCTTAGTTCTCTGATGACAGAACAATTAAATATATTGGCTGCAAAATAGTTTATTTATTACCGACATAATAAGCAATATGTGGTTGTGGAGGATTTGAGGTATGGGAAGTTTTGGTATATAACATTTTGCGAATGCCCTTTATAAACACATTTGGTATAGTGTTCCTAAGCATTTGCCTATCGCCATTGCGGTAATGATGATGGCAATGCCATGCTGCAATTTCGTACGGGTACATAGTATCGGAATAACCTTTAGCACCTCTGCCAATGCCATGGACAAGCAGCCGATATATACCCCGGAAAATAATCCTATGACCGCCAAAAATACAACGCCAAACGGAATATGCGGCTCATATATTAACAACAGATTTCCTGCTGTCCCGCCAAGCATGATTACCGTTTCCAGCGGATATGTCCGTGAGGCTAACCCGAAGCGGTCTGTCATCCGTGGTATTACTCCCAGAATGGTGATCAGCGCAAAGACTCCACTGGCAACAGCTAATCCTGCTGCCAACCCAATAAAAGCTAATACTATTGTCACTGGATCTCACTTCCCTCCCTGGATGCATCCGCAACGATCGCCTTATTCATCTCCTCTTCATAATTGCGCATTTCAATATGAATTGGCGTCGGATCCTCTTTCACTTTGAAGCGCTAAAATGATTATAAAAACCTAAGATCCCAATTGGAATTCCAATGCTATAAAACAGTTCTAACGCAGATGCTCCTTTTTTCATGTCCCATGACCAGCAGATAGATCTGATTAAACAGATCTCCAACACTAACATCAGTATCAAATGTCATAATCGTAAAAGCTGATCCAAAAAGACAATGCATGTCAATACTAACAACTTTAAATATTCCAACGCTTTATTTTCCTGTTTGGGAATATGATACTCAACCACAACATCCGTCTCACCTACCAGAACAATTTGTGCTTCTCGAATTTCCCTGCGGATCAGTTCGATCAGCTTAAGTGACGAAATGACTTTCTTTTGGTTTTTGTCGCCTTTTACCTGCAATGCTATGATCTTATTGATCTGCTTGGTTACTGCATAATCACTGCATTGAATCTGTGCAATATCACCGATCGTTACCTTTTGTTCACAACCTGCACACTCTGATCTAATTTCATATAAATCGTATTATCTTTCAAATCAACCTCTATTTCTGCACACTTTCCAAACATTTCATTATCCACAGGATTACTACAGTTCTCTGCCGGCAGAAATCGCTATGTTGCGGCTGTAAAATACTTAGTATCCCTTGATTTAATAAGCAATATGTGACCCGCCGGCAGTTTCGGATGTGCGAAGTTTGAGCCCATGAAACATCTTACACTGATAATAATATTATGCAGTCATGCAGTGAGCTTAAATGTGCAAAGTGTGTGCGTTGTAATACTATTATCTTGCCCGCTTCCTCACGTTTTATGCACGTGTTTGCAAAACAACACCGATATGTATTTGCTTTATGCAAGTCCGGATTCTCCACGCAGTTTTAATAATATTTTTTCTCTAAGCGGCTTACCTGTACCTGACTAATGTGTAGCTTTTCTGCAACCTGACTTTGCGTCATATCATCAAAATAGCGATATTCGATCAATCGGCGTTCCCGCTCTTCCAAGCTTTCCAATAACTGTTTTACTAACATATGATCAAGCACTCGTTCTTTCTCGCTGTCATTAAGAACTCCTGTCATATTCTGTCCACTCACGAGACTGCCAATACGATTTCCAGGCATCTGTACGACCTGATCGATCAACTGCATTTCTTTGCCACTTTCCTGATAAAGCATCCGATCTATCGTTCCGACTTCGCGATTGGCTTCCAATGCCATAACGATTTCTTCACGCTCAAGTTCTGTTGCCGCAGCGATCTCATCTACCGTTGCACTACGTCCTAACTCATGATGCAGCCGTTCTCCTGCCTGATGGATCTTCCAGCCATTTTCCTTAAGAGTGCGGCTTACTTTGATCATGCCATCATCCCGCAAAAAACGCTTGATCTGCCCGGTGATCATTGGCACTGCGTACGTTGAAAATTTCACATCATAACTAAGATCAAAGTGATCAATTGCTTTGATCAGTCCAATGCAGCCGATCTGAAAAATATCATCCGCTTCATATCCTCTGCCATGAAATCTTTTCACAATATTCCAAACCAGACCGACATTTTGTTCTACTAATTGGTTCCTCGCAACACGATCTCCACTACGTGCCTTTTCAGCAGTTCTAACGTGTCCATATTGCGATTCATTCCTCTGCCTGCGCCTTTCCAATTTCTTTACTCATAATAATGGTTGTCCCCTCCCCAATTTTGAGATCACTTGCAGCTCATCCATGAATGCTTCCATAAAAGCAAAGCCCATTCCGGACCGTTCCCATTCCGGTTTCGTCGTATACAAAGGTTCCATCGCCTTTGGAATATCTTCGATACCAATGCCTTCATCGCGCACAGTAACTTCTATCTGTTTGCCGCAGATCCTGCAGACGATCGTAATCTCTCCCTCTCTTCCACCATAACCATGAATAATGCTGTTGGTTACCGCCTCCGATACTGCTGTTTTAATATCTGCCAGTTCTTCTAACGTTGGATCCAGCCTCGTCACATACGCTGCCACTACTGTCCGCGCAAATGCTTCATTTGCCGAATCGCTATCGATTGTTAATGTCATTTCCCGTTTCATGCCTTATCTTCCTCCTGTCCTGCACTCTATACCTTCTAATTACTGACTACCCCTGTCAATTTGTTACCTCTCTTTTTCATTCACCTTTTACTATAATTGATCCTCCTGTCTGACGCTTCCGTTCCTGCTGCATAACAACTTTTGCCCCTCATCAGATTTTCCACCGCCTCCCTGCGGTGTGACATACTTCTACGATCTGATACAAACGGACATTCGAAAGATCCGGTCAATATTCTTGCCAACACCTGTCACAGCTGTCTTACCTCCCAGAAACATAACCTTTTTATGCCTTCCCATGATCAATCCAATCCCTGAGCTATCCATAAAATCAACATCTGAAAAATCAAAAATAATATGTTCATTTCCTGCCTGGAATCAGCTTGTCCGAGGTCGCCCGCAGATCGATCACCGCATGATGATCTAATTCCTTGGTAACATATACGATCAAACTTTGTCCTTGCAGCTCATAATGTACTTGTTCCATTATTAATCGCCTTCCTTCCTTATTTTTAAACGGAACAAAGTGGGCTTGCCCACTTTGCGTCACCGCACAATTGCGTATGCAATCTTCCTCTGTGCGGTGATCGCATCCTGGAGCGTTTTTTCTTTATAGGAAACGACAAGTTTCCTATAAAGAAAAAAATCCCTGCCAGAGTATTCTTTCCTTCGTATACTCTGACAGGGAAACCTATCATTTTATCCAGTTGGTAATTTATTCGCCAAGTTCCCGCAAACGTCTCTTCGCTTCGCTGACACGCTTGGAATCCGGATAGTTATCTACAATCTTGTTGTAATAACTCTTTGCCTTCTCGACATCTGATTTCTGCTGATAACAGCGGCCCAAGAAATAAATGGCATCTGTGTTATTTTCATCAAAAGATAATGACTTCTCTAACAACTTAATGGACTTGTCATAATCTCTCTTCGAATACGAACCGGTGCCATTATAGGCATCACGTCCCTCTTCAAAATACTTCTTTGTCGCAGTCGCATAGGTTGCCTTTTTGATCTTATCATAGCAAGATTTTGCAACGTCCGAAGTCAGTCTGTCTGCATTGATCTTCACCAATTTATCCGCAGCATCAGCCTTTTGTTTTCTGATAGTCATCGTATGCGCCAATTAACGCATCATACACTTCCTGAACACCAGACACTGTGTAGGATCCCCGCCCTGAAGATCCTTGATCTTGTTCTGCAGTTCCTCAACCTGAGACTTTTAAAGACTTGTTTTGATCTTTTTAGTGTGGACAGATCGCTGTCACTTTGCCGCCTGATTTCACTGTACTGCTTGAAGTTTTGTTTGCATTACTTGCCAGCGTGGCACGCATATGCGGGATCACCAAAAATACATCACAGCCAGACCGATGATCACACCAATGATAATATTAACAAAATGGCATAACGGATTACCGCTCTTCTTTGTATGGTGTGATCGTCTTGTACGCATCCATCTCCACACTTGGCAGTTTGAAGCTTTCTTCGCATTTTCCTGTTCTTTTCTACCGCTTTCACTACAGGATCGAAGACTTATTCTTCATATCTGAGAGTTCTTTCAGATAGCGGATCGTTGTCGTATTCGTCACATCAATCTGCCCATGTGCAGCACGCATCAAACGTGCGCTCTCGCTTTTTGGTTATCCCGACGCTCGGTCTTCATATAAAGCAATGCCAAAAGCTGGCTTGCACGTATAAAATTCGGGTTGAGATTGACAACCTTTTTGAGCTGGATGATCGCCATATCGTCATCCCCATGCTTTGCCGCCTGCAATGCTGTGTTGTACTTCTTGATCGTCTGATTGTACGTATCCAACTTGTTCGGATTAGACTGTTGAACTTCACGAATGTACTCTTCCGCATCATTATCTTTGTCCTGATAATGTTTGCTAAGAACCC
>VOFE01002101.1_pt1 | contig 16147 bp, 15 predicted proteins | sample 5384071 | NCBI WGS metagenome assembly VOFE01 (sample SAMN12384724, study PRJNA508395) | human gut metagenome | isolation source: healthy gut D | host: Homo sapiens
CTGGTGGCAAACAGTGAACTCGGCAGGATACTTGCCGTCGATGTGGTCGTATTGTCGATCGTTGTGGTAACGGCAAAGAAATTCACGGAATTATCTCCCGACTGGAACATACCGGTTCCAAACATGAGGATCATGGAGAAAATCTGCTGCATAAAATAGAGGACGATGCCTGCAACGAGGGAGGCAGCCACTTTATTGCTGGAGAAAAGCTGTCCGATCGAAGCGCTTGCAAACACCCAGAGCAGGTAGGTTAAGCAGGAGCAGATCACGCTCAATACCATCTGGAAGATGAAACGGAAGGAAAATACATCCTGACCGAATACCTCATCCCAGGCGGAAGTAAAATCCTGCCATGCGGTTCCGTGGGAGGCGCTGGCGATAAGCACTACGATGGAGACAGTCATCAGAGCCATGGAGAGAAACATCCACACGAAGGAGGTTATCAGTTTTACGTGAAAGGGAGCAAGTGCTTTTACCGGGAGGGTGTGTGTCAGATATCCCTGGGCAGAATACATTGTGCGGTAGAAGTGAACACACAGGTACACGTACATCACGATAAGGACAGCAAAAATGGCAAGGATATAAAGGACAATCGCGGAGACGGACAGAATGGATGCCAGTTTGCTTTCACCCGCCTGATCCAGGTCTAAGGAATACAGCACCACGGAACCTACGGCGGTGGTGACGATCAGAATGGCATACAGGATCAACATGATCTTTGCCGTGCTCTTAAATTCGTATTTAAATAAATTTTTTAACATCTGTATACCTCCCTGAAAAGTGCATCGACGGACTTTCCGTTGTTCATGCGGATATCATCCACGGATGCGGTAAGCCGGATCTGACCGTGATCGATGAAGATGACTTCGTCCAGAATATTCTCGATATCGGCAATCAGATGCGTCGAGATCAGAATGGAAGCCTCCGGTTCGTAATTCGACAGGATGATATTTAAGATAAAATCGCGTGCGGCCGGATCGACGCCGGCGATCGGCTCATCTAAAATATACAGATCTGCATGACGGCTCATCACGAGAATCAGCTGCACTTTTTCTTTGGTTCCCTTGGACATGGTTTTCAAACGGTCCGAGGCGTCAATCTGAAGCTTTCCCAACATGTCGTAGGCGCGCTTCTCATCAAAATCTTCATAGAAATCGGAAAAATACCGGATAATATCGCGAACCCGCTCATTCATATTCAGATAAGTGTGATCCGGCAGATAGGAGATATGTTTTTTGCTCTCCGCGCCGATCGGATTCTGCTGCATGAAGATCAAACCGGAGGTGGGGGCAAGCAGACCGTTGATCATCTTGATCAGAGTGGTTTTGCCGCTTCCATTCGGTCCGAGCAGGCCGATGATGTGTCCGCTCTCAATGGCGAGGTTAATATGGTCGATGGCGGTTTTTTTGCCGTAACATTTGGTCAGATCTTTACACTCCAACAAAGTGCTCATTGTTTTTCTCCTTTCATCGTCTGATTCATGAGCGACAGGATTTCATCGTTTTGAAAGCCGAGCTGCCGCATCTGTGCTAAAAATTCTTCCATTTTCTCGGTAGCGAGAGAGGTTTTTAACTGTTCTATCATATGACAATCCTCCGTGATAAAACGTCCGCTGGTCCGTCTGGAATAGACCAGACCGGTGCGTTCAAGTTCTGCAAAGGCCTTTTGCATGGTGTTCGGGTTGACGGATGCTTCCGCTGCAAGATCGCGTACGGACGGAAGCTTATCTCCAGGCTGGTAGCGGCCGGAAACGATGTCCGTCTGGATTCGTTCCACGATCTGTAAAAAGATGGGACGATCAGAATCAAGGGTCCATGCCATAGTGTCATCTCCTTTCTAAATCATCTGTACTAATAAGATAATACAATAATACAGTAAGTGTGTCAACTGTTTTTTTTGATGACAAAAACAGCGCATTTCGTTACGAAAAATGAAAGAATGAAAAATATGACCGATATATAGAGTAGAAAACAGAGCATGGAGGCGAAAGCGGGGAGGAATATGAGTGTTATATATTGCGGCGTGCGGGAATGAGGCATCCGTGCGTAAGTATTTAAAAGAGATGGAAGGCGAATATGTAAGAGAGGATGTACAGATTCTTTGCGGAGATGAAATTGAGGGAAGCGGCACAATGCCGGATGTTCTTTTCCTTTCGGAAAGTGGCATAGAGGAGTGCCAGAAAAAGATTCCAGTATGGTTCCGCAGAAAAGCGTTTGACAATGCGGGAGAACTGAAACAGAGAAAAGCAGGGGCAGAAAGGAAGCGCCCGCTGCTGATTAAAACAGACGGAACCTATTGCTGTGTGGATCAGAAAACCATTCTCTATGCAGAGAGTGTGGGGCGTAAGGTGGTGCTTCACACAAACACGGGAATCATTGCATATTATGCCAGAATGAAGGAGGTGGAAGAAATTTTAGGCAACGGGTTTTTCCGCTGCCATCGCGGGTATCTGGTGAATTTTGCCGCGGTAAAAAGTTTTGAGGTGGGAACGATCCTGCTGAAGAACGGGGAGTCCATTCTGATGGCGAAACAGAAGTTTAATGATTTTGCGTCGGCTTATGAGACGTATCTTAACGAACGATAGGGATACAGAAAAGAAACGGGGAAAATGAGTATGAGAATTTATAACAGAGACCAGTCTGCCATTCTGGGTGCGAGGAACAACCGGCTGGCAAAGATGCGTGCGTTTTCCAGCAGCACAAAGACACGCGCATCATCCAAAGGAACGACGCAGAGCGCGCCAAAGAGTAAAAACTACAGGACATCTGCGTGGATGCAGTTTTTAAATCAGTTTCAAAACGGGACAGCCGTATCCGGCGACAAAATCGTGGAGAATCAGAAAAAAAGCTACGATTATGAGATCACGGGACTGGCGGCGGAGCGTGTGGAGACGCATATGAAGCGTTTTCTGGAGGAGGGAGAAAAATCCCTTTACCAGGAGGGAGAGGACACCGGAAAGCAGCTTACGAAGGAAATGGAAAGTTTTGTATCCGATTACAATATGATGATCCGCAAGATTGGTGACTTGTCGGACAGTGTGGACGAGACGTATGCAAAGAAGCTGAAAATGGAGATCTCCGCGCGGGAGACCGCCCTGAAACAGATCGGAATCACGCAGGAGAAAGACGGCACGCTGTCGTTTGATAAGACGGTGTTTCAGACAGTAAAACCGGAGGCGGTGCAGAAGATTTTCGGGGATAAGAGCACGCTGTCGAACCGCGTGCAGGTGCTGGCTTCGGGTGTGAAGAGCAACTGTAGAAAACAGGCGGCAGCGCTTTTGGCAACTTCTTATACGACCAGCGGCAATTACAGCCGCTATGCGTCGGACAGTAATCAGACGCGGCAGACCGGCAGCCGCTACAATGCGAAAGGTTAGGAATGGAAGCAGAGCGGGTGAAGACAAAAAAGGTCAGCGCAGCAGACCGGATTCCGGAGAAGACCGGCAGAAAAAAGTGGAGCGTTCTCTTTCTGGAGTCTCTGCTCAAAGAGGCGAAGGAGCGGGAGGCGGAAAGCGAAAAAGCCAGACCGGCAGTCGACGGCGAGAGCTGGATCCGCCCTGGAAGAGACACCTTTGAACATTCGGAGGATCCGGAGGAACTCTGGTGTGAATCCTATGAGGATATCATGGGGGTCGTGCGCATGGTGGGGAAGTGGAAAGCCAACATTCTCTATCAGATTGCCAATGCCATCCTGCGGGACTATCACGAAAAAAAGCTGGACGAGGACGGTGTGGGAGAACTGTTTGGCCTGTGCTGCCAGAAGTGTAAGGACACGGGAGGCGGCACCGGCAGGAAGACGGAGCCGCAAATCACGGAGACTGTCCTTGAATTTTTCCTGCGTGCCAATGCACGGATGAGTGTATTTTCCATGGAGAGAGCGGGAAAGCGCCTGACGGCGCGCTGCGGCTTGAACTGGTCCGGCACGACGTACTATGACGCCTGGTATTTTTACCGCTGTGCACAGATGCACAGACGGCTTTTTGTGGTTGCCGGAAGAATTGCAGCGGAACTGGGAGAGAAGGTATCCTCCCCGGAGGAATTAGAGCAGAGGACGCAGTTTGCGGCGGTTGGCGGATTGACATTTCACGGGGTGTTTGGCTGGGTGCAGCAGAAGGACAATTATCCGGTCAACCAGTATGGCTTGAAGAATCCCGGAATCGAACCGCCGCACCATTTTGTGTATCTGTACCGGAATCATTACAGCGAGGCGGAAAGACCGTGCGTACAGTTTCTGGAGACGCTTATGCGGGAGCAGACCGCATGCGCGCAACGAAAAGAACTGTGGCGCCACTACACGATACAGGACGGACGGGAATACCACAACGGCATGAGTTATCTGCTTGAGGGAAGCCTTGCGGACGAGCAGGATGAAAAAATGTACGAGGCGGCACTTTTGTTTTTACAGAATTTCAGGCTGTACCGCGTAGACGGCTGCGTGGAGTTTTTGTATACGGCATATGAAAAAGAGCGGGGATGAGAGATCCGGCGGAAGTATCCGCCGGATTTTTTCATAGGAAATTACGTCCTATGAATGAAAAAGCCCTTCGGCAGGATCGCACTGCGTCGGAGTAGAATTATGTCGCTGGAGCAACCTGCCGCAGCTTACGGAAAAGAAGCGGATGCGTTGTGTTGCGCGAGGATAAGGAATGTGTAAAAAATTAGTCAAAATAATTGGAAAATAGTAGAAAAAATGGGAGAAATATACTATAATGGAAAAAAGTTTTGAATCGATAGAGAAAGAGTGACAGGAGGGAGTTAGACTATGGGTCAGACATCAGGTTCAGACAAGGATTACATCTACAAGGACAAGAGTGAACGCTACCACTATATGAATACATTTTATATTTTTGCAGTGGTCATTTTATGGGTACTGTTTGTGGTATATCTACTGGCGAAGCTTGCGAGCAAGAGCATTGCAGTCGGTACGGCGGTCGGAAATGTTGTGCTGATTATTTTATTCGCGGTGGTTGAACTGGCGTTTTATCTGCGCAATAAGTCTGATGTGAGATTAAAGAGGGTTGTTGCCATCGGTGTCGGCGTAGAATTTGCGTTGATTGGAATGCAGACAGATGCAGAGTTTATCTATTTTGCACTTATTGCCATTCTGACATTGCAGATTCCGTATTATGATATGAAGAGATATAAACAGACCTGTATCGCTTTTTCGGCGTTATTTACACTGGTGGAGGTCATTCGTGTAATCAAGGGGATTGGTTTGCAGGATGTGGACAGCCTGTGCCGGGTATTATGTGTGTATCTGTTATTTTTCATTATGTACCGGGTGGGCAGCATAGCCAAGACATTCAGCGATCATGCACTGGGTTCTGCAGCGTCCGAGGGTGAGAAACAGAAGGTGATGCTGGAAGGAATCCTTGACATCTCAAAGACTGTGCGGGATGAGTCTGAGAGGAGTACCAGTCTTGTGGATGAACTGGTGCACACTTCGGAGACAGTTGCGCAGAGCATGCAGGAGATTTCTTCCGCAACCAACACGACGGCGAAGAATATCGAAGAGCAGAATAATATGACACAGAGTATCCAGTCGGCTATTGACGAGACGGGCGAGCGCTCCAGAAAGATGGTGGATGTGGCGACGGATTCCAATGAGAATATTCAGGAGAATCTGCAGGTAATGGAAGAATTGAAGAACCAGTCCGAGCAGATCGCGGCGACGAATCATGAAGTGACGGAGTCCATGACACGCCTGCAGAATAAGACCAAGGAGGTCGAGGAGATCGCAGGCATGATCCTCAATATCTCCAACCAGACGAACCTGCTGGCACTCAACGCATCCATTGAGAGTGCGAGAGCCGGTGAGGCAGGACGCGGATTTGCCGTGGTTGCTGAACAGATCAGACAGCTTGCCGAGCAGACGAAGAAGTCCACGGAGGAGATTACCACGATCATCAACGAGCTGAATGAAAATGCACGCGACGTTATGACTTCGGTGGAGTCTTCGGTGGAAGCGACAGAGAGCCAGAATGAGAAGATTGCGGTTGCGGCAGAGTCTTTTGAACGTCTGAATGAAAATATGTCACAGCTTATCGGAGATATCAATGAGATCGCGGGACAGATCACAGGACTGTCGGATTCCAACAACCGTATTGTGGAGAATATCTCACAGCTGTCTGCAGCGACAGAGGAAGTGACTGCAAGCGCCGAGCAGGTGCGTGAGATGAGCGAGCAGAACCGGAACTATGCGGAGGAAGTAAAGGGGGCCATCGGAACGATCCGAGGCAGAACTGACGAGATGAAGCAGTTTACATAAAAAGAAAAGCGGGATCCGTGATATTGTGAGATTACCCGAGAACCGAAAGTTCCGGAATAGAACAGACGGCGGCAATTCTTTGAAGCAAAATTCATGTATTTCTTCCATGCCGTGCTTGACATCCAATTCCGTGTCTCTTCCACGTTTGGACACTCACAGAGTGTGTCCGACGAGCCGCAGACAATGAGCGGACTTTCTGGTGTCCCTAATGGCACCTCTTCACAGACAATATAAAACCGCGCGAACCGAACTCGCCGGCATCTGCTATTGAAAACAGGGCAGATGCCGACTCAGACATCGGCTTCGCGCGGTTATGTTATGTTCAGAGGTGTCCATAAGGACACACAAAAGTCCTAAAATTGTCTGCCGGCTTGCGGACACACTCCGTGGAGTGCTCCAAGCTTGGAAAGACATGGATCATCGAAGATGCCAAGCGCGGCATGGTTAGAAATACCGGATTTTGCGGTCAGAATTGCCGCCGTCTGTTCTATCCGGAACTTCCAGTTATCTGCTTTCCTCCAATATTACAGATCCCGCTTCTCTTTAATTCTGATGGAAGAGGCAGCGGATCAGACGGTCGTTGTCCTCTGGTCTCATAAAGCAGAGCCGAATGTATTTATTATCCAGAAACGGAAACGTCGAACAGTCGCGGATCATCATTTTCTGCCGGATGGCGCGGTCAAACAGATCCTGCGAGGTGAGATCTTCGCGCAGAATGCGCACCAGAACAAAGTTGGCACTTGGATCGTATACTTTGAAGTCAGGATTCTCGTGAAAAAGCTTACACAGGCGGGCGCGCTCGGAAGAGATCAACGATTTGGTCTCTTTGATGTAGGCGCTGTCGGTGAACATTGTCTCACCGGCGATGACAGCAAGAGAATTGATTGTCCACGGATTCTTGCGCGTGTTGATGGACTTGATCAGATCGCGGTTGCCTGTGACGGCGTATCCAAGACGCAGCCCCGGAGCGGCAAAGAACTTGGAGGTGCCGCGGAGAATCACGATGTTGTTATAATAATTTGTCAGCGGAACTGCCGTGAGTTCTGCCATATTATCGGCGAATTCCACGTAAGTCTCATCTACCATGACATAGATGTCGTACTGCTTGCAGACGTCTAAGATGTGGCGCATGTCGCTGCGCGGGATCGAGGAGGAAGTCGGGTTGTTGGGATTGCAGATGACGAGAAGATCAATGCTCTCATTTAAGTGCGAGAGAAAATCCTCGACATTGAGCTTGAAGTCATCGGCTTCCCGGAGCGGATAATAGAGTGTGGTGCCGCCGCCCAGCGCAATTTCACGTTCGTACTCAGAGTAAGTAGGACCAATGACAAGGGCCTTTTTTCGGATGCTCGACCTGAATAAAAAGGGAGATCAGCTCGGTGGAGCCGTTTCCGACAATGACATTCTCCGTCTCGGTTCCGCAGTATGCAGCGATGCATCTGCGCAGAGAAGTGTACTCCCTGTCCGGATAGCTGGTAATGGCGTCGATCTGATCGGACAGCGTGTGTTTTAACAGCGGAGATACTCCTAACGGATTGACATTGGCGGAAAAACTGACGATTTCTTCCTTTTTAATGCCGTAGATTTCTTCTATTTTCTCGAGATCACTTCCATGAAAATGGTCCTTGTGTTTTATCATTGATTACTCCTCCAAATTAGTTTATAATCTATTATAGTCATTGCGTTCAAAAAAGCAATAGAAAAGCAGGTGTCAATTTGCGTAAACGGATACAACAGCTAGCAAGGGGAAAGTTCCAATACGCCAGACCGCTTCTTTCTTTTTCTGCAGATAAAGTCGACATTGAGGTGACGGAGGGTAGAGATTACACCGGAGATTTCATTATCACAAGTACGAACCATGTGCCGTTTCGGGGAGTAGTCTATACCTCTGATTCCAGAATGGAATGTCTGACACCCCAGTTTGAGGGGGAAGAGGTGCGGATCCGGTACCAATTTCATAGCAATGGACTGATCGAAGGGGATATTGTCAAGGGGGATTTTTTTCTAATCTGCAACCAGGGAGAATATAACCTTTCTTTTGTTGTGTCTGTATCCAGATTGTATGCGGATACCTCTGCGGGACGCATTAAGAATCTGAACGATTTTACGGGACTGGCAAAAAGCAGTGCCCAGGAGGCATATCATCTGTTTTATTCCGGTCATTTTAAAAATATACTAAAGCCCTCCGAGGTCGAGGGAGCGTTCTCTATGACGGGGGCGGACGGCACGGCGTCATGGCAGAAGGTGGAGGAATATCTGCGCGGGTGCAGACAGAAAAAGCCGGTTGCGGTTACGCTTCTTGCGGATCATGCCTCATTCGAGCAGGTCGCCGGCGACCGCAGGGAGAGCCTGAAGCTGCACCGGGATGAGGGGGCTATCTCTCCATTTCGATTGAGTCGGACGCGCCGTTTCTTTTGCCGGAAAAGAGTCAGCTGACGGATGAGGATTTTATCGGAAGCACACTGGAAGTGCCATATTATGTGAAAAAAGCTGCCATGCATGCCGGGAAGAATTTTGGAAGACTTTCGATTGTCCTGCCGGAGCAGACGCTTACGTTTGAAGTGTGCGCCACGACGGACGGCGCAAAAGCCGTATCGGAGGAGGCATCTGGAATTACAGCGCGGACGGATGCGGCTTGCACAGCTATATATTGATTACCGGCTGAAAAAGATTGTGACCGGCGCATGGGCGAATCAGTCCGTGGAGCTCCTGGATCATATGATGGCAATGGAACCGGAGTGTGAGATGTATGCGCTGATGAAAGCGCAGGCGTTGATTGTGAACCGGCAGAAGCAGGAAGCTTCGTGGATTATGGAGGATTATAAGCGCGGCTGCAGGGACAGGGAGACGCAGGAATGGGGATACTATCTGTATCTGTGCACACTGATTGAGAGGGAACCGTCCTATGTCGATAAGCTGACGGATGAGATTGAACTCCTTTTTAAGAAGAATCCGAAGAGTTCGCTGTTGTTCTGGATTCTTTTGTTTTTGCGGGAATCCTACTATTACAGCAGTCCAAGAAAGTATAAGGCGATTGAAGCATGGATCGAGGGCGGATGCAGCAGCCCGTATCTCTATCTGGAAAGCTATTATCTGATCTGGCAGGATCCCTATCTTTTAACCAGACTGGGAACGTATGAATTGAAAGTCCTGCGGTGGGCGATGCGCCAGGAGTCCTCAAAGGAACTTGCACAGCAGATCAGGCATCTGCTGCCGGAGGTGCGTGAGAAGTCGCGGGTACTGTACGAGATCTTAGAGGCGGCGTATCAGGTGGAGCCGGAGGAGGAGATGCTTTCTGCCATCTGTGCATATCTGATCCGCACACAGTGTTACGAAACCGAGTACCACCGGTGGTATGAGCTCGGAATCGAGCAGAAGATAAGGCTTACAGGACTCTATGAGGCGTATCTGATGTCGCTGGATGCGCGTGAGGTGGGCGGAGTTCCGCGCATGATTCAGATGTATTTCCAGTATGACAGTACGCTTTCCTATACGCAGAAGGCGGTCTTGTTTGTCAATATCATAGCAGCCAGAACGAAACAGCCGGAGGTATACCAGAAATATCAGCGCACGATGGAGCAGTTTGCAATGGCACAGATCGAGGCGGGGCACATCAACGATCATCTGGCGGTGATCTACGATGAGATGCTGCCCAAGGGTATACTGGATGAAGAACTGGCACACAGTCTGGCGCCGCTTTTGTTCACACACAGAATCAGCTGCACCAACCGTCAGATCGCCCGAGCCATCATCTGGCATGAGGAGATGAAAATGCCGCAGAGCGTGTCGTTTGTGAACGGAACCGCCTATTTTAAGGCGTATACGCCACAGTATAGCATTGTGCTGGAAGATACGAACGGCAACCGGTTCTGTTCGAGTGTGGTATACCAGGATGAGGCGCTGATGTATCCGGAGCGGTATGTGGGTCAGTGTCTCTCGCTTGCACCGGGGGAGAACGCCTATCTGCTCTGGTATATGAGCAGGCATATGGAGCCGGAGGCATGGAGCGATACCGAGAAGACCTATGCATTGCAGCTGCTGCAGTCAGGCAGACTTTCCAGAACCTATCTCGTCAGACTTGCACTTGCGCTGATTTCTTACGAGAAAAAAGACGGCAGGGATTTTTCCTATTCGGAGGGGGAACTGGATCTGATGAAGGGGCAGCTCGCGGAGGCACTTTCCGACGTGAGTGTGCGCAGGCAGATGGCCGCGCTTCTGACGGAGAACCACCTCTATGAGAAGGCCTATCAGATGGTTCAGATCGACGGCTACGATTATCTGAAGACGGAGTGGCGCGTCTCCCTCTGCAGCTATGCGATCGCGGATCACGGCTATGAGGAGGATGATTTTCTGCTGGGATTTGCGGAGAGCACCTTCCGGCAGGGAAAATACAGCGATGTCATGCTGATTTACCTCTGCAAGTATTTTAATGGGCCGACCAAGCAGATGGCGGAATTGTGGAAAGCTGCGGGCGAATTTCAGATCGACACGTTTGATCTGGAAGAGCGGATTCTGACACAGATGCTCTATACGACCGATTACACGCCGCATATGGAAGAGATCTACGAAAGTTATTGCGCAGGGGGCGGCAGAGATCTGGTCTGCATGGCGTATCTCTCTTATTTTGCCAATATGTATCTCACGGAGGACGCCGTCGTGCCGGAGCATGTGTTCCGCCAGATCAGGGAGCGTTATCTGACCGGGGGCGATCTAAACCGCGTCTGCCGGATTGCACTGCTAAAATATCTCTCGGAGAATCACCTGTCGGAGCGTGACAGAAAGATCGCGGACGAGCTTCTTGACACCTGCATCCGGCATAATCTGTATTTTGCATTTTTCCGGAAGTTCGACGAAAAGCTGCTGCGCAAATATCAGCTTACAGATAAGTTCTTTCTGGAATATCACACCGCGCCGGGGCAGCAGATCGAGGTTCATTACCGGCTGGAGGCACAGCAGGAATATCTTGCGGATGAATTGACGGAAATGTATGACGGAATCTATGTAAAAGACTTTATCCTGTTCTTCGGGGAGAAGGTTCAGTATTATATCCTGGAGAGCCAGACCGCGGACGGGCAGATCGGGGCGAGCGGCTGCCTGGGCAACGGGGATATTATGGAAGAGGGCAGCGGAGACCGCTACGCATGGCTGAATGAGATGCTGCTGGCGTGTACGCTCGATGACAGAGAGAAGCTTGCCGGGAAGATGAAGCGCTATTATGGCATGACAAAAGTGACGGAAGAGGCATACCGGCTATTGTAGCACAGAGAGGGGAACATATGGAACACCGGTTTTATCTGGGAATCGATCTGGATGACCAGTACGCTGTGATCAGCAGCTATGAATTGAATAAGAAAGAACCGGAGACCTTTTCTGCGATTGCAGGGAGCGAAATCTATCAGATTCCGGCGCTGATTACCAAGAAGAAAGGAATCGGGCAGTGGTTTGTCGGCGAGGAGGCAGTGCGGCTTGCCATTGCACAGGGCGAGGAGGCGAACGGCAGACTTCTCTCGCGGGCGGTCGGCGGTGAGAAGGTTTTTGTGGATGGGGAGACCTATCCGGCGGAGGAACTGCTGACCCTCTATCTGAAAAAACTGATACGACTGGCATGCGGCCCCGACAGAAGATGGGAGCCGGAACGGCTGGTCATCTGTATGGAAAAGCTGTCGCGGGAGGCGACGGAGCTGTTCCTTTCGATGGCGCCGAAGCTTGGAATTGACCGGGAAAAGCTGCAGCTGCTTGACCGGAAAGAATGTTTTTACTATTTTGCCTACCATCAGGTGCCGGAACTTTCGATGCACGACGTGTATCTGTTCGATTACCGCAGGGAGGATATCCGCTGCTGCAGATTATATAAGGAAAAACGCACGACGCCGCAGCTGATCTCGCTGGCGGAGGAAGTGCGCCGGATGAATGCGGACAGCCGGGACGAGAATTTTCTTGGCATTCTAAAGGACTGCTTCCGCGGACATATTGTCTCGTCGGTGTACCTGACGGGAGACGGATTTGACGGGGACTGGATGAAACAGTCCGTGGCGTTTCTGTGTCAGGGCAGGAGAGCGTTTGTCGGGAAGAATCTGTACTCAGGGGGCCTGCTACGCCGCCTTGTGCAGTGAACAGCAGGAAAACTGGGATTATGTATATCTGGGTGACAATGAGATGAAAGTCAATGTCAGCTTAAAAGTCCGGAATATGGGAAAAGCAGAGTTCTATACGCTGATCAGTGCAGGGGACAACTGGTACGAGACGCAGGGAATGTGCGAAGTGATCCTTGCGGGAACGCCGGAGATTGATTTCTGGCTGCAGCCGCCGGGAACCCGGGAGGCGAAGGTGGAGAAGCTAAAGCTTCTGGATCTGCCGGAACGCCCGGACAAGGCAACGAGGCTTCGCATCACGGCAAAACCGGTTTCGGATACAAAGGTCTGGATCCAGATCCGGGATCTTGGATTCGGGGAATTATTTAAGAGTTCGGATAAAGTGTGGGATTACCGGATGGAATTTTCGGAAGAGAATCCGTAGAGGTGTGGGAGAAGACGATGGGAGAATTGATTCTGTGCAATCAGAATATGGCGGCATTTCCATATTATGTGGAGGAGGCGGCAATCGGCGTTTACTCGCTGGAGGAATTAAGTTATTATATCTGCCACAATGTCTATCTGCTCCGCAGTGATTTTATGAATGAGGATCTCTGCAACTGGCTGGAACGGGAACTGAAACTAAAAGATGCTGCAGATGCCCTTCGGGAGATTGTGAGAAAAGGCGGCACCCTGTCCGAGTTTGTGACCTGTCTGCTGTCGCAGAGCGGGTATTGTGACAGAATGCAGATCGCGCAGATTGCGCAGCAGATCGCGGAGCTGGAACACAAATCCGAATACGAGTGCAGCAAGATCCGCGCTGACCGCTATGTGACAAACGGGCGCTATGCGGCAGCCGTCTCGGCGTACAGGGCATTGCTTGCGGATCAGGAAGCGGAGAATCCGATCCTGGTCGGGAATGTCTGGCATAACATGGGAAAAGCGTATACTGGATTATTCCGGTTTCGGGAAGCAGCGGACTGTTACCGGAAGGCGTACGGACTCAATGAAAATCCGGAATCTCTCCGCGAATGTCTCTATGCGTACCGGTGTCTGCACGATGATGACGGATTCAAGAATACGGCGGCGGAATGCGGCATGACGGCAGAGGAGGCGGCGGAGGCGGCGCACAGACTTTCCGAGCTTTCCCGGACGGAGGAGATCCGTCAGTTTGAAGAGCAGGTGGACGGACTGTTTGCCGACGGGCAGGAAGATGAAATTGCAGGAATGCTTGCAGAGTGGAAAGATACCTATCGGAAAAATTGCAGAATATAGAGGAAGCGTGAAACGATGTTTTTTTGGAAGAGAAAGAAAAAGGAACCTGATTTTGAGAGTAAGATGGGAGAATTAAATACAACGGTTCTCTCAAAAAAGGATTACAAAAATACCGGTAAGATTGAACAGTACGTGGTGGAGCGCCTAGAGCAGATGATTGAGTTGACCAAGGAGCTGGACGATGAGAAGGAAGAATACCGGATTGTGACGTCCTATCTGAACGATATTGAGACTCTGGAGAAGATACCGAAGGAAGAAAGAGATAAGATTTCTGAGATCGCGGTAAATGTGGTGCAGTTAAACAAGGCGCGCACGGAATTTCTCAACTCCTCCAAGAAGTTGTCGGACGCGCAGTTTACACAGTTAGAGCAGCAGGAACGCGAACTGCCGGAGGCAATCAAACGTTTTAAGACCAACGAACTGCACCGTGACACGCTGCAGAGGGATATGAAGTATCTGGAGCGGGAAAAGTCCGAGTGGAATCTGCGCAAGGAATACCTGGACCATCAGCAGAAAAAGTTAAAAAATGTGCTGTATATTATTGTCGGTCTGGCGGTGACGCTCGCGGTGGTGTTCGGAATTTTACAGATTATTCTGGAAAAGGATTTCTACTATGCGTGGATGGGACTGATCTTTGCAACTGCGGTGGTGGTGTGCGGTATTTACATGAAAATCCAGAATGACCTGTCGGAGATACAGGTGGCGGAGCGGAGCCAGAACCGTGCGATTGTTCTGCTTAACAAGGTCAAGCTGAAATATATCAATGTTGCTAATGCGGTCGATTATGCGTGTGAAAAATACCATGTAAAAAGTGCTGGAGAACTGGAAAACCAGTGGCAGTATTATCTGGAGGCGGTCAAGGAACGCCAGAAATATCAGAGAACCAATGAGGATCTGGAATATTTTAACGGCAGACTGGTGCGCATGCTCTCCAATTATCAACTGTACGATGCGCATGTGTGGGTAACACAAGCAGTTGCGCTCGTCGATCCCAAGGAGATGGTGGAGATCAAGCACGGACTGATCGGGCGCAGACAGAAGCTGCGCGCACGGATTGAGAACAATCTCTCGCAGGTCAACGAGCAGAAAGAGGAGGCAGAACAGCTTTTAGACAAGGTCGGAAGCATGCGCCCCCAGATGGAGAAGATTTTAAATGCAGTAGATAAAATTAACGAGGGAGATTAGCACAAGTGAATGGGATGCGGCATAGAGTAAAGGGAAGATATCATAATAGGAGAGCCGCATGAGAAATTACAATGCAGCAGGAAACACGCGCAGCCGATGTGCGTGTGAACCGGATGCAGCTTCTGATAGACAGCCGGAATATGTGGTTGCGATGGCATATGTTCCCTGGCAGCACTTTAAAACGACCTACGAACTGGATAAGGCACTTGAAACCGGAACCATATTCCCAGAACTTGATAAGCCGTTTCTGGCAGTGGGAAGGGGGTGCAGGCGTTGCTGATGAATCAGATGACACAGATGAACCAGGCGCAGCTTCTGCACTGGATCAATATGGTGAGCTTTGCCGTGGTGGACATCGCGGAGTATCTTGATACGCATCCCGTCGATGCGGAAGCGATCTGTTACTTCAATCATCATATAGAAATGCGCAGAAATGCCATGCAGGTGTATGCGGACAAATTCGGACCGCTGACGATTGATACGGCAAATCCAGATGCTTACTGGGATTGGGCAAAACAGCCCCTGCCGTGGGAAGGAGGTGGCTGCTAATGTGGAATTATGAGAGACGCCTGCAGTACCCGGTCAACATCACAAGCCCCAATGCGAAGATCGCGCAGATCATTTTGTCGCAGTACGGCGGCCCGGACGGAGAAGCGGCAGCATCGTTTCGTTACCTGTCGCAGCGCTACAGCATGCCGGATCGGAAGGTGGCGGGACTGCTGACTGATATCGGCACAGAGGAGCTGGCGCATCTTGAGATGGTTGCTTCCATCGTCCGTCAGCTCACGAAAGGACTGAGCGCGGAGGAACTGGAGGAGGCGGGGTTTGCGCCTTACTATGTGGATCACACGGCGGGTATCTGGCCGCAGGCGGCGGGAGCATTCCGTTCAATGTGGGATTTCAGATGGAAATGCAGAGGAAAATTCGGTTCAAAAAATGTGGCATTTCTAACCAGCCGAATGTTTGCATCTTCGATGATCCGTGTCTTTCCAAGTTTGGAGCACTCCGCGGGTCATGTCCGCATCCCGGAAGACAATTTGTAGGACTTTTGTGTGTGTCCCTTGCGGCACCAGACAACAGATGGCATAAATGCCATCTTTATGTCGAACAAAACATAACCGCGCGAAGCCGATGTCTGAATTGCCATCTGCCATGTTTTTAATAGCAGATGGCCAGTGAGTTCGGTTCGCGCGGTTTTTATATTGTCTGTGAAGAGGTGCCCTTAGGGACACCAGAAAGTCTGCCCATTGTCTCCGGTGTGTCGGACATGCACCCGGCGGATTGTCCAAAACGTGGAAGAGACACGGAATCCGATGCAAACATTCAGCTGGAAGAAATGCTCACATTTT
>VOFE01000066.1_pt1 | contig 16001 bp, 38 predicted proteins | sample 5384071 | NCBI WGS metagenome assembly VOFE01 (sample SAMN12384724, study PRJNA508395) | human gut metagenome | isolation source: healthy gut D | host: Homo sapiens
TTTCCAAGACTTACGAACTGGTATCCGATGATTTCATCATGGTCATCAAGAGCGATTCCTGTTACATAGCCTTCTGCCATTTCCAGGTAACGAGGTCCTTTTGCGAGAGTTCCGTACATGGTACCAACCTGGGAACGGAGACCTTTACCGAGGTCCTCAAGACCAGCGCCTACTGGAAGTCCTTCTTCGGAGAATGCGGACTGTGTACTTCCATAAACGATCTGTAGGAAGAGTTCTCTCATAGCTGTATTAATCGCATCACAGACAAGGTCTGTGTTAAGTGCTTCCAAAATAGTCTTTCCTGGAAGAATCTCTGAAGCCATAGCTGCGGAATGAGTCATTCCTGAACATCCGATAGTCTCAACCAGCGCTTCCTGGATGATACCCTCTTTAACATTTAATGTAAGCTTGCAGGCACCCTGCTGAGGTGCACACCAGCCAACACCGTGTGTAAGACCGGAAATATCTTTGACTTCTTTCGCCTGTACCCATTTTGCTTCTTCCGGGATTGGAGCTGGTCCGTGGTTTGCACCCTGAGCTACCGGACACATCATTGTTAACTTATTTGGTAAATTAATAATAACTCTCCTATCAAATCATAATCTGCTGATCCGGTCACTTTTACCTTTGCAAAATCTCCCGACATCAGTTCTTCCGATGTGTTCACAAAAATAAGTCCGTCTACATTCGGCGCATCCCGGTAGGTTCTTCCCACATAGGCATTCTCATCTACCTTGCCTTCGATCATCACAAGCAGCTCTTCCCCAATCCGGTCTTCTGCCTGGTCAAATACGATATCCTGCTGAAGTTCCATGAGCTCTGCCTGACGTTCCTCTTTGACTTCTTCCGGGATCTGATCCGGCATAGATGCTGCAGGAGTATCCTCTTCCGGTGGGTAGGTAAATACGCCAAGTCTGTCGAATTCCATCTGATCCACAAAATCCATCAGCTCTTCATGCTGCTCCTTTGACTCCCCCGGAAATCCGGTGATCAAAGTTGTACGAAGTGCGATATCCGGAATCTCACGTCGAAAGCTTCTGTCTCGATGAGCTGCGCTTGGAAGTCCGTCTTCCCATTCTCTTCAGGATACCATCGCTTGCATGCTGGATCGGGAGATCCAAATAATGGCAGATCTTCGGCTCTTCCTTCATGACTCTTATAAGGTCATCCGTAATCTCCTCCGGATAGCAGTACAAAATGCGGATCCAGCGGATCCCGCTGATCTCACAGAGCTTCTTCAGAAGGATGTGAAGGGATTTTTCCCCGTACAGGTCTTTTCCGTACAGGGTGGTTTCCTGGGCCACCAGGATCAGTTCCTTTACCCCTGATCCGCCAGTTCCTGCGCCTCTTTAACAAGGCGCTCCATAGGAACACTCCGGAACCTTCCACGCAGGCTTGGGATAATGCAGTAGGTGCAGTGTTTGTCGCATCCTTCCGCGATCTTTAAGTAGGCAAAATGTCCGCCCGTCGTCACCAGCCGTTTTGTCTCCGGCAGGGGCAGGGCGTCCGGGTCTGCGATCATCACGCTGCGCTCGCCGCAAGGGCCGCATCCACCGCGTCCAGGATCGGTCAAAGGCCGTTGTTGCCGAGCACCTCGTCCACCTCCGGGATCTCATCCAGGATCTCCTGCCGGTACCGCTGGGCCAGGCAGCCGGTACGATCAGCGCCTTCGCCTGCCCGCTTTTCCGGTACTCCGCCATCTCCAGGATGTTCTGGATGCTCTCTTCCATGGCGTCATGGATGAAGCAGCAGGTATTGATGACGATCACATCGGCCTGTGCCTCATCATCCGTCATCTCATAGCCTCTCGATGCCAGAAGACCCAGCATAGATTCCGTATCCGCCAGGTTCTTGTCGCATCCGAGAGAAACAAACAGTATCTTCATATATAACCTCCGGTCTGATAATTATGTCTTTGATTTTATTTGTAAAAAAAGGCAGATACCACGTGTGCATCTGCCTGTCCGGATCTATTCTTCTTCTGCGTTCTCGGCAAGGATCTTCAGTTTTCCTCTGATTCAGCTCGTCTACCGCGATGGAAAGCGGTTTCTCGCCGTCCTTCGCGGGAACCAGCGGAAGGTCGCCGGCGATCAGCTGTCTTGCTCGTTTTGCATGTTGCCATTACGATGGAGTACCGGCTGTTGACTACCTTTTATCGCCCTCCTCCACATCACTGTTTACTACCTTCATCAAATCTGTATAAGACGGGTGCAGCATAGTTTATTCTTCTCCTTTCAGTCTCTCAAGATCTTCTTTAATTCTTTTCACAAATTCACGGTTTCTGGAAAGTCCGCCGGTGCTCGCCCTGGATGATCGCATGCATCTCACGGACGCACTCGTCCAGGCTGTCGTTGACGATCAGATAATCATAGTTCTCCATGCCTTCTGCCTCCTCGCAGGCGCACGGTTCATGCGGGACTTGATCACATCCATCGTCTCCGTACCTCTTCCCACCAGCCGCCGTCTCAGTTCATTCGCATCCGGCGGTGTAACGAACAGGAGCAGTGCATCGGGGAACATTTTCTTGATGTTCAGGGCGCCCTGGATCTCGATCTCCAGGATCACGTCCTTTTCCTTCTTCCAGTTTTTCTTCCACATATGCGGCGTACCGTAGTAATTTTCCACATATTTAGCATACTCTATCAGTTCGCTGTTGGCAATCATTTTTCAAATTCATCCCTGGACAGGAAGAAATATTCCCTGCCATGGATCTCCCCCTCCCGGGGGGCTTGCGGGTCGTTGCCGACACAGACAGTGCATACCGGTCCTCATAGCGCTCAAGCAGTTCTTTCATAATCGTTCCCTTTCCTGAGCCGGAAAAGCCGGAAACAACGATCAGGATTCCTCTTTCTTTCATCTTCATCCCCCTATTCAATGTTCTGGATCTGCTCCCTGATCTTCTCAATCTCAGTCTTCAGGCTGATCGCATAATCAGAGACCTCGATATCATTCGCCTTGGACAGGATCGTATTGGCTTCCCGATTCATCTCCTGTGCAATAAAATCCAGCTTTCTTCCGATCTCATCCTTCTCATCCAGTGTATTTCGCATATGGCTGATATGGCTCTTTAAGCGGATACTTCCTCGTCCGTACAGATCTTGTCTGCAAACAGGATCACTTCGGCGGCGATCCGGCTCTCTTCGATCTGGGTGTCGGCAAGGAGTTCCTTCATCTTCTCCTCCAGTTTCGCCCGGTATTCCGAAACGATCTGAGGGGAGCGCTCCTCGATGTGCGCCGTCAGTTCGCTTAACCGGTCCAGTTTGGCAAGAATGTCGCGTTTCAGGTTCTCACCCTCGGTCTGCCTTGTCTGGACGAACTGGCCAAAGGCCCCTACCAGCGCTTCTTTCAGGCCGTTCCACAGTTCCTCCTCGTCCTCACTCTGCTCTTCCATTGTGAAGACTTCCGGATATCTGGAAAGGGTTGAAACACGGATATCATTTTCCAGGCCGAACTCCTCTTCCATCTGTTTTAAATATTTCAGATATTCGCCCGCCAGGACTGCATTGTACTTCACGGCCACCTGCGCCTGCGACAGATCTTCATAAGTAATGAAAATGTCGACTTTTCCTCTGTTGGCATAGGATTTCAGAAGATTCCGGATCGCCGTCTCGAAGAAATTCAGCTGCTTCGGCATCCGGATATTCACATCCAGATACCGGTGGTTCACGCTTTTCAATTCCACGGTGAATTTTCTGGAATCTTTCTGCACCTCGCAGCGCCCGAAACCGGTCATGCTCTTGATCATCTCAAACCATCCTCTGTATTTTTACATATTCTCCGCCTTTCATCCCTGTCAGGCAGGAGTTCTCTTTTTCATTCGGGACATATCCCGCATTTGATATATTATACTCTCTGGCACGGCAATGGTCAACACAAAAAGGCTTTCACGGCCCGTCTGAATATGGTATACTTTCTCTTGTCAACATACAGAAAGGATAGGATTACTATGGCTTTTGACGGCATTGTCGTGGCAGGACTTGTCCACGAATTCAGAAATGAACTGATCGGCGGACGCATCGCAAAGATCGCCCAGCCCGAGACAGATGAACTGCTCCTTACGATAAAAACAAACGACGGACAGCGGCGGCTCACTCATAAGCGCGGATGCGTCTCTTCCCGCTTATCTATCTGACAGACGCAAACAAACCTGCGCCCCATGACCGCGCCGAACTTCTGCATGCTCCTTCGCAAACACATCGGCGGCGGACGGATCGTCGATATCCGGCAGCCGAAACTGGAACGGATCATCCATTTTACGATCGAACATCTGGACGAACTGGGCGATCTGTGCCGTAAAGAACTGATCGTCGAGATCATGGGGGGAAGCACAGCAATATCATCTTCTGCACATCGGACGGAAAGATCATCGACAGCATCAAACACGTCTCCGCCCAGATGAGCTCCGTGCGGGAAGTCCTGCCCGGCCGCGAATACTTTATCCCGGATACCATGCACAAGGCCGATCCGCTCACCATCGATGCGGATACTTTCACAGGCCTGTTGAAAGAAAAACCCATGCCGGTCTCCAAAGCGGTCTACACAAGCTTCACCGGAATCAGCCCGGTCACGGCCGAAGAGATCTGCCACCTGGCCGGTCTGGACTCCGCAATCCCGGCAAAAGAATATTCGGAAGACATCCTGTTCCATCTTTATACGCAGTTTACGATCTACCTTTCTACCATTAAAGAAGGACGGTTTACGCCCGCCATTTATTATGACGGCCGGGGAGCCGAAAGAATTTGCGGCGCTGCCGCTGACCCATTTTGACATGTACGAGTGCAGAGAATACGCTTCCATCTCGGAAGTTTTGAGCACCTTCTACTCCACCCGCAGCCTCCTGATGCGCATCCGCCAGAAATCCGCGGATCTACGGCACATCGTCCAGACGGCGCTGGAGCGGAACCGCAAGAAATACGATCTCCAGCTGCGGCAGCTGAAAGACACGGAAAACCGGGAGAAATTCCGGATCTACGGGGAACTGATCAACGCCTACGGCTACAATGTGGAAGAAGACGCCAGAAAACTGGACGCCCTCAGCAGCATAGAATACAACAATAAATTTCTATGAGAATGCGGATTCACGGAATAAGGGATAAAACCTTCCCGTTTCCGGTTCCGCAGCCTAATGAAAAGTTAAAAACCGGATCATTGACGAAAAAAACAGAGCCGCAGATGAGGAACTCACTAACGTTCAAACAGCCTCATCTGCGGCTCTAAAGTCAATTTTCCGGTTTTTACTTTTCCTAAGACCGCTCCACAGTCACCTATCCGGCTTTATCCCTTATTCCGTGAAAGTCGCATCCGATCAGAAATTATTTTTGAGATTCTGTGCTTGCAGTTACCAGGATTCAGTTCCATAAACAGCAAACAAGTCCGGAAATGTGTCGGAAGGGGGACGGAAGGCTTTGCCTGCTTGTCTGTATCATAGAGGATCTTTGCGTCAAGGCTGCAGCACCCAAAGGGCATAGGCCTGACAGGATGATCTCTGCAGATCATAATCAATCAAGCAAGACAAAGTCTCATTCTGACCGTAACCGGTTATAAAAGAACACAATCCCTTCCTCAACAGCTTCCCTTCAGGAAAAAATCTTCTATTTTTCCGAACGGGCGATTCAAAAGTATTGGGCAGTCGATTTTGTGATGGGGAAGTGATTCTGCGCAGCAAAGATGTGGACAGGTGAATCTGAGAGAATTATAGAAAAAAATCAGGCCACGGAAAGTCGGCGTTAAAAAGAGGAATTGAGCTGTCTGAGCCTGAAAGGCGAGTTCTCCAATTCTCTTTTTGTATTTAGCCGGCTTTTTCGAACTGAACCTGAACACATCTTGTCAGAATTTTCCCTATGCAATGCGTGATGCCGAGTGCATTTATGAATCAGGCTGTCCGGAAAACAGGAATTTACCCTTTTCCCCAGCAGATGTCGATAAATGCGCCGTCCTTCCGGACAGGCCGCCATGGGCCAGTTCCCATTTGTTTGCTTCGAGGAGCAGCTGCTCTTCCGGCATGTCGATGCCGCCGCGCTGCGCCAGCACGCGCACGATCTCCTGGAATTCTTTTTTGTCCGGGGAACCGAAGTAGATGGTCACGCCGAACCGGGCCACCAGGGAAAGTTTTTCCTGGGACCGTATCGTTTGTGTGGAGTTCCTCGTCCCGTCCGCCTTGTCTTTAAAGGTTTCGCGGATCAGGTGCCGGCGGTTGGATGTGGCGTAGATGAGCACGTTTTCCGGCTTCCGCCCAGGCCGCCCCTCGATCACGGCTTTGAGATATTTATACTGATCTCAAACTCTTCGAATGAAAGATCATCCATATAGATGATGAATTTGTAATTGCGGTTTTTGATCTGGGCGATCACTTCGTTCAGATCCTTAAACTGGTGCTTGTACACTTCGATCATGCGAAGGCCCTGATCGTAATACTGGTTCAGGATCGCTTTGATGGAGGATGATTTGCCTGTGCCGGCATCTCCGAAGAGCAGGCAGTTGTTGGCCCTTCGTCCTTTACGAATGCTTCGGTATTGTCGATCAGTTTCTTTTTGGCGATCTCATAGCCTACCAGGTCGTCCAGATGGACGTGGGCGATATTGGTGATGGGCATGATCTCCATGTCGCCGCCTTCCGGATGCTCGATGCGGAAGGCCTTGTGAAGTCCCAGCTTGCCCACGCCGAATTCTTTATAGAACTGGGTCATCTTATCCTTGAAATCCTGCACATCAGACGAACAGCCCAGCGCCCCGGCAAGCGTGCAGATCCGGTCCTGCACCCGGCGGTTGAACACTTTTTCCTGTGCGGCTTGCGCCGTGGTAATCCATCAGCACCTGGATGCATCCCGCCCCCAGGTTCTTCTCAAGCTCTGTAAAGTCGTAATCAAAGAGTTCTTTGAAGATGCCGAGATCATGGAGTGCAATCTCATTGATGCTGCCCTCCACAGCGCCCACGATCTCACAGGAAGTGCTGTAGGCGTTCTCGTCATTTACGAGGAGAAAAGTAAGGTAATTGTGCCAGAGATTCCCCTCGAACCCGTGGCTCACGGACAATTCCAGCAGCTCATTCACGCACTCGAAAAAGCAGGCTCCTCAGATCCTCCTGGTTATAGTAATCATTCCCGTGGTTCTCCATCAGGAAGGTCATATCCTTCAGGATCTCCCCGTATTCCATATTTTTATATAACATCAGTTCATTGGTACGCATCGGACATCTTCCTCCTAATAATTCCCCAGGATCTTCAGGTTCTGGGCCTCTTCCCGGAGTCCCCGGATCGCATTTTTCACTGCCGGATCTTCCAGATTGCCTTCGAAATCCACGAAAAGCAGTATTCCCACGGCCGTCCTTTGACCGGTCTGGACTCGATCCTGGTCATATTCAGATCATTGTAGATAAAGTGTGACAGGATCCCGTACAGCGAACCGCTCCGGTGCGGCAGTTCAAAGCGGATGCTGATCTTGAGGCATCCTTTAAATACACTTTCTGGTTGGTCACCACGATAAATCTCGTTGAATTGTCCGCATCGTCATTGATCCCGTCCACCAGAACGGACAGGCCGTGTACATCTGCCGCATAGGCGCTGCACACTGCCGCCTGGGAGATGTCGTTTTCCTCCAGGGCCTTCTTCGCCGCCACAGCGGTATTGACCACGCTGATCCGCTGCCAGTCGGGATGGTCATCCAGGAACCGGCTGGTCTGCATCAGGGCCTCGGTCTTGGAATACACTCGGCTGATATCGGAAAGCTTCGCTCCCGGCAGTCCGGCCAGCGTATGGACCACCGGCAGGATGGTCTCCGCCACAATATAATTTTCAAATTCATCCAGGAGATCGTACATCTCGATCACCGGTCACCTGCCGTGGAGTTCTCGATGGGCAGCACCGCATAGTCGGCAGCCCCCTCTTCGATGGCCTCCATGGCCTCCCGGAATGTCCGCACATGGAAACAATTCACCTCTTTCCCGAAATACTGCTGCATGGCCGCCTGTCCGTAAGCCCCTTCCGTTCCCTGGAAGACGACCCGGGCATTCTCCTTATCAATGCCGTTGATCCGGATAAAGGGAAGCCGTCCCAGCGCGCCGGCCTCCACCAGCTGCTGATACTGCAGTTTCCGGCTCATGGACATGAGCTGCTGATAGACTTCCTGGATCCCCTTTTTATTAAAATCGGATGAAACCTTTGACGCCACATCCGCGAGTTTTCTTTCTCCCGCTGACGGTCAAACACCTTCCGGCCTGTTTTCAATTTATATTCACCGACCTGACCGCATACATCCATCCGCTGTTCATAGAGCGCGGCGATCTGATCGTCGATCGGCCAAGCTGTTTTCTTAGTACTTCCAGTGATTCCATGCTTTAGCTCCTTCCTGAACGCAGCGCGCTTATCCGCTTTACTGCGTTTATGCACTAAATCAGTATAGTACATTTTTACCGGAAAATCTACTTATAATCTCCAGTTTGGAGTTGAAAATGGTCTCATTTTAGTATATGATTATGTGGAGAATTTGAAAACGGAGGTACACAAATGAACGTCACTGAATGTTTAAAAACCCAAGACGCATCCGAAAATATAATTGACAAGGTTGACCATTCTGTTATTGATTCTATTGTTTCTCTGGCTTCTTATTCTCCTTCATGGAAAAATACTCAGATCACCCGTTATATCGCAATCGATGATTCTTCTCTTCAAAATAAAGATCGCGGACAGATTCACCCCGGATTATAATTCAAATATCATAAAGCCAGGCTCCCGTGCTTATGGCTGTCACCTTCAAAAAAGGCAGATGCGGCTATGAGCGCGACGGATCCTTTACGACCAAAAAAGGCGACCGCTGGCAGATGTTCGACGTAGGCGCCGCCTGCCAGACATTTTGTCTCGCCGCACATGATGCCGGTCTCGGAACTGTTATTATGGGGAATCTGGGATGAAGACGGTATCACAGATCTGCTGCAGATTCCGGAAGACCAGGAACTTGCCGCTCTCATCGCGATCGGACATCCGGATATCGATCCGGACACACCAAAGCAGAAAATGCCGATAAGCAAAGGTGATTTCATTAACTTATTTATAAAAGGAGGGTTTTTACATGAAACACTTATTAAGTCCACTAGATTTTTCCGTGGAAGAACTGGACAACCTGATGGATATTGCGAAAGACATTGAAGCCAATCCCGAAAAATACGCACATGCATGCGAGGGAAAAAACTTGCCACTCTTTTCTACGAACCAAGTACACGTACACGTTTAAGTTTCGAAGCAGCCATGATGAATCTTGGCGGCAGCGTTCTTGGTTTCTCATCTGCCGATTCAAGTTCTGCTTCAAAGGGGAAAGTGTAGCAGATACAATCCGCGTTGTATCCTGTTACGCTGACATCTGTGCTATGCGCCACCCAAAAGAAGGGCTGCTATGGTTGCAAGCCAGCACGCCACGATTCCGGTGATCAATGCCGGTGACGGCGGCCATCAGCATCCGACACAGACTCTTACTGATATGCTCACGATCCGTTCTTTAAAAGGCCGTCTTGACAATATGACGATCGGATTATGCGGGGATCTGAAATTCGGACGTACCGTTCACTCCCTGATCAATGCCCTGATCCGTTATCCGGGCATCCGTTTTGTATTAATCTCACCGGAAGAATTAAAACTTCCAAGCTATATCAAGAATGATGTATTAGATCGTCAGAACATTCCTTACGAAGAGGTTGTACGGCTGGAGGATGCACTTCCGGATCTGGATATCCTGTACATGACCCGTGTTCAGAAGGAACGTTTCTTCAACGAAGAAGACTATGTCCGCATGAAGGATTTCTACATTCTGGAAAACAGAAAAGATGGAACTTGCCAAAAAAGACATGTACATTCTCCATCCGCTTCCACGTGTAAATGAAATTGCCACAGAGGTAGATAATGATCCGAGAGCTGCTTACTTCAAGCAGGTACAATATGGTGTTTACATCCGTATGGCACTGATACTTACACTTTTGGGAATTGAAGTTTAGGAGGATAATAACAATGGTAAAAAATACATTAACTGTCGGTCGTATCGAAGAAGGATTTGTTCTGGATCATATTCAGGCAGGACGAAGCATGGATATCTATAAATATCTGCATCTGGACAAACTTGACTGCTGTGTTGCGATCATTAAAAATGCAAAAAGTAATAAAATGGGAAAGAAAGATATCATGAAGATTGAATGCCCTATCGACTTTATGGATCTGGACATTCTCGGTTTTATTGATCATAACATCACCGTAAATATTAGCGCTTCATCTGCCTCACGAGATCCGCAATGTGACTGCCGGATGCATCCGGCTCGCCCAGCAGTTCCATTTTGATCACGGATACTCTTAATATTTCCGTTCTCATCCACATTGATCTTACGTCGGATTGGTCAGAAGATCGAAGATCACGCCCTCTTCTTTTGCATGATGTACCTTCTTCTGCTCTGGCCGGAAGTTCGGCTTCACTTCTTCTGTATACAATATGTATGTCCGCTCCGAGACGCAGCGCCGTTCTCGCGGCGTCCATGGCCACGTTTCCGCCGCCTACGACCGCCACTTTCTTTCCTGCAGCGATCGGTGTGTCGTAAGAATCGTCAAACGCTTTCATCAGGTTGCTTCTTGTCAGAACTCATTTGCAGAGAAGACTTCATTGGCGTTCTCCCGGGATGCCCATGAACATCGGAAGACCCGCGCCGGATCCGATAAATACAGCCTCGAATCCTCCTCTTCCATCAGCTGGTCAATGGTCGTTGACTTTCCGATGACTACATTGGTCTCAATTTTACGCCAAGCTTTTACTTTCTCAATCTTTGCCACGACCTTCTGTTTCGGAAGACGGAATTCCGGGATGCCGTATACAAGTACGCCGCCCAGCTCATGCAGGGCTTCGAATACCGTTACATCATAGCCCATTTTCGCCAGATCGCCGGCGCATGTCAGGCCTGCGGGGCCGGAACCGATCACGGCTACCTTGTGGCCGTTCTTCGTCTCTGCACCCACCGGTTTGATGTCATTCTCTAAGCGCGTAATCCGCCACGAACCGCTCCAGTTTTCCGATGGAGATCGGCTCACCCTTGATTCCGCGGATGCACTTGCCCTCGCACTGGCTCTCCTGGGGACAGACACGGCCGCAGATCGCCGGAAGCGCACTGGACTTTCCGATCACCTTATAGGCCTCTTCGATGTTTCCTTCTTTTACTTCATGGATAAATGCCGGGATGTCGATCGCTACCGGACATCCCTGGATGCATTTCGCATTCTTGCAGTTGAGGCATCTTTTTCCGCCTCTTCCATCGCCTCTTCTTTATTGTAACCGAGGCAGACCTCATCAAAAATTCGTCGCACGGACCTTCGGATCCTGCTCTCTTACAGGAACTTTTTTAACATATCTGCCATTACTTGTCACCTCCGCACTGTCCGCAGCCGCCATGATGGGTATCGCCTTCCTGAAGTTTCAGAAGCGCCCGTCCTTCCTGCGTCTTATACATACGGCTTCTCTTCATCGCCTGGTCGAAATCCACCAGATGTCCGTCGAATTCCGGTCCGTCCACGCAGGCGAATTTTGATCTCATCGCCCACCTGCAGACGGCATGCGCCGCACATTCCCGTACCGTCCACCATGATCGGGTTCATGCTGACGATCGTCGGGATCTCAAGCTTCTTCGTAAGCAGACATACGAACTTCATCATGATCATCCATCCGATCGCCACGCAGACATCGTATTTTGTCCGTTATTCGACCAGCTCTTCCACCATGGCTGTGACCATGCCGGCATGGCCGTAGGAGCCATCGTCCGTACAGGGATAGTAATTGCCTGCATACGGCTTTCATCTCATCCTCAAGGATCAGCATGTCTTTTGTCTTAACCGACGATCACATCTGCTTCATGCCGTGCTCAAAGAGCCATTTTGCCTGCGGATATACGGGCGCCGCGCCCACACCGCCGGCCACAAAAAGGATTTTTCTTTTTCAGTGTTTCCATATCCTCATGGACGAACTCAGACGGACATCCCAGCGGATCCTGTGAAATCACGGAAGTAATCCCCCTCTTCAGGCTGCTCATCTTTGTTGTGGAAGCTCCTACTTCCTGCACAACGATCGTGATCGTTCCTGCTTCCCGGTCATAATCACAGATTGTCAGCGGAATACGTTCTCCCTTTTCGTCCATTTCACGATAATAAACTGACCCGGCTGACAGTGACTTGCCACACGCGGTGCATGCACATCCATCAGAAAGATCTTGTCGGCCAGTACTTTTTTTCATGATCTGATACATGGTCTTCCTCCTCGAATAAATCATCTTCCCTATCATACGCTAAATCACGCGTATTGGCAAGCGTTACTCTGTTGTAATATAGTTTCTCGTCGTCATATCCGTGGCCTTGCCGTTCTGATCATTCACAAGGATCGCATTAAAGATCGTCTGGGCATTTTCCGGCATATCGACCCATCGGTATATTTTCCGTTGAGGATGACGACGGATCCGGCGTAGTCCCGTCAATGTGTAATATGCCGTATACCCTTCCGGCACGGTGATCGTGATCTGCGTCGGTTCGGTATACTGTCCCGTCGGCGGATTGACGATCGGTGCATTTTCTATCGGGAATTCGATGGTATATTCCGCAGATGATACAACACTCGGATCCCTTTCATTCACGGCGATCGCACGGATCTCTGTATCCCCTTCTTCCTGAAGAAGAACCGGTTCCGTATACCGAATTTTCCTGTGGATACGGTCGGATCTGTTCCGTCCGTTGTATAGTAGATCTCCGCCGGTCTCGGAAGTGATCGCAACCTCCTGGACTTCCTCGTACGTTCCTTCTTCCAGTGAAAATACCGGTGCGGCGGAAATATATTTTTCAACAGCCTTCAAAACCCCTGCATCCTCGCAATTGTTCAGCAGGGCCGACACTTTTCCGGCTGTTCTACTTCCATGTAGAAATCAATCGCTGCCTGATAAAGCTGCGCATTGGTCGGCTGGGACTCGATCGCAGAGGAATACATTTTCCGCGCTTTCCATATCATTCTGGGTAGTATAGAGCTTCGCGTACCCGGGTGTAGGCTTCCGGACGCGACTCATCTTTACGATCGCGCGTTTAAAGTAATTTTCAGCCGCTGTATAATCTCTGCTCTGGATCTCACGATATCCTTTATTTATCATGGATGTATAGAATTCTGATACACGACGACAATTCCCGCAACAATAACGGCAAGAATCACAAAAGTGTGATCAGAAGGTTTCTTCTCTTGCGTTTTGCCGCCTCCAGACGCTTCTGCTTTCTCTGCCGTCTCAGCTCGGCAGTATCCTTGATGGGCACGTTTCACCTCGCCGGTATTCCGGCGGGTCTGTTGTGTCTGGCCGGTCTGCCGCCGGGTTCCCGTCTGCCTGCCGTCACGGATCCTGTCCATCTCCTCCGGGCGGAGTATGCGTGTGGAATTCACATTCTGCGTCATGGCAGTTCTTCTGTATCTTCTGACCCCATCCGTCTGTATACGACGTGTCGCACCCTCTACAGATCCCTTTAACCTCCTGGGCAAGGACATCATCAAGCGGATTATAGTCCGGAACGATCTGCACCTCTGCCCCGCATATCGGACAGATCATTTTATCATCCGGAAATTCCGCCCCCGCAACGAGTACATATCATGATCTTTCCTCCTGAGTACGCATTGTTTCAACGCAATTATCCATCAGCATCGCGATCGTCATCCATCCGCCCCTCCGGGGACCGGCGTGATCGCGGATGTGTGCGGCTCAACATCTTCAAAATCCCATCACCGCACAGATGATTATTCTCATCCCGGTGCATGCCCACGTCAATGACAACCGCACCCTCTTTTACATATTCTGCCGTAATAAACTTCTTTTTCCCGATCGCTACGATAAGGATGTCCGCGCGTTTTGCCACTTCCTTCAGATCTTTCGTCCTGGAATGCGCGACCGTTACAGTCCCGTTTCTCCCGGAGAAGCAGTGCTGCCATTGGCTTCCCGACAATATTGCTCCCTGCCGATCACCACGCACTCTTTGCCCTCGATCGCGATACCGGATCGTTTCAGAAGCTGGATGATGCCTGCCGGCGTGCGGAAAGCCTTTTTCGCCGATCCAGAGCCGGCCCACGCTGACCGGATGGAACCCGTCTACATCTTTGTCCGGTGAGATCGTGCGGATAATGCGGTCCCGCATCAATGTGCGCCCGGAGCGGAAGCTGTACCAGGATCCCGTTTACCGTCTCATCCGCATTCAGATCCTCCACCAGCGCGACAAGTTCTTCCTCTGTCGTCGCTTCCGGAAGTTCATAGGACTTTGATCCGATGCCGATATAGGCGCAGGCTTTCTTTTTATTGTTAACATAGACCGACGAAGCCGGGTCGTTCCCGACCTGACCACTGCCAGGCAGGCGTTCTTCCCGCTTTCTCCAAGTCTCTGTACTTCTTCTTTCAGCTCGTCTTTTATCTGCTTAGAGATTTTCTTTCCATCAATTAACTGTGCCATGCATTTTTCCCTTCTATCTTAAAACAGTCCTGTGATCTTTCCGTCTTCGGTAACGTCGATCCGTTTGCCGCCGGAACTTTCGGAAGGCCCGGCATGGTCATGATCGCGCCTGTCAGGCTACGACAAATCCGGCGCCGGCGCTGACATACACCTCCCGGATATGGATGTCGAATCCGGACGGACGGCCCAGCTTCTTCGCGTCATCAGACGGGGTATTGATTCTTTGCCATGCAGACAGGGAAAGAAGCGAATCCCATCGCCTCGATCCGGTCGATCTGCTTCTGCGCCGCCGGTTCATAGACAACCCGTCGCACCGTAGATCTCTCTGGCCACTTTCTCGATCTTCTCCCGGATGGACAGGCCGTCCTCATAGAGCGGATGGAAATGGCTTTCTTTATTTTCCAGTGTATACAGTACCTTTTCTGCCAGAGCGATGCCGCCCCTCCGCCCTTTTCCCATACTTCGGAAAGTGCGAACTCACAGCCCCTTTCTTCACAGAATCTGCGGATAAACTCATTTTCCGCCTCTGTATCTGTCACAAAGGAGTTGAGCGTTACGATAACCGGCACATCGTACTTCTGTATATTTTCAATATGCTTTTCAAGATTCACGATCCCCTTCGCCAGAGCATCCAGATTCTCCTGCGCCAGATCAGCCTTCGGAACGCCGCCGTTATATTTCAGCGCACGCACTGTTGCGACCAGCACGACCGCATCCGGTTTCAGCCCGGCCATCCGGCATTTGATATCGAAAAACTTCTCCGCCCCGAGATCCGCACCGAATCCGGCTTCTGTGATTTAAATACGATACGCTTCGGATCGATGCGGAGTGTATTTCCCTGATGCATATGGTTATCCATCACGGCTGCAAGCAGGTTATTTGCAGATGTGATTGCATGGAAATCACCTGTAAAATGCAAGTTTAAGTCTTCCATTGGTACGACCTGGGCATATCCGCCGCCGGCTGCTCCACCTTTGATACCAAAACATGGTCCAAGAGATGGCTCACGCAGTGCAATGACCGCCTTCTTTCCAAGCTTGCACATTGCCTGACCAAGTCCTACGGTTACTGTTGTCTTTCCCTCTCCTGCCGGAGTCGGGTTGATTGCTGTTACCAGAATCAATTTACCATTCTCATTATTCTTTACAGACTGCATGTACTCATCGGAAATCTTCGCCTTGTACTTACCGTACATCTCGATATCATCCTCCGACATACCAAGCTTTGCTGCCACGTTCTTAATTGGTTCCATCTCTGCCTGCTGTGCGATTTCAATGTCTGTTAACATACTCTTTTGTCCTCCTGACTCCCTTATAAATATTCCTCTACATAATTTTCAAATTCTTCCATGCTCATAAGCACCTTCCGTGGCTTCGTCCCCTCTTCCGGACCGACCACACCAGCTTCGGAAAGCTGATCCATAATACGTGCTGCACGGTTAAATCCGATTTTATATACTCTTTGCAGCATACCGATGGACGCCTTATCTTTTCCGATAATAAACTTTCCGGCATCTACAAAGTAG
>VOFE01000069.1_pt1 | contig 16001 bp, 42 predicted proteins | sample 5384071 | NCBI WGS metagenome assembly VOFE01 (sample SAMN12384724, study PRJNA508395) | human gut metagenome | isolation source: healthy gut D | host: Homo sapiens
TTGACCGGCTCATTCTTCCCACGCTTCCAGCCCTTTTTGATCCATCCCTCAATCCAGTGCTGATTGAATGCATTGACCACATATTGGGAATCAGAATAAACTTCTACCTCACAAGGTCTGTTCAACGCTTCCAGCCCCCGGATGACAGCCAGTTGGCCAGACCCCCTCCATGATCACCGGGCGGGCGGTCGTATATTCCGCGTGAAACCCGATCCTGTAGGATACCAGACTGTTTTTATCCTGATTGTATTTCAGATAATCGTTCTCCACATCCTGCACGGTTCCGCCGAAATCATTGATATCCCCGCAGAGCACCATCCGGAAGCCGGTCTCCTGTGCAGCCCGCGCCGTCTCATGCTTCTTCATGTACATATCAAAAGGCAGAAGTGATCCCTGCTGGTCAGATACTCCATGACCGCCAGCTTTGTCAGCCAGTAGATATCATCTTCCGTCAGCTTTGCCTCCGCCGGAAATACTTTATCATACAGCCACTCCTGCAGCTTCATATCGTCCGCATAGGATCGCAGAATGTCATGGGTGAATGGGTATGCGCATTTTAAAGCCCGGCATGATCAGATTGCCTCCGGCGTCGATCTCCTCATCCCAGTCCGCCGGGGCACCTTCCGGGGTTTCTTTTCCGTCGTATTCGCTGACGCAGATGATCCTGCCGTCCTCAATGTAGATCTCGCCCGTAAAGACCGCCCGGTCTGCTTCCATTGTCAGTATTCTAGCATTATAAATCCTTGTCCTCATCCTATATGTGCTCCTATCTTCTCTATACTCTTTGTCACGATCCGCTCAAATTCTCCGGATCTCTGATCCGCGATCGCCTGCACGTCCAGATGGCTCAGTTCTTCTTCCGAGATCCCGCTGGCCATGTTTGATATGCAGGAAATCCCGCACACGCGGACGCCCGCATGCCGCGCGGCAATAGCTTCACAGGCCGTACTCATTCCGACCGCGTCCGCCCCAAGCAGACCCGTACATACGTATCTCGGCCGGGCTTTCAAATTCGGCCCTGTGGTCTGAAGATAAACACCTTTCTGCAGCGGGATATCTTCCTCCCGCGCCGTCTCTTCGATCCATCCCGAAGTTTCTTCATCATAAATATGGGTCATATCCGGGAAACGGTCGCCCAGTTCCGATACATTTTCGCCGATCAGCGGTGACGGGACAAAAGCTCGAGATCTGATCCGTGATCATCATAAAATCACCCACCCGGAATCCCCGGTTGATCCCGCCGGCCGCATTGGTCAGAAAGCACTTCAATGCCCATCCGCTTCATCAGCCTCGTCGGGGAGCACCACATCCTCCATCGGATATCCTTCATAATAGTGCACCCGGCCTTTCATGACAACAGCCGGCACATCTCCGATATAGCCCAGCATAAACCTGCCGTCGCCCTGCACCGTAGAAACCGGGAATCCGGGGATATCCCCGTAAGGGATCTCCTTTACCACCTTCATATTTTTCGCATATCCGCCCAGGCCCGACCCCAGGATCAGACCCACTTTCGGCATAAAGCCGGTCACCGACCGGTAATATTCATAACATTTTTCCAGTTTTTCATACTGTATGCTCATTCTATGTCTCCTTCTGTTCACTCAAGTGTGCCTCTTACTTTCCTCTTTCTGTCCATACTGCGCTCATTCCGGTTTGCAATGCACGCGCCTTGCATGGAGCACGGACCTTTCTTCCTTCCGGATTGCGGGTATATACGAGCGGAACCTTCCGATATAAGGAATCATTTTCTCTCTGGAAGAGATCTGCTTTCTCCTCGTTCCAGCAAACACCGCCGGTACGCAGAAAACTCTTTGCCGTTCTCTGCTGCCGCCATGGCACAGAAGATACCGCTGGTTTGTCTGCCGGAGCCAGCATCTCGGCAAGCGCATCTGCATAGACATGCTTCTCACGGTCTGTTCCGCCCTGCAGCCATGCAGAGAACCAGATGCCATCCTCTTCTTCTGTCTTTACCATACATTCAGAAGTAATCTGTCCCGCTTTCTGAAGCGCACGGAACACGCCCCTGCTGATGCCGTTGAACCGCCACATCGGTGTAAGCTGACGGATCAGCTTTTCCGCCAAATACAACTGTCAGCAGGATAAAGCCGCCGGTGATCCCGTAAAAGCCTGCATTCGGAAGCAGCCCCGAACAGGACAAACTGGAGGATATTAAGGATTTCCAGAACAATAGCAAGGATCTGCGCCAAGTGCATTATAAAACAAGAACCCCCGGCCGGAATCTCTTCCTGACGGATCTGTATTCTTCCGCCACTTCCATCTTATCACAGGCACATACAGCCTGTTTCCACTGACCGGCTACCGAAACCCGGTCGGCACTCCTTTGTGCCGTTTCCTCATTGATCTGTCCGATATGTTTTCTTTGTGAATGGTCTCCCGGATCGTCGTCAGGCGCCCGATGCCGTTTTCGATCACCGTGCCGTCATAACTGACGCCGAGCACCCCTTCCATCCGGCGCTCCAGCGTACGGAAATCTCTGACAGCTCCGGTTCGCTGATCCCCATACGCCGTTTTCCGCTTCCTCCTGCGGGGTGGACATGCAGACAAGATGCCAGATATTGCTCACTTTATAAGGATCATTCCGGTTGATCCGGATCGCCCTGCGCATCGATTGCCCAGCACGGGACCCCACCGTGCTGGCCATGATCAGGGAATTGATCACCTGGGAATCCCATCCTCTCCCAGCAGAGACTTTGTTCCCACAAGGATCTGGATAAATCCCTGTTCAAATAATTCTGTAACAACACGGGTGCAGATCCCTGTCCCGCCGTTTAATTTTACCTCACTGTATCCGAGACTTGTGCCCTCTGGATCACGCAATTCCTTAAAGACCGGTTTCTGCCCGGGCGCCGCTTTGTCAGTTCCGCCGCAAAAGCCTCTCCTGCCGCATCGGTATGACCACCATGCTTCCGCACAGAACGCCCAGCCGCCATCCTGCGCCCCTTCTGCGCAAGTTCAAATACCGGCAGGACGCCCATGATCCCCCGGCGTTTTATCTGCATCGCCAATGGCGCTTCTGTACTCGCTGCGGATATAATCCGTCAGGGATCAGCATCCTCAGTTTTTCACCCATTGCGGTATGCTCACATGAAGCGATCCGCAGGATACTCTCAAGCTTGCCGCGGCTGCTGACCAGCATTTTCTCGATCTTTTCATTTGACAGGAAACGGACATTCTTTCGTTCTGTAAGTCCCGCTTCTTTTTAACTGCTTATTAAGTGCGCTCCGGTACTGATCTGTTATCTGATAGCTGTCCGCATCGTCAAAAAGAAATCCCTGAAGGAAATATTCCATCCACTTTTCCGACATTTCAGGCATCCTGCCAACGCCGAGGACTTTCAGCCATTTCCCTGAAAACGGAATGCTGACGCCTGGCAGAAGCACAAAAGCCTGAAAAGATATCCCGGATTTTCCAGCATCCGGTCAAAATACGCATCATAGTTTTTAAGCGCCGGATGGGTTGCAGCCGCTTCACGCAGGCTCTGATCCGTCATAAGGGAACCTGAACACCTCTCCGCATTTTCACGGAACCGGCGGATCTCCTGCACTTCATCCTCTGAAGGCACATTGAACCAGACATAATCCTGATGCGGGCACAGGCTTCCTTCCTTCACCAGTTCCGGAACAGCGATCTCCGCATCGACAGGTGCACATTTTCGTATACCGCTCCCACTGAGCAGGTGTTGAATCATAAGGCGGCGTAGCGGTAAGCGAGATCACTGTCACACCGGTCTCCTCCATCTCGCCCATGAATGTTTCAAGAGCCTTCCACCATTCATTTTCAGATGATGGCACTCATCCAGGCAGATCGTTCCGACCCCGCGGCTTTGACCTGCCTCACAAATTCAAATCCTGCAAAATCAGTCTCTTCCGTCTCTTTGCCTTCTTCATCTGTTTCTTCCACATTTTTGGCACCGTTCATCGCGCTGTAAAGCGTCTGGTAAGTAATGGAAGTAACCAGCCCCGGATGCCGGATATCACTGGAGAACAGAATATCCTCTCCGTCCTGTTCCTTCTGCGGCAGCTCTCTTCCGCTCAGAAATGAATCCCGGATCCGTTCCAGCCACTGCTGACGTATTACAATACGCGGCGACAGGATAAGGCACGGACGGCCTGTCCGCCGGATCAGCTCGATCCCGAGCGTTGTCTTGCCCGCACCGGAGCGCAACAATATGGATCTTCCCGTCATCCAGATACCTCTCTGATTCGTTCAGCACCCGTTCCTGGTAACTGCGCCATTTTCCCTGAAAAGAAAGAAGGCCGTCATACACATTTTTATCTTTCATGTACATTCACATCCTTTTGCGATATAATCCCGGCACAGCCGAACGATTGGAACAAAGGCAGGTTTTACACGAACCTGCCTTCATTATACTCTGCCCCGGTAGAAATGTCGAGACAGCTTTTATGCCGCGGATCTTATATGCGGATCTTATATAATGATACATACAAGCCCGCCATTTGTATCATTTACGATCTTCTGCATGGTATCCTGGAGTTTCAGCTGGCTCTCATCCCCGATCATGGCGATTTTACTGCGCATCCCGTCCATAACCAGTTCTTCCACGGTTTTACCGAATATATTCGTCCCCAGACTCCCTCCGGCGTCTCGCTTTCCTTTTTAATATAAGCCGCCAGATCCTGAGCCTGCTGTTCTGTGCCCACGATCAGGGGCGATCTCTGTCTCGATATTTGCGCGGATCATATGTATGGACGGCGCTTCTGAATGGATCTTGACGCCGAACCTGCTGCCCTGTTTGATTATTTCCGGTTCATCCAGCCGTATCTCCTCTTTTGCCGGGGTGACGACCCCGTATCCTTTCATTTTAACGTTCGTGAAAGCATCTTTTATGGCGCTCAGTTCCCGGCGCATGGATGACAGTTCCCTGATCATCGTGATCAGTTCATACTCCCCGCGGATATCCGTTCCGGTAAGTTCGCTGAGCACTTCATAATAATATTTTTCTTCATACTGTACCTGCACTCTCACTATACCGGTGTCCATATCAACTTTTTCCACTGCCATGCCTTCTATATACCCGCTGTCGGTTTCCGGCTCCGCAGCGACGGCGCTTCGGATATCACTTATCCTGTCCATAAATCCGCGGACCTGATCCAGCAGATCCTTTTTTTGATCCTGTGATCCCTGAGAGCATCTCCACCCATTTCGGGATATAGAACTCCACTTCTGTAACCGGGAATTCATAGAGCACCTGCCGCATGACCTCATGGATGTCCTCCGGCTTCATCTGTTCACAGTTGACCGGCACCGTCCTGACGCCATATTTCTGCTGCAGTTCACCGGCGAGCGTCTTTGCCTCATCGGCGTAAGGTTTTTTACAGTTCAGAAGGATAATAAACGGTTTTCCGATCGCTTTCAGTTCGCACACCGTTTTTCCCTCCGGCTCTATGTAGTTTTCCCTCGGAAGATCCGTGATACTGCCATCTGTTGTGATCACAAAACCGATCGTCGCATGATCGCGTATCACTTTCTCCGTCCCGATCTCCGCCGCTTTTGTAAACGGGATCTCATATTCAAACCAGGGTGTTTTAACCTGCCTCTCCCCGCCGTTCTCCATATGCCCGGATGCGCCGTCTACCATGAACCCCACACAGTCTATCAGCCGGACCTTTGCATCCCATCATCCGAGAATCTGACGACAGCCGCTTCTTTCGGAACGAACTTTCGGTTCTGTTGTCATAACGGTCGTACCGGATGCAGACTGGGGAAGTTCATCCTTTGTCCGCGTTTTTGCATGGCTGTCTGTCATATTCGGAAGCACGAGCAGATCCATGAATCTTTTGATAAATGTGGACTTTCCGGTCCGCACCGGTCCTGACGATCCCGATATAGATCTCGCCTCCATTCGCGCATCTGCATATCCTGTATACCTGAAATGAATCCATAATAATACCCCCTTTACTCTGCTGATACAATGTATGACGCAGAATACGGGGGTATGACTTTTTATTCTTCCCACTAAGGGCGCGGTTCTCGCTGCGGGATTCACGCATCATCAGGTCATTTACGGCCTCCGCCGGTGATTTCCCGTCAAAAAGGACTGCATTTACTTCGTCGACGATCGGCATGGATACCTCGTATTTTCTGCAAGTTTTGCCGCCGCTTTGCCGAATACACGCCCTCGACAACCATCTTTACTTCATCCATGGCCTCCTGCATGGACATTCCCTGTCCCATCAGATATCCGGCTTTCCGGTTACGGCTGTGGACGCTGGCGCAGGTGACGATCAGGTCGCCGATCCCGGTCAGACCGCTGAATGTTTCGATCCTGCCGCCCATTTTACGCCAAGACGCGTGATCTCGGCGATACCTCTTGTGATCAGGGCTGCTTTGGTATTATCGCCGTATCCCAGGCCGTCGCCGATGCCGGCTGCCAGTGCGATGACATTTTTCAGAGAACCGCCCAGTTCTATGCCGAGGATATCCGGGCTTGTATATACCCGGAATACCGGGCTGATAAACATGGACTGGAGATATTCCGCCGTTTTCCGTGTCTTCGCGCCGATCACGCAGGTCGTGGGAAGTTTTCTCCCCACTTCTTCTGCATGGCTCGGTCCTGACAGGACGGCTACATCCGCCTGCGGGCTCTCCTCCTCGATCTGTTTCGAGAGCGTCAGAAGCGTAGCCTCTTCAATTCCTTTTGCAACATCAACAATGATCTGTCCCTCCGCCACAAAAGGAGCCATTTTCTTCGCTGTAGCTCTGGTAAACGGTGACGGAACGGCAAGGACCAGAAAGTCCTTCCCTTTACTGTCCCTTCCAGGTCTGTGGTGACCACCATACTGTCCGGAATTTCACGCCCGGAAGCTTCTGCACGTTTCCTGTTTTTCGTTCAGCATATTTCTTCATTCTCATCTATAGACCAGACTGTCACCTGATGTCCGTTTTTTATTCAGAGAAGGACAGACAGCGCCGTTCCCCAGCTTCCTGCCCCGAGTACGCCTACATTCGCCATGTCTTAACGCTCTTCTTTTTATATTTTATAATGTTTATTTTTGCTCTCGAATTTGTTCCCCTGCTGCCAGGCGCTTGATATTTGCCCTGTGTCTGTACCACGCCAGCGCTGTCATCAGTGCAAGGATCACATACAGTTCCGTACACGGGCCTGTTCCATATCGAACCAGCCCCACTGGCCGATCACGATCATCTCGATCAGAAATACAGTATATGCGGTAAGTGATCCTACCGATATGTAACGGGTCGCAACCACCGGGAGAAGGAAGCAGGCCAGTGTGACCGGGATCAGAAGCAGGCTTTCCGGCAGATGGCAGAAACTGTTCACAACAACCAGGCCCGCCATTACGGCAATTCCTTTTCCGCCTTTAAAATTCATATAGAACGGGAAATTATGGTCCAGCGTCACGCCCCCTCCGGCGTACATTGCAAGAAGCCACCGGCAGTCGCTTCCTCTGTACATAAAGTATACGATCAGAAACGCGACAACACATTTGAAGGACGTCGCCGGCAAATGTCAGCGCTCCCGCCTTCCATGGTGCACCCGAAAGCATTCGTAGTACCCGCGTTGCCGCTTCCCCTGTTTCCTGATATCCACATGGTTCATTCGCCCATAATGTAGCCGGTCTGAAACAGACCGCACACATACCCGACAGCCAGACAGATCAAACGTTCCATACCTCTTCCTTTACTCTCCTTTATTTTTTATCTTTACTGATCTTTATCCTTGCGCTCGCGGATAAAGAATTTAAGAGACGTTCCACGGAAGCCAAACGCTTCACGGATCTTATTCTCCAGATATCTCGTATAAGAGAAATGCATCAGTTCTTTGTCATTTACAAAGATGACAAATGTCGGCGGTTTGACCGCTACCTGGGTAATATAGTAAAGTTTCAGCCGCTTTCCCTTATCTGACGGCGGCTGCTGCATTGCAACAGCTTCGGTCATGATCTCATTTAAGACGCCTGTGGCGCGAAGTGTCTGATTCTCAATGACCATATCGATCATATCATAAAGCTTCGCAAGACGCTGGCCGGTCTGCGGACACATACATGATCTCCGCATAGGGCATATAGGAAAGGACATTGCGGATGTCGCTCTCGTATTCCCGCATGGTGCGGTCATTTTTTTCAATGGCGTCCCACTTGTTCACTGCAATGATGACGCCCTTGCCCCCGCTCATGGGCGATCCCGGCAATTTTTGCATCCTGCTCGGTAACGCCTTCCGCATCGTCAATGACCATAAGCACGACATCTGCGCTTTCCACCGCCGTCACGGTACGGATGATGCTGTACCGCTCCAGTTCCTCTTTGATCCGGCTCTTACGCCGGAGTCCGGCAGTGTCGATAAACACGTATTCCTTCCCATTGTGCACGATCGCTGTATCTATGGCGTCCCGGGTCGTCCCGGCAATATCGGAAACGATCACCCGGTTTTCACCCAGCAGGCGGTTGACAATAGACGATTTTCCGACGTTCGGTTTTCCAACAATGGCGATGCGCGGCCGGTCGTCCTCTTCCTCCTCCCCTGCGCCTTCCGGAAAATTTTCCGCCACAGTCTCCAGCATATCGCCAAGTCCCAGCCGGGATGATGCGGAGATCGGAACCGGATCCCCGATTCCAAGATTGTAAAACTCATATACATCTGGGCATATATTTTTCAAAATTATCCACTTTATTCACGACCAGGACAACCGGTTTGCCGGAGCGCCGCAGCATATCCGCCACTTTGGAATCCGCATCCACAAGTCCCTGCGCACATCGGTAATAAAAATAATGACATCCGCCGTCTCGATCGCGATCTCCGCCTGCTCTCTCATCTGCGAGAAAATCACATCGCTGCTGTCCGGCTCAATTCCCCCGGTATCTACCATGGTAAATTCTTTGTCAAGCCATGTGACATCTGCATAGATCCTGTCCCGCGTCACGCCCGGCGTATCTTTCACGATGGAGATCATCTCTCCGGCCAAAGCATTAAAAAGGGTGGATTTCCGACATTCGGACGTCCGACAATGGCAACTACTGGTTTGCTCATATTATTTTCCTTTCAAATCAATTTCGGTTTTCAGTGTTTGTCTGTTTTGATCCGATCACTGCATCTATAAAGTCCTGTCCGCTTGATTTTACAATATCTGCCGACACTTGTAAAGCGTCTGCGACCTGACTGACCGTATAATCGTCAAGAAAAACATCTTCATCCGCTTTAAGCATATTGCACGGGATAAGAAGCCGGTCGCCCAAGCTCTTTGTCTTTCAGCTGCGCCATAATATCCTGCGCCGTGATCAGTCCGGACACAGTAATGCGTTCTCCGAAAAGTCGTTTCGGATAGCATAGACCATGATCTCTGTCGCCGGGATATTTCTCCTTAATCTTTTCCGCCATCCGCCTGATGTACGGATATGCCAGCTGCCCGGTCGCAATGGACAGTTCTTCCTGCCCTCGTCTCCTGTAAGGCTTTTATACCCTTCTGTAAAATTCTTCAAAAAGCAAGACGGAGCATTCCGACCCCATTTTCCAACTGAAGATATCCGTCATACCGCTCTTCCTCCGGCACCTCCTGTCCTGCGAGCAAATACCACTCATCACCTGCATGGATGAAATGAATTCCGTACTGCTCTTCATAAATCTTTCCTGCCATTTGTGGATAACTGATAGCACTTCTTGCATCCTTCTTTTGTAAACGGCTCCAAAGGATACAGACCGTCTCTGAACTTTGTAAGCCCTACCGGAACGACAGAAACGCTTTTCGAAGAAGCGGAATATATGCCGTCAGGTCTTTAATAGAACGTTCCAGCTCAGCCCCGTCGTTTTCCCTTTGCACAGTACGATCTGTCCGTTCATTTCAATACCGCCTTCAAAAAGTCTGTCTACTTTTTTCAGCGCATCCCCGGCAAAACGGTTGTGAAGCATCTTACACCGAAGTTCCGGATTCGTCGTCTGAAACGATACATTGATCGGTTCTAACCTATACCGGATAATCCGCTCAATATCGTGGTCACTCATATTTGTCAGCGTGATATAATTCCCCTGAGGAAAGAAAGCCTGGAGTCGTCATCTTTAAAATAAAGAGTATCCCGCATCCCTTCCGGCATCTGGTCAATAAAGCAGAAAATACACTTATTCCGGCAGGATCGATACTCATCCATCAGGCCGGATGCCGAACTCCATCCCAAGCTGTTCGTCTGCATCTTTCTCAATCTCCAGCTCCCACTGTTCTCCGTCCTGTTTCTCAATAAAGACAGGATTTCTTCGTCTTCCAATAAAACTGATAATCAAATATATCCTCTATCTCCTGTCCGTCGATGGAAAGCAGTTTATCCCCGGGTTCAATGCCGAGTTCATCTGCAATACTGCCGGGCATGATTGATTTGACAATATGTTCATGTTTTTTTTGTCATTTGTTATTCCCCTTATTTGCTGTTCATTCTATCACATACTATAACACATTTAATATAAAGAATTCCACATCAATACAAAGGTATATTCAAAAGAAGCGGTTTCACTTGAATTTGACAGGCTGAAAAATGATATGATTCTAGGGCATGTAAAGTCGTTTGCAATTTTTCTATTCCGGCTTAAAACTCAATTTATACAGGACAGGAGAAATGTCAAATATCGAACTTTTAGAAAAACTCTTCCGGCCGCACCGCTAAAACTCATTGCAATGGAAAGCTGCAGAGAACTGGACAAAAAGTAAATGATTATATTGTTTCTTTTCGTGAAAATACAATCAACGAAGTAACGAATCCCCCTTTATGTCAACTACAAGATCAAACAACTATCTGGTTGACTGCCAGTGTCCGCGTTTCGGCACCGGAGAAGCAAAAAGGAGTTCTTAAAGAAACGATCCGCGGTACAGATTTATTTATCATGACTGATGTCTGCAACTACAGCCTGATCCTTACACAGTAAACGGACATCTTAACCATATGTCTCCGGATGACCATTATCAGGATCTGAAACGAATCATCTCCGCTGCAACCGGAAAAAGCAAACCGCATCAACGTCATTATGCCTTTCATCTATGAGAGCCGGCAGCACAAACGCACAAAGCGGGAATCTCTGGACTGCGCGATCGCACTGGAAGAACTGACGGCAATGGGTGTTTCCAACATTATCACATTTGACGCCCATGATCCCCGCGTACAAAACGCGATCCCTCTAAGCGGATTCGACAGCTTCAATCCGCCGTACCAATTTATGAAAGCCTCTTTCGCGCCGTTCCTGATCTTATCCCCGATAAGGATCACCTTATGATCATCAGCCCTGATGAGGGAGCGATGCACCGAGCCGTTTATTTCTCCAACATTCTGGGTGTCGACATGGGTATGTTTTATAAACGCCGTGATTATTCCGTGATCATAAACGGAAAGAACCCAATCGTCGCCCATGAATTCCTCGGGGACGACGTAAACGGAAAAGATGTGATCATCGTTGACGATATGATCTCCTCGGGCGGAAGCATGCTGGATGTTGCAAGACAGTTAAAAGAAAGAAAAGCAGGCCGTGTATTTGTATGTACAACTTTTGGTTTATTCACCGAAGGATTTGAAAAATTTGACGAATACTATGAAAAGGGATATATCAATAAAGTGATCACCACGAACCTGACCTATCTCCCGCCGGAGCTGTACGACAAACCGTATTTTGTCGCGGCGGACATGAGCAAGTTCCTTGCGCTTATCATTGATTCCCTGAACCATGATATTACCATCGGCTCAGTCATGAATCCGACTGACAAGATCCACACGCTTCTTGAAAACGTGCAAGCGGTGAAAATATCTGATTTCTATAAAGCATATGAAAACGGGCGCCATCAGCGGCGCCCGTTTTCATATTTTGCTTTTGTCTTAAGGAAACTTATCAGTGCATCATAACGCTCCTCAACCGTTTCCGAATCATCTAGAACTCCAGACTCTCAGCCGCGGCAGTAAGGAACCGGCTGTCAATCTGCGCCTGATGCTTCTGCAGAAAAAGCGATCCTCTGGTCATTTTCATCCAGATCAAGAAATTCCAGGATCAGTGAAGTCGTATTTCCATGCCGCTTCACGGATGATGCCTGTGCCTGTTTATCATTCCGGCACAGCACAAAACGGTATTTTTGATCCGCATGCGGATACTTTCCCGTATCCAGCGCACTCAGAAAAGATTCCAGAAAACTCGCATACATCCGGTGAGATCCGTCGACCGTCTCGAATACGACCATGTCTTCTCCGGTCTCTGTGCAGACTGCCAGATCGAGGATCCGGTACTTTTTCCCTTTAAAATGACGGTATATATCACCTTTTTTCGGTATTTTCCTTCCCATCCTGCTCTCCTTTCCCGAAACCGGGGCAGTGTATGCTCTGATCAGTAGAGTTTCGCGCTGATCAATTTCGGTCTGAATCCGTTTTCTCAAGTGCATCCAGGATCCGGTTCTTGTGTTCAGTTCCGAACGCCTCCATCGTGATCCTCAGTTCCACAGCGGCATTCCGGTTTGTGCTTACAAACTGGTTATGCTCAAGTTTGATAACATTCCCCTGATTGTCCGCGATGGTCTTCGCCACCTGCACCAGCTCGCCCGGTTTATCCGGCAGAAGCACGGAGACAGAGAAGATCCGGTCGCGCTGGATCAGGCCGTGCTGGACGATGGATGACATAGTGATCACATCCATATTGCCACCGCTTAAGATGCAGACGACTTTCTTTCCTTTCAGTCCATCTGCTTCAGGGCAGCCACAGAAAGAAGACCTGAATTCTCCACAATCATTTTGTGGTTTTCAACCATATCAAGGAAAGCAACGATCAGTTCATCATCCTCCACAAGAAGCATGCTGTCCACATTTTTCTGAACATAGGGAAGGATCTTATCGCCTACCGCTTTTACAGCCGTACCGTCGGCAATGGTATCCGCGCTGTCCAGTTCCACCACTTCTCCCCGCGTGAAGGGCCGCCGTCATGCTCGCCGCCTGTGCCGGTTCGACCCCACGACTTTGATCTTCGGGTTCAGCATCTTGGCCAGCGTAGCTACGCCGGAGATCAGTCCGCCGCCGCCCACCGGCACCAGGATGTAATCCACCGTCGGAAGTTCCTGCACGATCTCCATGGCGATCGTCCCCTGACCGGTGGCGACATCCGTATCATTGAACGGATGGACGAATGTATAGCCCTCTTTCTCGGCCAGTTCGCATGCATATGCATAGGAATCGTCATATACATCCCCGTGCAGGATCACTTCAGCGCCCATGCTCTTCGTCCGGTTTATTTTGATCAGCGGAGTGACTGTCGGCATGACGATCACAGCCTTGCAGCCGAATTTCTGCGTTGCAAACGCCACGCCCTGGGCGTGGTTCCCGGCCGACGCTGTGATCAGTCCCCTGGGACCGTTCTTCCTCGCTCATGGTGCTGATCTTATAATAAGCGCCGCGGATCTTGTAAGCTCCTGTGTGCTGCATATTCTCCGGTTTCAGATAGACCTTTCCTCCGGTCTGGGCGCTTAGATATTCACTCCAGACCAGCTTCGTCGGGTTGGTCACCCGTTTGACCAGTTCACTGGCCTCTTCAAATTTTTCCAGTGTCATCATATTCATTCATCCTCTTCTCTGTAAAATAACGCCTTCACGAACGCTTCGGAATCAAATTTCTGAAGATCGTCAATGGTCTCGCCCACGCCGATGAATTTCACCGGGATCCCGAGTTCCGCCTGGATCGCCACTGCGATCCCGCCTTTTGCCGTCCCGTCCATCTTCGTCAGGATCACGCCGGTAATATCGGCCGCCTCGTTGAATTCTTCTGGCCTGGGCCAGCGCATTCTGCCCGGTCGTTGCATCCAGTACGACCAGCGTCTCACGGAATGCCTCGGGATATTCCCGGTCAATGACCCGGTTGATCTTCTTCAGTTCTTCCATCCGGTTCTTTTGTTATGGAGGCGCCCCGCCGTATCACAGAGGAGAACATCCGCATTTCTCGCCTTGGCTGCCGCCACCGCATCGTAGACGATCGCCGCCGGGTCTGCGCCCTCCTGTCCGCCGATCATATCCGCGCCTGCACGGTCCGCCCACTCCCGGAGCTGTTCGCCTGCTGCCGCACGGAATGTATCCGCGGCGGCGATCACGACTTTTCTTCCCCTGGCTCTTCAGCTTTTCCTGCCAAGCTTACCGATGGTGGTCGTCTTGCCCACGCCGTTGACACCGATCACAAATACCACGGAAGTCCGCTCCTCGAACTCATAGGCGGTCTCTCCCACATCCATCTGCTCCCGGATGCTGTCGATCAGCAGCTGTCTGCAGTCTGCAGGTTCTTTGATATGCTGTTCTTTTTACTTTCTGCTTCAGATCTTCAAGGATCTGATCCGTTGCACGGACGCCCAGATCTCCCATGATCAGCGTTTCTTCAAGCTCTTCATAGAAGTCGTCGTCAATATTGGAAAATCCGTGGAATATACTGTCCATCCCGGATACGATATTGTCCCTCGTCTTTGCGAGTCCGGATACAAGCCGCCTAAAAAAGCTTTTTTTTTCTCTTCCATCTCTTATCATCCTTTCTCCTGCTGATCCAGTTCTTTCTCCAGAAGATCTACCGATACCAGCGTAGATACTCCCTTTTCCTGCATCGTAATACCATACAGACGGTCTGCGGAAGACATGGTCCCCCTTCTGTGCGTGATCACGATGAACTGGGTATATTTTGTCAGCTTATGAAGATACTGTGCATACCGGTCTTATTATCATCCAGTGCCGCTTCAATCTCATCAAGCAGACAGAACGGTGACGGTTTTAGATTCTGGATTGCAAATAACAGCGAAATCGCCGTCAGTGCTTTTTCGCCTCCTGAAAGCTGCATCATATTCTGCAGCTTCTTTCCCGGTGGCTGGGCAATGATCCTGATCCCCGCCTCCAGAATATCCTCGTCCTCCATAAGCTCCAGTGTTCCTTTTCCGCCGCCGAAAATCTCTCTGAATACCACATTGAAACTCTCCGCGATCAATTCTTGAACTGCTCCTTTAAACTGCTTGCGCATGGCATCATCAAGTTCCTCGATGATCTGCTCCAGCGTGTTTCCTGCTTCAACAAGGTCATCATGCTGTTCTTCAGGAATTCATACCGTTCGGATACACTTTTTATAATCCTTCAATGGCATTGACATTGACATTTCCAAGTCCTCGGATCTCACTTTTTGAGCGCTTGGATCTGTCTCTTCTTCATATCTGCAAGATCCGTCAGATCCGCATTCCTGAGTTCCATCGCATGATTAGTGTGAGTTCGTATTCTTCCCACATATAATTCATCTGCTTCTCTGACGCCTTCCTCATAGCCTTCTTTCTGGCTGTTCCAGACGGAAACATTCTTTATCAAGATCCGCCATATGGTTTGACAGTTCCTCACGTTTTTCAGGAAACGCTTTGTGACGTTTATTCAGTTCCATCCGTTCACTTTTTTGAATGTTCGATCTGAAGTTTGATCTCTTCAAACAAATCCTCCGGAATGATCGATTGTTTTTTAGTTCCTGGATCTTCTCCTCTTTTTTCGGTGATTCGGATGCCATTGCCGCCTTTATTTCATGTCAGTTCTTTCAGTTCGGTCCTGAATTTATCGACCTCTTCGCAGATACGGGTAATATTTTCTCCATAAATGTATATTTTTGCTCTAATCCTGCATATTCCAGATGAATCTGTTCTGAATTTTCTGGTCTTAATACTCTCTCTTTTGTATGAACATCGTCCAGTTCTTTCTGCTCTTTCTCAATGGTCCGGATTCAGATCATTCTCCAGACTTTCGGATGTATCCAGCTCAATATTAATAGATTCCTGATTGTCCATGATCTCCGTGATCTGTGCAGTTCTCGAGTTTCGCAGCTTCATTCCGCAGATTATCAAACTGCTGTCTGAAGCTTCTGATCCTGGACGGATCTGATGACTGATCTGCATTCATCTTCGCTGTATTCTGGACGACATATGCTTTCTGCAGTTCTGTACTGATTCATCGGTCTTCTCATAATACCCTGCACGTTCTTCTTTCAGACCGGA
>VOFE01000144.1_pt1 | contig 16001 bp, 29 predicted proteins | sample 5384071 | NCBI WGS metagenome assembly VOFE01 (sample SAMN12384724, study PRJNA508395) | human gut metagenome | isolation source: healthy gut D | host: Homo sapiens
TGAGTACACGGCGTCCATATCGCTGAGAACGACCCCGTTGTCATAGGTCACCAGCGTGTTGAGCACGGTGACATGTCCAGCCACGGCAGCATTCTGACGGGCCTCTATGGGAAGCGCTTATTGGCTTGGCCGGCTTTCCGAAGAACCATTTGAGCATCTGTCCGAACCGCAACCCAAAGTAGCTGCCCACATGCATTGCGCCCGGCTGAAGATAATAGACGAAGTCTTTTCCGCAGACATAATGCAGACCGAGAAGCAGCTTCACCAAAAAGCGGGTATTGTCGACATAGTAGGATTCTGCTGTGCCGCAATCGATCCAGATTTTAGAATCCGTATATCTCATCTGATTGTAAAACTCATCGGTTTCCCAGTGAATCGCAGGAGACTGCAGCCCCATCAGACCAAAACATCACTGCGATAAACGCCCATGCGCAAGGAGACAAGCCCACCCATCGATGAGCCTGTGATCATGGTATGCGCCCTGTCAGGCAGCGTGCGGTAATGCTGATCCACATAAGGTTTTGATCTCATCGGTGATAAAGGTCTGATATTGAAATCCGAGACCTTCGCCCTCAAAGGATTCACACGGGATATATCCCCGCCTGCCCATGCGGCGCGCCTTGATCGGCGTTGAATGGCTCATTTCCTTTCGGCGGTTCTTCTCGTCACAGTCCACTGCAACCAGAATCACAGGGCAAATGTCGCCATTGATAATCAGGTGGTCGGTGACTGCATCCAGCATATAGAGCGGATCAACCTGGCGGGTCAGTGCTTTTCCCGATTCGCAGCCAAAGCACCATTGCCCGTCGTGCATATAGACAACCGGATAGGATTCTGTGCTCCTGTCGTAGTCCGGTGGAAGGTATACGCGAAACGTCCGGTCATCTGTATGCAAGGCATTAGAATGGAATCCTCTGACAATTTCAACATGCCCATTCAGCATCGTATTGCCCCCCTCAATAATCCATAGGTTTTCGATAAAACAGACTGTGCAGGCAATCTGCACAGTCCGTTATTGCCTCAAGTGGTGGTTGTCTGTGCCAGGTTGGAATTACTTAAAATAGGACGGACCAAAGAAGTCGTAATTGACAACCTTCATGTAGTTTTCAAGACGATCATTCTTCAGGGCGTATACACCCGTCTCAAACACAGGAAGCACCCAGCAGTATTCCAGCATTTCCTCCATGATGTCCTGCATGACCGCATAACGGCTATCGTAATCGAAAGTCTGCTTGAGCATCAAGAGGAGCTCTTTCGTCCTGTCGGCATCCGGGTCGGCGTTGTTCTTGGACTTGTTGCGGCCACCCAGAACGCCCTTGCTCGGATCGAAGTGTGTACCAAACGGGGAGACAATCGGATCGCCGTTGATGTTGACCATGCCAAAGTTCAGATCGTAGTCATTGCCGTTTTCCTGCATATCCGCAGCAGTGGCCGAATCGTACGTCGTGATGTCAAGCGTAATGCCAACCTTGGCCAGCTGATTCTGCACAACCTCAGCAATTGCGCTGTACATCGGGTCACAGATCACACGCAGCGTCATGCCGTCGGCATAACCCGCTTCAGCAAGCATGGCCTTCGCCTTCTCAGGGTCATACGGATAACGCGGATTCTCGTCGTACGCAGCATTTAGCCAAATACGCCGGACGGCAGCAGGCTGTAGCTGGGAGAGGTCATGCCCACACCAAACACCGCGGCGACGTCCTCGTGATTGATGGCATAGGCAATCGCCTGACGCACCTGCTTGTTCTTCATGGCATCAAGATCGGAGTTGTAGTTCAGGTTGATGAAGTAGATGGCAACCTGGCCGCCGTCGACAACCTCAATGCCTGCGGGCTTGTTCTGAATGACATCAAGAACATCGGCTGGAAGAGGATCCATCGCCACATCAATACCGCCGGTGAGGAGCTCAATGTACTGAACCGCCTTCTCGGTGATAATGCGGACGATCAGATTCTTGATCGGCGGCGCGTACTTCCAGTAGTCCTCATTGGCTTTCAGCACGATGCGGTCGCCCGCAGTCCAGGAAACAAACTTGTACGGACCGGAGCCGATCGGAGCGCGGGCAAAGGCGTCGCCCATCTTCTCGCAGGCATCCATCGGAATCAGACTGGACCTTGACCAGACAATCCAGAAGCGCACTGTAGGGATAATTCATGCCCACATGCACCGTGTAATCATCGACAATGGTCACATCATCAAAGTTAATGTAGTCCATTGTTTTGCCAAGGGAGTTTTCACTCAGATACTTGAACGTATACATGAGATCCTTGGACGTTGCCGGTGTTCCGTTGTGGAAGACGATGTCTTTTCTGAGCGTAAGCGAAATGCCCATGTAGTCATCGTCGAATTTATAGGATTCAACGGCATTGCAGACGATGTTTGCGCTCTCCTCCTGATAGTTGAAAAGCTGATCAAACACCTGGACATAGATGCGTTTGAGCGTTGCGCTGTCCGTGTAGAAGGGGTTGAGCGAGGCTGGCTCGGAGCTCATCGCGATGGTCAGCGTATCCCTGCTGGATTTCGGCAGGGATTCCGCTGCTGCGCAGACCCCAAGCAGCATGGTCAGGCAGAGAAACAGAACCAGGAACTTCTTCATGAGAAAACCTCCTTTAATGTTTAACAGCTTCTACAGACTGTTAATTTCTCTCACATAGTGACAGGAGACGCTGTGCCCCGGCATGACCTCAGAAAACTGGGGATCTGTCTTGAAGCACATTTCTTTTGCATAGGGACATCTTGCGGCAAAACGGCATCCGGGCTCCGGATCGATCGGCGACGTAATTTCGCCCCGGAGGAGAATCCTTTGGGGTTTATGGCGGATATCCGGAACGGGAACGGCAGAGAGCAGCGCCTGCGTATATGGATGAAGCGGGTGCCTGAAGAGCTCTTCGCATTCTGCGTTTTCGACAACCTGCCCCAGATACATCACCAGGATGCGATTGGAAACATGGCGAACAACCGACATATCGTGCGTGATGAAGATGTAGGTGAGCCCCAGATCCTGCTGGAGCTCCAGCATCAGGTTGATGATCTGCGCCTGAATAGAGACGTCCAGCGCGCTGACCGGTTCGTCGCAGACGATAAAGCGCGGTTTCAGAATGAGCGCTCTGGCAATGCCGACGCGCTGCCTGCGACCGCCGTCCAACTCGTGCGGATAGGCATTGCGAATACGCTTGGAGATCCCGACCAGATCCATCACCTCGTCAACCTGTTTGGCAATCTCCTGTCATTGCCCATCCGGAACACCTTCAGCGGTTCCGCAATGGTTTGTGTCACAGTCTTTCGCGGATCGATGGAAGCGAAGGGATCCTGAAAGATCATCTGCATCTGCTTGCACAGTTCCCGCCTTCGTTCTTCCCGGATGCTGGAAATGTCCTCCCCGTCAAAGACAATCTTTCCGCCTGAATTGTCGAGCAAATGCAGCAACAGTCTGCCCAATGTGCTTTTTCCGCAGCCGCTCTCGCCTACGACGCCCAGCGTCTCCTGCTGCTCAATGGTGAAGGATACATCATCCACGGCGTGAAGCAATCCGCGGGGCGTATCGAAATATTTTTTTCAGGTGCTCAACTTCAATCAGCGACATCCTTACACCTCCATGTTCAGCGGATGAATGCAGCGTACCTTGTGACCCTGTATCAATGGCATTCAACTCCGGATGGCACGTTTTGCATTCCTCTGTACAGCGCGGACAGCGCGGAGCAAATGCACAGCCGGGGAAGGGCAGACGGGTCGGGCATCATTCCCTGAATGGGCTTCAGCTTGACCTTTTGCCGGCAATCGAGGGAGGGAATCGAACAATCCCTGCGTATACGGATGCTTTCTGCGCAGGAAGATGTCCTCTGCCGTGCCGATCTCAACAACCTCTCCGGCGTAAATGACAGCGACCCGGTTGCACATCTCGGCAACAACGCCAAGGTCGTGGGTGATCAGCATCATTGAGGTGCCCATTTCCTCTTTCAGGCGGTTCATCAGGTGAAGGATCTGGGCCTGAATAGTGACGTCCAGGGCTGTCGTGGGTTCATCTGCAATCAGCAGCTCTGGAGAACAGGCCAAGGCGATGGCAATCACGATTCGCTGCTTCATGCCGCCGGAAAACTGATGGGGATACTCGTCGATCCGTTCCGCCGGGATTCCTACGATTTCCAGCATCCGCATGGCTTTCTCGCGCGTTGTGCCCTGGGACTGCGTGTCAGGATGGAGCTTCAGCACCTCTTCGATTTGCTCGCCGACGGTGTCAACCGGATTCAGTGCGGTCATGGGATCCTGAAAAATCATGGAAATCTTTTTTTCCCGCGGATTTTCCAAAGCTCCTTTTTCTTCAGCTTCAGCAGATCCATGCCGTCATAGAAAATGCTTCCGCTGACAATTCTCCCGGGCGGATTGGGAACAAGGCTCATGATACCGCGGGCAATTGTGGTCTTTCCGGCTCCGGTTTCGCCGACCAGGCCGAGCGTTTCACCTTTCATGAGGTCAAAACTGACATGATTGACGGCCTTGCAGCAGCCCATATCCCGCGTATTGTATTCTATGGAAAGATCGCGAATGGAAAGCAAGACGTTTGATTCAGACATTTCCGCTTCCCTCCTTAGTTTTTCAGCCGGGGATCCAATGCGTCACGCAGCGTCGCCAATGACGTTAAGCGAAATGACGCTGAGGACGATCGCAATGCCCGGGCAGGTAACCATATACATGCTTCTCATCATATAGTTGCGCGCTTGGGACAGCATCGTCCCCCATTCCGGTGTTGGCGGCTGCACGCCCAGTCCAAGGAAACTGAGCCCGGCGACGGAGATGATAGAATTGGCAATGCCAAGCGTGACCTGCACGATGACCTGCGCCATGATGTTCGGAATAATGTGATGGATGATGATGGAAGCAGGTTTCGCGCCGATTGCCCTCGCCGATTCCACGTATTCGCAGGAGCGAATGGACAGGATCGGTGCGCGAACCACCCGCACAAATCCGGGAACAGCGCCGATAGCGACAGCCAGAATCGTCGTCACCATACCGGAGCCCATGGTTGTTGCGATGACGATGGCCATGATCATGCTTGGAATAGCCATAAAGACATCCATAATCCGCATGATGATATTGTCAACCCGTCCGCCAAAGTATCCCGCTGTACAACCGAAGAGGAGCCCCAGGAGTGTCGCAACGATGGTCGAAGCAATGGATACCAGCAGGGTGATTCGCCCGCCATAAAGCACGCGAACGAAAATATCGCGGCCAAAGTTATCGGTGCCAAAGATATGCTCAAGACTGGGCTTTTGAAAGCCTCAGAGATGCTGCTCATCATATCCACCCGGCGCGATAATTCCCGCCGAGCAGACGAGAATCACGATGACTGCGAAAATGAACATGCAGACGACAGCCAAACGGTTCTGGCAGATGCGGTAGAACGTCTCTGCTATCATGCCTCTGTGCTTTTCAGATTTTTGCTTCTGCATATCAGCGCACCTCCTTTTTCCGATTTTTGACAGCAAATTCCGTCTTCAAGCGTGGATCGATAAACGTGTAAAGGATATCGACGACCAGGTTCATCATGCTGAAAGTAAACGCCAGCATCAGGACGCCGCCACGAACCATCGGATAGTCGCGCATGTTGATGGAGTCGATCATCAGCTTTCCCAAACCGGGAATTGAGAAAATCTGTTCAGAAATAATCGCGCCTCCGAGAAGCCTGCCAAATGTCATACCGATGACGGTCAGGATCGGAATCCACGCATTACCCAGAACGTGATGCATGATCGTCTTGAATTCGCTTTGCCCCTTGGCACGGGCTGTATCGACGTAATCCTGACGAATGCATTCCAGCATGGCGGAACGCGTTGTACGGAGAAGACTGGCCGCATTTGAGAAACCGACGGTCATGGAGGGCAAGATCCAGTATTTCCATCCGTAGAAGCCAGAAGCCGGCAACAGTCGGAGCTTTAAGGAAAAGAACATGATCAAGACCAGACCCAGCCAGAAATTTGGCATTGATACTGCGATCAGGCCAACCGATACAGAGACGTTGTCGAGCAAAGAATACTGCTTTACTGCCGAAATGATGCCGATGGGCAAGCCCATGATGATCATCATAAACATGCAGCACAGGGCAAGTTCGATCGTCACGGGATACCGTTCAAGCAGCGTCTTGACGACCGGTTCTCCCGTCGAATAAGACACGCCGAAGTCGAAATGGAAAACAATGTTGTATATGTATCGCCCATACTGAACCAAAAACGGATCATTCAGCCCTAACTCTTCCCGTTTTTCCAGCACAGCTTCCTCCGGCGCGTCGTCTCCCAGGATAATGCGTGCTGGATCACCCGGCGCTAAATACATGAGCGAGAAGATCAAGAAGGAAACCGCTAGGAGAACGGGGGATCATCATCAGAATTCGCTTTGCAATATAACGTATCATAGTCTTCCCTCCTATTTTGATACAGGCAGATCTTGACATCTGTATCGAATGATGATTACCTCTATTCCTGATGCGCATGACCGTGATGTCATCTGCATCTGAGAAATGGAGTTATTTTAATAGAATTCTCCGTCTATCATCGACAATTTTTCTACTACAAAAATATGTGCTTGATCATTTTGTCTGATTTAATTATAATAAGCCTATTCAAATCTGTCAAAAGGATAAAACACCTACAACCATGAGTTAAACGAATAACAAGAAAGGGGAGGGTGCGGTGGATCTCAAGGACATCGATTATATGCTTGCTATTGCGGAACATGGTTCCATTCTGCGCGCAGCTGGGCATCTGCATATTACCCAGTCTGCCCTGAGCAAGTATGTGCAAAGCATGGAGAAAAGGCTGGGGTATTCACTGTTTGAGCGCACAAAAAGAATCAGCTCACACTGAGTCCGGAAGGGGAACTGTACATTCACTATGCGAAGAGAATTGACAATGAGCGCAGACTCTATTTTAGTGAAATCGAAAACCTCCACAAAAAGGAACCCCGGATTCGCGTCGGCATTGGTCTTGCGATTACTCGCGTTCACCTGACGCAGATCATGGAAGACTTTAAAAATGTATATCCTGCCTGTAATGTCTATATCTGCTCCCAATGGATGAGACAAAATATCTCGGCAGTATTGGATGGAACGCTGGATTTTGCCTTTGCCTACATGGTAGATGAAGAATACCGGTCACTTCTTCATTTTATCCCAATTTTTGATGACGAAATCATGGTGGCCATTCCGGCTTCCCATCCATCAGTCAAAGAGATCAGGACGAATCCAAAACCGGGCTGCCTTGGATTGATATTCATCTTCTGGAAAACGAGCCGTTCATCCTTCAAAATGAACAATGCCATGTGCGCGGTCCAATTGACCACCTTTTTGCTGATCTAGATTTCAAGCCTTTGGTTCACCTTACAACAAATTCGACCAGCGCGTCCGTCTCCATGGCAGAGCGAGGCTTGGGCATTGCCGTATGTACCTATACACTCAGTGAAGAGCATCCGAACGTATGCTTTGCGACCATCGACGATCTTTCACATTCAATTCCCAATGGTCTAATCATGCGTCGCGATAAAATCCTGTCTATATATGCGAATTACTTCATCAGTTTATTCAGAAAATACAATGGCAACCACAAATATGAGAATCAGAAGGATCTGCCTAAATAAGCTGCGTCTCACCTCTTTGCTCCTATGTCCATCATGCTTCTTGAGCATGATGGACATAGGGCTTACGGTTCTGGCTTATCTTTCGTCTCTTCCTGTCTGCGACCTCTTCTTCTCCCGGATGTACTCCCGTTTGACCACTTCCAGCCTGCGGATACTCTCCTTCTGTCCGCGGAGCTCAAACTCGAGCGCGAACCGTTCCTTGTTGAGATGCTTCATCGCCACCTGCCAGCCCTTGTAATCGATTCGTTCTCCGTCGGCCTCCCAACGACCCAGCGCTTCATCCGCTTGTCGGTACTTGTGCAGCTCAAACTCGTGTTCCCGCTCGTAAGCGCTGGCCTTTCTGCCGGAGAGTTTGCCCCACGCATTGTAATATCGCTGATACGTCTTTCTGTCCTCGTAAGCGTGTATCCGTGCGCCAATCGCGCTGGACAAGTCTGCGTTTTCCTTCCGTCGGCTGCGAAGATTGTAAAACTTCGCGTTGGCCTGTTTGACTGCCTCGGCATAGGATGCGGCGTCGGTGATGTTGTAGTCGTTCATAATGACCATCAGACCGGTCGCGTCCTCCAGTCGGCGATCCTTCCGGTTGGGCGGTACGGTGGATTCAAAAATCCGGGAAGCCAGCACATAGCGCAAATACAGATTGGACACGTCCTCACCCTTGGCAATCAGCGCCTCATCCATCTTTTTCTCATACTGTGCCCAGGCATTCAGCCGAGTTAGCCGTGCCTGTATCTGTTCAAGTTGCTTGTTCTGCTCACGGATTTCCCGATTCCGCTCGCTCACTTCTGTCGGGATGCCTCGTTGCTCCATGGCGCGCGCTTCCGGGCCTTCGTGAATCATGGGAATGCGCTCCTTGCCCTGCCGGGCATGGCTTCGATGGTCGACAAAGCCCTGAGTAAATCCCTGCTTCCCGCAGCGCATCATTGATGGCATCGGCAGCGGCAGCGCGCCAGATTTCAGCGTTACCGTGGTCATCCCAATTCACCGTGTTCTCCTTGTGCGTTTTCCATCGCCCCTTCTGCTTGGCAGAAATGCGGTTGCCGTTCGCATCGAGATTGTACACCAGCCTGCTCTTGGGTGCCCAGCATCCGTCCTCCTGCAAGGCGCGCATGGTCAGCATGATATGCACATGGGGATTGCCGTCGCCTTTGTCGTGAAAGGCCACGTCGGCGCACATTCCTTTATCCACGAATGTTTTCTGCACGAATCTGCGGATGAGCGCGATATTCTGCTCGTGCGTCAGCTCGGCGGGAAGCGCCAGCTCCACCGTGCGGGCCAGTTGCGCGTCGCGCTTCGTTTCGCTCCATTCCACGCTGTTCCACAGCACGTTGCGGTCGGCGTATTCCGGCGGCGCGTGCTCGGGCAGCATGACCTCGGTGTACACCACGTGACGCTTCCGGGTGTAGTCGTGGGTAGTGCCATCCCGTGTTTTCCTACCGCGTCGCACTGATGTACGCGGAGGCGGCCACAGCGGAACGTCCCTTGTTCCGCGAGATGATCTTGATCGGGCAATGAAAGAAGTCCAATGCATCCTCCTATTCTTTGGCTCACACAGGAGCGTCGCACTCTGGGGTATGGGGCTTGCCCCATCGCGGACGGAGTCCGCAACACCCCGCAGGGCGCACGACATACGTTGCCAAAGGCAATGTATGTATAAGTGCGCATTTCTCATCGAAATGAAGCGGGGACGCCCCGGGTCTCCCCGAAACGCCCCCGTCCGTTACCGGCCTGCGGCAAGCTCCTGCATAAACGCAGCGAACTGCGCGCTGTCCATCGGGATGGTCTGCGGAAAATATGCCTCCAGAATGGCTCCATGCTCACAGAGCCGGTGATTGCGCGCCTTCCGCGCTTTTTCCTTATCGCGGTTTTCCTGAAGGATTTGCCGGTGCTTCTCCTGTACAGCTTTCAGCTCGTCTTCATCCTTCGGCATGTTCGCCAGCAGGCGATCAATATCCAGCATTTTTGTCTCCTTTGAATCGGTTTGTAGAAGGGATGCATCAAAGTGATGATTATTTCAATGTTATCCATCATTCTGATGCTTTGTGTTCCTTGGTAAAGAGAAAGAGCGCACCATTCTGATGTGCCAGCCTGTACGCTGGCATCAAAGTGATGCGCTCCCCGTCCATTCGTCACATGCCCATGAAGTTGAAATCCATCACGCTTCCGCTGAAATCATGGTCAGCTTCATCGGCTTCCGTGTGTTTGGGGTGTTGCTTTATCTTCGGTTTCCACTTGAGGAACAGGCGGGACTGCAACCGTGGAAGCTGCCCCAGCCGAGTACCCAGCCAGATAGGCGGGCAGAATCTGCTGAAGCCGTTCAGCCACAGCGTCCGTTATCCGCTGGATAAGCCGAGTTTCGTCCTCCGGAGCAAGATGCACGAAGTCTGTCTCGTAGGCATTCACAGCATCGGTTACGATTCTGTTGTATGACAGATGCGTCTTTCGTTGCAGCTTTTTAGCTTCTCCCATGCCTGCTTTTTCTTCGTCATAGCCCGTATCAAGCCGAACGGTAAAGGTATGGTTGCTCATTTTGCACCCTTCTCCTTTGCCCAGAGCAGCCCCTGAGCCATGTACTCATAGCCCCTGGCAGCGGCGTTCAGGGTTGTCCACGAAGACCACGGACTCCGGGTCGTACTTACCGAAGCGCTTCACGAGGCAGCCTCCGCCGCCCAGCACATACAGCTTCATCATTCGCGGATCGTAGCCGTGAGCGCGCAACGCGTCGAAAAGCCGGACACATAGCCGCGGACAATCGCGTTCATGGATTCCAGAAGCTTTTGCGAAGGTGAGTCTTCCCGGTCCGAAGAAACTGCTCGATTACATCCTCCGGCAGATCCAGCCCGTCCTTGTCCATCATCTGCTTTCGGATGGTCAGCGCGCACTGATGAACGCCCAGCACCTCTGTCCAGCAGTACTGATCAAGAGGCCGTCCGTTTTCAAGCCTCATGATGTTCATGGTGCCGTTGCCGATATCCGCCATCATGACGGTTCCCATGAATTTCTGGAAGCCGTTGTACTGCTTATCCACGTCCATCATGGGCACCATCGCTGCATAGCCCTGCGGAAAACGCTGCACTGCACAAAGTGCAGATGATAGTCAATGTCGTTGAATACGAACTCCACATCCTTATTGCGCATCATGTATTCGCGGTACGCATTGCGCTGGCGGACGGTCCATGTCGTTGGAAGCCCGATGGCGAGATAGATGTTTGCCTCTGTGATGTCCTTTGTCCGAAGCTCAGCGGCAATGGAAGCCAGCGTGAGGATGTAGAAGTCCTCGTCAGCCGTCTTGTCCGGGTTGAACGCCTTGTGGCCCTCGCCGATGCGGTACCACCTGCCATTGTAGTGCATGATGTCGCCGTCAAAGTAGGGCTTGGTGTCCATCACCGCCAGCCCGGTCGGGAAGATGGTGTTCGCCGTCTTCATATTGCCATAACCGGCATCCACGCCGACGATGATAAAGCCATTGTTGATTCGCATAAATACCTCCTGTAGGCCCTCGTAACCTCCGGGGCGGGAATGTCGATAGTTAATGTAATATAGAAAATACAGATTATCGAGAATCGTCTCATCACTTAACTCTGGTACGGATTCTTCCTTCGCAGCGTGACGGATCAATTGCAACAGGCGATCCTCATATGTCGCCTTGCTGTCCGGGCTGCAATATGCGGCTACTTCATAAACCGTGCGGCCATAACGGCGGGTCATCTTCATCATCGGGGTGTTCTGTGCCATGAAACCTCCTTTCCGGCTTACGCCATTGATTTGAATAAAAAAGGCAACACGGAGAAGAAAATCTCACGCATTGCCTGTGATGGAATAAGCTATTGTTCATCGTTCTGCTCTCGCGCCTCTGGCGGAAGGACGAACTGTCCGATGAAGCTCAGATGAACCTCGCTCTGTCTCGTCTTTTGCCCGGCTGCGGAACGGATGGTCTTGTGAACGATGATCCTTTCCACGAATGCCCGAATCATGTCGTCGGTGATCTCCGTGCAGTCGCGGTATTTTCTCGCTAGTGCAAGGAATTGCTCTGTACGGTCAGCCGCCTTCTGAGCTTCAGCCAGCTGCGCCTTTTCTGTGATCAGGCTTTCCTTCAGCTCCTCTTCTTCCTGTTCGTAGGAAGCGGAGAGCTTTTTCAAACCGCGTTTCCGTGATGCGCTCCCAGCGCGTAATCCTCATAGAGCTTTTTTCAGCAGATGCTCCAGCTCAGCAATTCGCTTTTTCTCTGGCGCGAATCTGTCGGATTATCTGCTTTTTGCAGATCGGGCTGCGATTGCTGTGCCTGCTTTGCCAGCGTCCGCCGGAATCCGTCTTCGTCTGTGATGGCGTAACGGCTGACGGTTTGAATCACATCCTCACGATTTCCATAATAACGGAAATGCGGATGGCGTTGTGTGTACACAGGCACTGATCGTATCCGGCGGATTTCTTTGTGGGTAGAACAGATAAACTCGTTTTCTCTTCATTGCGGGGACTCGGATGGAGCATCATGGGTTTCCGCATTCTCCGCAAACCATCAGCTCACGAAGAACACTTTTCGGGCGAACAGACCGGCTTGACATTTCAGGGTGAAAGATGCGCTGCGCTGCCTGCCAAAGTTTCTCACTGACAATCGGCTCATGCGTATTGGTGAAAACCAACCGGTTTTCTGGGAGATACGGATTTGTTTCGCGTGATATTCGGGTACCGACGTTTTGAAGTTCACGGTTTCGCCGAGGTATTCGCGCCTTCTGACGATCTGGCAGATCATGGTGGCCGTCCATTGATAGGGCTTTTGGCTTGCATACTGTCTGCCAAAACCATCGGGATCATGCTGCGCGTAATAAGAACCAGGCGTCATAAAGAAAGGAGAGGATGGAGAATGCAATCGGTCACCCTGTGCAGCAGCCATGCCGCAAGGCTTGGTGCAAAGGCGAAGAACAGGCCAATACCGACTGCTTGCTACACCATCCATGGTTGCGCATGAACGAGCCACCCGCGACGGCTCCAATCAGAAATATGCTTGCAAGCAAATGGGTAACGATGGACGAAAGCCCAAGCAGGATGGCACCTAGCAGTTGGAGGGTAAGCAGAGCAAGAAGGACCGGAATTGCTGCAAGCCGGAGAGGCAGCTTGATGAGTTTTCAGAAGCATATCGGGACTCCTTTCAGGCGAAAACCAGCTCTGCAAGAAGAACCTCGACCTGATGGTGGATGGCGTTCATACGCTGTATCCATTCCATCTGGTTGACTGCTTTTAATTCTTCCGTTACACCCTCCTGTGCTTGCATCTGGCAGGTCATCTGCTCCATCCGTTCTGACATGTGCTGTCGATTTCCTGCAGGTGTTCCATGAGCTTGCCGGAGAGCAGAAGTTGCGTGAACAGCACCGGACGATGTTCTTCGAGGTAGCGAAGGCGCATCCGCCCGTACTTACCCAGAGGGCGCTGTTCTGCTTCGGTCAGGCCAAGGTTGGGAAGCAGGTAGTCTCCGTTTTGGTGGTAGGTGAGCTTCATGGTAAAATCCTCGCTTTCTGCTGCATAGAAAAAGCAGCTATGGTACTGAAGGTTTCTTCGAACCATAACTGCTTGACATCCTCGTGGATTTGCAGTATATGTATATCATTGCGGTAAGGGAGGAACCTTCCCTTACATAATAACTACCAGGACGAAGAAGCGGCTTTTTAATCGGTATCCCGGACGCGGATATTCAGAAGGTCGTCATTCCGCAGTACGGCTTGCCTGCGAAATTCAAAGCCGTGCGCATTGAGTTTGAACAGCCGTATGGCGCAATCGTCGTCACCAAAACCAGCGCCAGTTCCGGCGCGGCACTTTCGGGCGCTGTCTTTGAATTGCTGAACAGCGCGGGCGCTGTCCTGCAATCCCAGACGACCGGCGCGGACGGCTCGGCGACCTTCTCCAATGTGCAGGCGGGTACATATACCGTGCGCGAAAAGAACGCACCGCAGGGATATCAGGTTTCCATACAAAGCAGTCAGACCGTCACGGTTACGGCTGGCGCAACCTCCCGGCTCTCCTTTGCCAATGCGCTGATTCAGGGCAAAATCCGCATCGTCAAGACGGACAGCCTGACGCATGAACCGCTGGCAGGCGTGCAGTTCATCATTACGCGCCTGTCTGCGCCGCCGTCTGCCAACGGCGCGGGCGTTGGCGAAACCATCCTGCTCACCACCAACAAGCAGGGGCATCGCAGAAACCGACTGGCTGGCTTACGGCAGATACCGCATCGAGGAAACCGCCGTGCCCGCGCACTATGTCGATGCGCCGTTCCGAACGGAAATCGACTGCTTTGAGGGCGGCAAGACCTACGAAATCGCCGCGACGAACGAGCCGACAAAGGGCTGGCTGCGCCTGACCAAGACGGATCGCAAAAACGGAAATCCCGTTGCGGGCGTGACCTTCGACATCTACGAAAACGACGCCTACGGCAATGCGCGGGTCGGCAGCATGACGACCGATGAAAACGGCATTGTACGCGCTGATAATCTCGTGCCGGGCAACTATCTGATCCGCGAAACCCGCCCGCTGGACGGTTACGCCAAAACCAACGAGGAAATCGCATTCACCATTGACGAATCCTATGTCCCGCCGCAGAAGCTCGCACGCATTACCAACACGCCCGTCATTCAGACCGGCATTGACTTCCCGATTGCGCCATTGATGGCTGCCGGTCTGCTGATGATGGCGGCTTCCGTCCTGCTCGGTCTGATGCGGCTGCTCAGGAAGAAACACCGATAACGATACGGAGGTGCAGAACATGACGTTCCTGCTGAAACTGGCTACTCTGCCCCTGATTGCCCTGCTGACGCTGATGGAATGGCTCGGCATCTTTGCGCTGAGCATTTCGCAGTTCATCACCAATAAGCTGGCGGCGCTGATTTTCTTCATCGCCTGCTGCTGTCTGCTGTTCGGCAAGGTCACGTTCAGAGAAGCCGCAGCCATGTTTGCAGGGAGCTTCTGCGTCTTTGCTTTGCCGTATGCCGCCGAGTGGATTTTGGAGCGGATTTCCGATTTCAATCGGTGCGTGAAGGATTGGGTGCGCGGTTGAATTACGATGGATTTTGTGATAAAATAGAAGCATCAGGAGGGAATTGTACGATGGCTTTGCAGGATACCGTAACCAAACAGTACATGTCCAAAGGCGAAATCTTCGCCGACGCTTTTAACTACCTGATCTATTCCGGCAGGCAAGTCATTCGTCCCGACCAGCTCAGCGAAATGGACACGACGCAGATCGCTATTCCTTTTGCGCCGCAGGAGCAGGGAAAGCCCGAAACCACGCAAGAAATACAGGGATGTTCTCAAGACGCTTTCCGTCAAGAAAGACAAGACCTGTACCTATCTCGTTCTGGGTATCGAGAACCAGTCGCGGGTGCATTACGCCATGCCCATCCGCAACATGCTCTACGACGTGCTGCAATATGAAAAGCAGGTGCGCGAGCTGGCGGCAAAGCATCGGCAGAACCGCGATGCCGAAAACGCGGACGAGTACCTTTCCGGGCTGACGAAGGACGACCGGCTCATTCCTGTGATTACGCTGGTCATTAACTTCGGCGACAAGAAGTGGGACGGCCCGCTGACCTTCCACGAGATGCTGACCGAGCAGCCGGAAGAAGTGCTTGCGCTGCTGCCCGACTACAAGGTTTTCCTCATCGACCCGATGTCGATGGAAAGCGAAGATTTTGATAAGCTCCACAGCAGTCTGCGCGAGGTGCTGCACTGCATCAAGGTACAGAAGGATAAGCAGGAAATGCGGGAGCTGCTTCAAACGGATGACCGCTTTGCGCGCCTGGACAGGGACGCGGCGATGGTCATTCGCACCATGACCAACACTAAATTTAAGATTGACGATCATTCGGAGGTGGTCAATATGTGTGAAGCTATTCAAGGCATGATTAACGATGGAATTGCTGAAGGCATTGCGAAAGGCATTGTTAAGGGCGAGGAAAGGCATCCAGAGTGAAAAGCGCGAAACGGCGCTGCGTCTGTCCAAAATGGGTCTTTCCATCAAGCAGATCGCGCAAGCGACCGAGCTTTCCGAAGACGACGTGCTGAAACTCATTCAGAAATAATTCCAATTCACGCACTGGCGGTCAGTTAAAGCTGGCCGCTTTTTTCATACCCATCAAACAAAAAAGGAGGGTTTCATGCAGGAAGAAATTGAGCAGAAAAGCGTAGCCCTGATGATTAACGGCACGCACCTGATACGCCGGCCAGATACATCTCCATAAGTGCTTCTTCCCACTGGATTCCCGCCGACGATAACGCTCGATAATGGCAGTCTCAAAGGTGGCTCCCTTGAGTCGCGGCACCTGGGCGTGACTTCTCCAGCGCTTGTCATCAGTCTGCGATTATAGTGCCCGTTCCGATAGCCTTGA
>VOFE01000322.1_pt1 | contig 16001 bp, 24 predicted proteins | sample 5384071 | NCBI WGS metagenome assembly VOFE01 (sample SAMN12384724, study PRJNA508395) | human gut metagenome | isolation source: healthy gut D | host: Homo sapiens
GACCGGCCATGCCAGCAAACCGCCGATGATGCCGGTGCCGAACACCTCACCGATCAAAGTGGGCAGCAGCTTGTGGGTTTTGTGGTAGACAATGCCGCACAGCAAAGCGCCGCACATGCTGCCGGGGAACGCCATCAGGCTGCCAAGGCCCAGCAGGTTGCGCAGCAGGCTGGCCACAAATGCGGCACCAACGCCGTACCAGGGCCCCAGCAGAACGGCGCACAGCACATTGACCATGTGCTGCACCGGCGCGCACTTGCTGCCAAAAACAGGGAAAGAAAACATGCTGCCAACAACAGCAACGGCACACAGAACACCGGCCAGAGCCAGCTTTTTGGTATTGGACTTTTTCATATCGAGTACTCCTTTTTCAATATAACAAAAAAGCGGAAGGCTGCCGCAGGCATCTGCCGTCAGCCGCCTTGTACGGGCGCATACTTCACCAAGGGCCGTATGGCCGTGGTGGAGGGCCGGCTTCAGATCCGTGACTGGAAAGACCGCGAAGGCAACAACCGCAGAAGTGCGGAAGTGGTTGCCGACAACGTCTATTTCGGCGACTCCAAGCGGGACGGCGCTCCCGCCGGCGGCAGCTTCTCCGCTCCTCCGGCCTATGGCGCACCCACCGGCGGCTATACCGCCCCTGTGGGCGGCAGCTCCGAATTTGCCGAGATCGACGAGGAGGACGGCGACCTGCCGTTCTGATCACCCCCAGGTTACACCTAATTCTATAAAGGAGGAATTCTTCCATGGCTATGGAACGCGAAAATAGAGCCCCCCGGGGCGCCGGCCGCAAGCGCAAGAAGGTCTGCCAGTTCTGCGTGGACAAGTGCGAGCACATCGACTACAAGGATGCCGCCAAGCTGCGCCGCTTCATTTCCGAGCGGTCCAAGATTCTGCCCCGCAGAACCACCGGCACCTGCGCCCATGCCGCTGATGGTTCTTCTGTACCAAATGTAAGCAGAACCACAGCTTTTCCGGAAAACGCACAAAGCGGGCCACCCTTTTGGGTGGCCCGCTTTCTTGCTTTAGCGGTTATTCCTCCACGTCTTTCAGACGGTCCCATAGGGGCTGGCGGTGCTGCTGATCTCCGCGGCCTCCTTCTTGAACTTCTCAACATTCAGGGTGCTCTCCCGCACGGGGGTGATGGTGCCCGCGCCGGCCACGCAGCCGCCGGGACAGCAGCCCATGCCCTCCAGCAGATAGCCGTTGTACTTGCCGGCCTTGGCCATCATCAGCATCTTGCGGCACTCCCGCAGGCCGTCGGCGTGCTCGATCTTGACCTCACGGTCGGGGTCAAGCTCCGCAATGGCCTCCTTCACGGCGTTGGCCACGCCGCCGGTGACGGCAAAGCCGCGGCCCAGCGCGGTACCTGTGCCGAACTCCTCCTCGGGATCCACCGGCATCTCGGCGGGGACGATCCCCTTGGCGTCGAAGATGCCCTGCATCTCCTCAAAGGTGAGGACAAAGTCCACATCGCTTCGGACCGTGCGGCGGGAGGCCTCTAGCTTCTTGGCGGTGCAGGGGCCGATGAACACGATGCGCACATCCGGATGATCCTTCTTATACAGCCGGGCAGTGAGCACCATGGGGGTCATGGCCATGGAGATATACTCCTTGAACTCCGGGGAAACAGCTTCTTGGCCATGACGCTCCAGGCGGGGCAGCAGAGGTGGCCATGAAGGGCAGCTTCTCCGGCACCTCCGCCAGGAAATCCTTGGCCTCCTCAGCGGTACACATATCCGCGCCGACCGCCACCTCGATCACCTTGTCAAAGCCCATGGCGCATAGCCTCCCGCATCTGGGAGGAGGCGACGTTCTCGCCGAACTGGCCCACGAAGGCGGGGGCCACAGCGGCCATGACCTTGGATCCGCGCTTCATGGCCTGGATGAGCTGGAAGATCTGGCTCTTGTCCGAGATCGCGGCCGAAGGGGCAGTTCACCAGGCACATACCGCAGGAGACGCACTTGTCGTATCGATCTTGGCCCGGCCCAGCTCGTCGGATTCGATGGCGTCCATGCCGCAGGCTGCGGCGCAGGGGCGCTCAATCTTGCTGATGGCGTGGTAGGGGCACTGGTTGAAGCACCGGCCGCATTTGATGCACTTGTCCTGGTCAATGTGGCAATGCTTGTCCTTGTCCAGATAAATGGCATCCTTGGGGCACACATTCATGCAGGGATGGGACAGGCGGCCCTGGCGACTGTCCGTAATCCGGATCTGCTTGGGGGCAGGCATTGCAGGCAAAGGGAGATGATATTGACCAGGGGCTCCTCAAAATATTTGTCGTCGGCCGCGGCCGCCTCCTGGATACCGGCGCTGACGGGCGTCTGCTCGCCAGCGGGCTGCAGGCTCATGCCAAGGGCCAGCCGCACCCGCTCCTGGACAATGGCCCGCTCCAGAAACACGTCGTGGCGGTGGCGGGCCACCTCTCCGGGAACGATGGTGTAGGGGATCATGTCCACCCGCTTCAAATCCCCGCCCTCATAGGCCAGGCGGGCCACTTCGGTGAAGACATTGCGGCGGATCTCATCCACCGCGCTGTGTACGCCTCTCATTCTTTTTTCCTCCATTGTTCACCGGGCAGTCGCATTCTGAACCCGGCTACTTAGAATTGCGGAATCATTATATCGGAAACACCGGCTGTTTGCAAGAACAAGTCGGCGGAAAGTCCTGGACCGGCCGGATCTTTCCATCTTTTTCGCCCTTTTCGCGCAAGACAGCGTGCGGCGGAGGACGCCTGGTCATGGACGCCCTCCGCCGCACGCAGAGAGAAAAGGAAATGAAAAATGAAAAAAAGAGAGGGGGATCAGTTATCCTTTTTGGAGGATGTCTGTATCATACCCCCAAAATCTAAAAAACAACCTTTAAAAAGTTTGAACAGTTTATGAAGTTCTGTTCATTCTTTCAGATAGTTTTCAGTTTCTTTTTTATACTGTGAAAGCTGACTGGGGCGGGCCCTGCCCGTCTCCATTCCTGAAGGAGGTTATTTGTGTGATCGAGGTCAAAAACCTTGTGAAGCGTTATGGCGACCACTATGCGGTGAACCATCTGAGCTTCACGGTGGAGGACGGCCAGATCTTCGGCTTCTTTGGGGCCGAACGGCGCCGGAAAATCCACCACAATGAATATCATGACCGGCTATCTGGCGGCCACGGAGGGACAGGTCCTGGTGGAGGGCCACGATATTCTGGAGGAGCCGGAGGCCGCCCGTGCCTGCATCGGCTATCTCCCCGAGATCCCGCCGCTGTATCCTGATATGACGGTGGAGGAGTACCTGCGCTTCTGCGCGGAGCTGAAGAAGATCCCCAAGGAGCAGCGGACGGACCAGCTGACGAAGGTCCTGGCCCTGACCCATCTGGAGGATATGAGCGCCCGGCTGATCCGGAACCTGTCCAAGGGCTACCGCCAGCGGGTCGGCCTGGCCCAGGCCATCCTGGGCTTCCCCAAGATTATCATTCTGGACGAGCCCACCGTGGGCCTGGATCCCAAGCAGGTGGTGGAGATCCGGGATCTCATTCGGCATCTAGCAAAGGACCACACCGTGATCCTCAGCTCCCATATCCTCTCTGAGATCCGGGCGGTATGCGACCGGGTCCTCATCATCCGCAAGGGCCGGTTTGTGGTGTGCGACACCCCGGAGGACCTGGAGGCTTTCTCCGCCGGAGGCTCCTGGAACTGACGGCAAAGGCCGCGCCGGAGGCGGGGGGGCCGTGCTGGACCGGGTGGCGGGCATCACCGGCCGGACCCTGCTGGGGCGGACGGAGGACACAGCCCGATTTGCCATCCACATGGAGAGGGACATCCGGGAGGCGCTGTTCTTCGCCTTTGCAGAGGCGGGGCTGCCCCTGCTGGAGCTGCGGCCCCGGACGGCCTCTCTGGAGGAGGTCTTCCTGGATCTGACGGACGATAACGATACGGTGGCCGCCCGGGCGGCGGCGCTGTTCCAGACCTCTGTGGAAACTGCGGAAAAGGAGGCGGTCGGCGATGAAAGCGATTTATAAGCGGGAGGTCAGCTCCTATTTCAACTCCATGATCGGCTGGATCTTCGTGGCGGTTCTGACGGTCTTCATCGGCATCTATTTCTTTGCCTACAACCTGTTTCAGGGATACCCCTATTTCTCCCTCTCTCTGGGCTCCTCTCTCTTCATTTTCATGGTGGTGGTCCCCATTCTCACCATGCGCTCCATGGCGGATGAGCGCCACACCAAGACGGACCAGGCTGCTGCTGACGGCGCCGGTATCCGTCACCGCCGTGGTGCTGGGGAAGTACTTCGCCATGCTGACGGTGTTCGCCGTGCCGGTGGCCATTGCCTGCCTGTGCCCCCCTCATCATCGCGCTGAACGGCACGGCCTTCCTGTTGGCGGACTACGGCGCCATTCTGGCCTTCTTCCTGCTGGGCGCGGTGGAGATCGCCGTGGGCATGCTGATCTCCTCTCTGACGGAGAGCCAGATCATCGCCGCAGTGGGCACCTTCGGCCTCTTTGCTCCTGCTGTATCTGTGGGACGGCCTGGTGGGCTTTCTGCCCTCCACCGCCGTCGGGTCTCTGCTGGGCTTCTTCGTGGTGCTGATCCTGGTGTGCTTCCTCATCAACGCCCTGTCCAACAACTGGAAGGTCACAGCCGGCGTGCTGGTGGCCGGCGCCGCGGTGCTGATCGCCTTCTACCTGCGGGACTCCTCCGTCTTCGCCAGCCTGCTGCCGGATGTGCTGGGCAAGTTCTCCCTGCTCTCCGCCTTCGACAGCTTTTCCACGGACCACGTCTTCGACGTGCCCGGGATCCTGCTGTACCTGTCCATCAGCGCGCTGCTGGTCTTTCTGACCGTCCAGGTCATCCAGAAGCGCCGGTGGAACTGAGAGGAGGCGTGTGAATATGGAACATCGTGATTGGAAAAACAGCCTGCAGGAGACCGCGGGGCGCCACGCCTCCCGCAGGGGCGCCTTCTCCGCCGGACTGACGGCCCTGGCCGTGGCGGCAGTGCTGGTGTTCAACCTGCTGGCGGCACACATTTGCCGGAGCAGTGGGCCCAGATCGACCTGACGGGCAGCGGGATCTACAACATCAGCGAGACCTCTCAGGACTACCTGGCGGGGCTGGAGGATGACGTGGTGATCCACGTGCTCACCGACAAGGACACACTGGATACCCGGATCGTCCGCTTTCTGGACATCTACGCAGATCTCAGCGACCACCTGACCCTGGAATACACCGACCCCACGGTCTATCCCTCCGCCCTGTCCCAGTACGGTGTGGGGGCGGATACCATCGTGGTCACCTGCGAGGCCACCGGCCGGCAGGAGTCCTTTGACATCAGCGACATAATCGGGTATGATATGATGTCGTATTACTATTACGGCACCTATACGGAGACGGACTTCGACGGGGAGAGCCTGCTGACCTCCGCCATCGACAGCGTGCTCACCGGCGTGACCCGGATGGTGTACGAGACCACAGGCCACAACGAGACCGCCGTCCCCATCAGCGTGAAGGAGCGGTTCACGCGGCTCCACATGTCCGTGGAGCGGGTGAACCTGCTCACCGACGGCGGCATCCCTGAGGACTGCTCCCTGCTGATCCTCAACGAGCCGGACCAGGATCTGGCGGACGATGAGCTGGATATGATCCTGAACTATCTGGCGGAGGGCGGCCAGGTGATCTACAACATGGCCGGTGAGCTGGTGGACCTGCCCAACTTCAACGCCCTGTGCGCCGCCTATGGAATGCAGGTGGCGGACGGCATGATCGCGGACACCTCCCAGGGCTATCAGAACAACCCCTATCTGTTCTTCGCGCAGGCGGACACCTCTGTGGATGCGGCCAGCAGCCTCACAAGTGATTCCATGGTCCTGTTTTATGCCTCCCGGGGCTTCACCCTGGCGGATCCCACCCGGGACACCATCACCGTCCAGCCCTTCCTAACCACCACGGAGAACGGCTATGCCGTGCTGGACGCGGACAACATGACCCAGGGGACCTATGTGGTGGGTGCCGTGGCCACGGAGGAGATCAGCGAGGACACCACCGCCCGGCTGACGGTCTACGGCGCGGACACGCTGATCAACACCGATGTGACCAACAGCTTTACCAATGTTGACAACGTGGATCTCTTCATCCACTCCGCCACTGTGGGCTTTGACGATGTATCCGCCATCTCTGTGGAGCCGGTGAGCCTGTTGACGCCCACCAATACCATCACGACCGGCGGCATCTGGGGCCTGCTGTTTATCCTGGTGATCCCCGCGGCGCTGCTGATCTACGGCTTTGTCCGCTGGATGCACCGCCGGAAACTGTGACGAAGGAGCATACAAGCATGAATCGAACACAGAAGAAGACGCTGGTTCTCCTGCTGGGGATCCTGGTGGGCCTGGCATCCTGCTGGCGGTGGTCTCCGCCGTCAAGCGGTCCAGCGCCCAGCGGGAAGCTGAGGAGGCCGCCGCCCAGGACGCCGCCAGCGTCATCACGGAGACGGAGGCCGCCTATTCGTCCCTCACCTATGACAACGGCAGCGCCACGCTGTCCTTCCATCTGGACGAGGCGGGCAAGTGGGTCTGGTCCGACGACCCGGAGTTTCCCCTGGACGACTCCACCATCCAGTCGATCCTGACCCTTCTCACCAACCTCAAACCCCAGCAGACCATTACAGAGGGCGATACGCTGGAGGCCTATGGCCTGGACCAACCCTTCGCCACCCTGACCGCAGCCAAGCCGGACGGCGGGACGCTGACCATCTCCCTGGGCAACACCACTACGGACGGCAACAGCTACTATATGCTGATGAACGAACAGGAGAGTCCGGTGTATATCATCTCCAACTCCCTGTACACCGAGATGTCCAAGACCATCTATGACATGTGCGACCTGCCGGAGCTGCCCCAGCTGACGGAGGAAAACCTCCAGTCCGTCACCGTTGAGGGCGCCGCCAGCACCCTGTTGCGGCCCATCGACAAGGAGACCTCCACCGACGAGGAGACCGGGGAGGAAACGGTTACCGTCACCTGGGCTGCCAGCGGCGAGGACGTCACCGGCAACGCGGACACCGCCTCTCTGCTGGCGGAGCTGGGGGCGCTGACCTTCACCAAATGCGTGGACTACAAGCCCACAGACGAGGCCGCTGCCCTGTGCGGCTTTGACGCACCCCAGGCCACGGTTACCATTCTCTACCTGAACGACACCGGTACCGAGGGGACGCTGACCCTGACCTTCGGCAGCGAGAACCTGGACCAGACCGGCTACTACGTCCGCATGGAGGGGGATTCCACCATCTACCAGATGGACACCGCTTCGGTGGACACCATTCTCTCTGTGGCGGAGAATGGCCTGACTGCGGCGGACGCCACGGGCGAATAAACTCGATCTCGTTTCCCATCCGTCTCATCTGACCAGGGGGGAGCCCCCGGGCTCCCCCCTGTGTGGCGCTGCCGGCAGAAACGGCGCGCGATCCTGCAAACGGAGGTGATTTCATGCGCGTACTGGTGGTGGAGGATGAGGTCCGCCTGGCCGCCACCCTCCAGGACCTGTTGGAGCTGAACGGCTATACGGTGGACGTCTGCCACGACGGCGAGGCGGGGCTGGACAACGCCCTGACCTCCATTTATGACGTGATCCTGCTGGACGTGATGCTGCCCAAGCTGGACGGCTTCACCGTGCTGCGCCGCCTGCGGGCGGAGGGCAGCACCACGCCGGTGCTGATGCTCACGGCCCGGTCCGAGCTGACGGACCGGGTGAACGGGCTGGACTCCGGCGCGGACTATTATCTCACCAAGCCCTTTGAGCCGGAGGAGCTGCTGGCCTGCATCCGGGCCCTGACCCGCCGCCAGCCAGCGCGGCAGACTGATGCCCTGAAATACGGAGACCTGCGGCTGGAGAAGACCTCCTTCACCCTCTCCTGCGGCGAGCGCTCCGTGCGGCTCAGCCGGAAGGAGTTCGACATGATGGAGATGCTGATGCTGAACCAGAAGCTGGTCATCACCAAGGAGAAGCTGATCTGCTGAAGGTGTGGGGCTATGACTCCGACGCCGAGGACAACAACGTGGAGGTCTATATCAGCTTTCTGCGGAAAAAGCTGGAGCATCTCCACTCCCAGGTGAAGATCCGTACGATCCGCATGGTGGGCTACTGCCTGGAAGCGCCTGAGGAGGCGTAGTTTTCCACAAAGTCCACATTTTTCCACTTTTCCACAGAGTTTTCGACAGGAAGGGGGCGATCCTCCCATGATCCGAAAATTGCAGATCAAATTCGTGGCCATGTGCATGATTCTGGTGACCGCGGTACTGGGCGTGGTATTCACGGCTGTGTTTTTCTCCGCCAAGCAGAACATCGAGGTCATCAGCCATCAGGTGCTCCAGCGGGTCATGGAGGACGACACTCCCAGCGGCCGGCCGGATCTGGGGCTCAACCGGGGCGGGGAAGACGTTCTGCTGCCCTATTTCACGGTGAATCTCTGGGACCGCAGCAGGAATCTACGAGGCCTTTGTCACAGGCGGGACCTATTCCAATCTGCAGGACACACAGGAGCTGCAGACCATTCTTACCGACTGTCTCCAGCAGAACCGGCCCGAGGGGCACTATCCACAGCTACGGCCTGCGGTATCTGCGCCGGGACTATGGACTATACGAGCGCATCGCCTTTGTGGACATGTCCATGGAGCAGGCCACATTGCAGGAGATCATGGGCTCCTATCTGCAAATCGGTCTGGCGGCGCTGCTGCTGCTTCTGGGCGTCTCCATCCTGCTGGCCCGGTGGGCCACCCGCCCGGTGGCAAAAGCCTGGCAGCAGCAGCGGCAGTTCCTTTCCGATGCGTCTCACGAGCTGAAGACGCCGCTGACCGTGATCCTCTCCAATGCGGAACTGCTGGAGGCGGCGCCGCTGGAGGACCGCCCGGCCCGGTGGGCGGACAACATCCGCTCCGAGGCCGGACAGATGAAGTCCCTGGTGGAGGAGATGCTGACCCTGTCCCGGGCGGACAATGCGGTTCCCACGGCGGTGATGGGGGAGGTCTCGCTCTCCGACCTGGCCACGGACTGCGTACTGGCCTTTGAGCCGGTGGCCTTTGAGGCGGGAAAGCCCCTGGAGAGCGACATCACCCCCCGACGTGACCGTCACCGGCGACGCCGACAAACTGCGCCAGCTGATCGGCGTCCTGCTGGACAACGCCATCAAGTATGGGCAGGCGGGGGGTACCATCAGCCTGACCCTGCGGCGCACAGACCGGCAGGCCCGTCTGCTGGTATCCAACCCCGGCGATCCCATCCCACCGGACCAGCTGGGCCGCCTGTTCGAGCGATTCTACCGGGCGGACGCCTCCCGGGGGGAGCAGTCCGGCTTCGGCCTGGGGCGCCCATCGCCGCCTCCATTGCGACGGAGCACAAGGGAACTCTGAAGGCCGAGAGCGACCAGGCCTCCACCCGGTTCCTCTTCTCCATGCCGCTGAAAAAGTGAGCCATTGAAAAGAAGGGCTTTCCTTCCCGGGAGGGCCCTTTTTTTGTGCCGCTTGAAACCGTAAGAAATCTGTAAGAAATTTCTCCGGGTGTTTGTAAGAATTCCCTGGTATGCTACAATCAGCTCAAGGAGGGATCGAGATGAACGCGTGCATTCTGGTGGTAGACGACGATCCGGAGATCGTGGGGCCATCGCCATCACCCTGGAGCGGGAGGGGCTACCGGGTGCTGCGTGCCTATGACGGCATGGAGGCCCTGGACCACGCCCTGGACCCGGAGCTGCGGCTGATCCTGATCGACGTGATGATGCCCAAGCTGGACGGGCTGTCCGCTCTGCTGCGGATCCGGGAAAAGCGGAACCTGCCGGTGATCGTCCTCTCCGCCAAAAGTGAGGACACGGACAAGATCCTGGGCCTCTCCATGGGGGGCGGATGACTATGTGACCAAGCCCTTCTCCACCCAGGAGCTGGTGGCCCGGGTGCGCAGCCAGCTGCGGCGGTACACCCGGCTGGGGACGTCCACGCGGAGGAGCGGCAGGGCCTCATCGTCAACGGGCGCCTCACCTACGACCCGGACCGCCGGGAACTGCGGGCGGATGGGGAAGCGGTGAAGCTCACCGCCACGGAGACAAAGATCGTGGACCTGCTGATGCGTAACCCCGGCCGCATCTTCCCGGCGGAGGAGATCTACCGCCGGGTGTGGGACGGGGAGGCGGCCTACGCCTGCGAAAACACGGTGATGGTCCACATCCGGCGCATTCGGGAAAAAATCGAGCTCAATCCCAAGGAGCCAGATTACATCAAGGTGGTGTGGGGCATTGGATACAAAATGGAACAGCACGGGACCTGACGAAGGTCTGGAACAACTTGTGGCCGGGGAGGTCCGGGAGGCTCTGAAGGGGGTGGAGGACGCCCCGGGCGTGGCGAAGGTCCGCGTCTCCGGAAAGACCTGCGGCAGGCTGCGGGCGGCGGCCGGACTGGCGGCCCTGGTACTGGGCGTGAGCCTGGTGCTGGGGAGCCTGGGACAGACGGCGGGCCGCCTGGCCAGCGGGGTCGACAGCGGCTCCTTCGGCAGCGGATGGTGGAGTACAGACTGGCAGGAGACCCCAGCCTTCCGGCAGGAGGTGGCCCAACGGCTGCGGGCCTTTCTGGCTATGGCCACTGGCAGCGACCTGGAGTGGTGGGATACTGCTTCCGGGGATACCTACGTCGTGTCCAGTGCTGGCATCACCTGGTACGAGTGGGGATCCACGGACACTGCCACAGAAGATATAGCAACCCCGAAAGAGGGGCGCCAGACGCCTCCTATGCAGAAGGACAAGAATCTCCTCTACCGGGTCCAGGGATCGGGGGGGAGGACTCCTATTACAGCAATGCTCCAGCGAATATGATCCTCTCCTCCAGCTGGGCCGTGCCGGAGGGCTACAACTTTCTGCTGACCTTCCAGAACGGTACAGTCACCATCACCAAGGATGGAGAGCCAGTGGACGTTTACGGCGATGGATTTTTTACAGAGGATTCCCTGTGGGACGTCCCCGGCTATGAGAATTTCACGGCCGGGGAGGACGCGGCGGATGTGACCGTCTACATGGCCGTCCGGGAGGAGCCGGTGCCTTATCTCCAGCCGAACAGCGGCGGGGCGTCCCGCCCCGCTAACGATCTCTACAGCCTGTATCAGCGCATCCAGGGGATGCAGAAGTTCTACCTGCTGCGGGCAGTGCTGTGTGTGCTCGGCATTGCGTATCTGGTGAGTACCCGTCTCCTGCGGGCGGAACGGCGGAAGGCGGAGAAAAAGCTGGCCGCTCTCACTCGCCGCGTGCCCGGGGAGATCTGGTGGCTGGCGGCTGCCCTGGCAGTCCTCTCCATGGTGTTCTCCACAGGATTCGGCGGCTACTCTCCCTTTGAATTCTGGTATTACGGCTGGGTGGGTCCGACCGTGACGGACGCCCTGCGGCTGGCGGCGCTGCTGCCCGCCAATGCCCCGGCTAGCTGCTGGCGCTGGTGTGGGCGCTGTGGCTACGGCACATCACCCGGAAAACACGGAAAGGGAGCGCGGCGGAGTCTGTTGAGGGGCTGAAAAACGCATTCTTGGCAAGAGACTTGAAGCTGCCGGTGCAGAAGCGGCTCCGGCGGCGGTCTCTGGTGCGGAACCTTGCACTATGGGCCATTATGCTTACAGCTGTTCTCTGCTGTGTCCCTGTGTATGAAATGCTTTGGAACTCTTCTCTGACTGTGATCTGCGTTTTTGTTCCCGCCTTTGCGCTGATAGGGGTCCTGGAAATCTTCTGGATCCGGCGGGACTGGACCCTGGTCCGGGATATCGGCCTGCTGGCGGACCAAGTGACGGCCATCCGGGACGGGGATCTGGAAACGCCCTGGACCTGCCGGCGGACGCAGACCTGCATCAGACCGCGGAGCAGCTGAACGACATCCAGGCGGGCCTGCACCGGGCCCTGGCAGAGCAGACCCGCAGCGAACGGATGAAGGTAGAGCTGATCTCCAACGTGTCCCATGACCTGAAGACCCCCCTCACCTCTGTGCTCTCCTATGCGGAACTGCTGCGGCAGGAGCCCCTGGAGGGGGCCGCGACGGACTACGCCCGGATCATCGACGAGAAGGCCCGACGGCTGGCAGTGATGGTCCAGGATGTGTTCGAGGTGAGCAAGGCCGCCTCCGGCCAGCTGCCGGTCCACTTGGAGCGGCTGGATTTTGCCAAGCTCCTGCGGCAGACCCTGGCGGACCTGGAGGGGCCTATCTCCCAAAGCGGGCTGACCTTCCGGATGGAGCTGCCGGAGATACCGGTGATGATCACGGCTGACGGCCGGCGGCTGTACCGGGTGTTCCAGAACCTCATCGACAACGCCCTGAAATATGCCCTGGCGGGAAGCCGGGTCTACCTCTCCTTAAAGACCGAGGTGGGCAGGGCGGAGGCCAGCCTGCGCAACACCTCCCGGGAGGAGCTGCCCACAGGCGTGGACCTGACGGCCCGGTTCGTCCGGGGCGACGCCAGCCGTACCGATGGCGGCAGCGGCTTGGGCCTTTCCATCGCCAGCTCCTTTACCGAGGCCTGCGGCGGAGATTTCCACGTGGAGACGCTGGCGGACTTGTTCACCGCTGTGGTGTCCTTCCCCCTGGCGGAGGAGCCCTGAGCCTTCAAAGCAAAAAGCCCCGTCCGTTCGGACGGGGCTTTTGCCGTCGGACCGGGGCCGGATGGCCTGCTCTCCGCAGGACCGCCTCTGTCACTTGCCCAGATCAATGAGATAGTCCGCCATCTGCTGGGCGAACAGGCGGCCCGCCAGGGCGGCCTCCTCCGGAGAGTTGCCGGCGGCCCCTACCTCTACCAGCAAGGAGCCGGTGGTGGCGTGCTGGTTATAGCGGGAATTCCGCAGCAGGATCGGCCGCATCAGGGTGGGATAGCTTTGCAAGATATTGTCCTGAAGGGCCACCGCCAGTTTCAGATTCTCCATCCAGTGCTCATGAGCCAGGCCAGCTGCCGTCGCTGCCCATCACCAGAGTCATCTGGGCGGAGGTGCCCACCCCGTCGATCTCCGAGATCACCTTGTACTGATTGCCCTCCGCGTCGCCGATGGCGTCCCGGTGGACATCCAGGATGAAGCGGATGGAGGGGTATTCCGCCAGATAGGTCTCAATGGCCGCCAGGGCGTTGTTATAGGCGTCGTTGTACGACGAGTAGTCGTACAGTGTCCGGTCATGGAGGACGGAGATCCCGGCGGCGGTAAACACCTCCGCCATCTCGTCTCCCACCCCCACCACGTTGTAGCGGGAGTCCGTAGTGCGGTAGTTGCCGGACCAGACGATGTCCGTGCCCGGGGGTGGGGTGTAGGCCTCGCTGCCGTGGGTGTGGAGGATCAGAATCTGAGGCTCCCCATCGGCGAGCCGGGCGTCAAAGGGCTCCGACAGCTCCGTGACGGTGAGGGCGTGGTCCGTGCTGTTGGAGATGTAGGACCGGCCGCAGACCGTATAGCCGCTGGGGTCCGTAGGCACCAGTGTTCTGGCCGGAACGCCGTTGTCCGTCTCTCCCGTGGTCTCCAGCGGCGTCTCCTCCACCGGCTCCGTGACAGTCTCCTCCCGGCCGTCCGCACCGGATTCCTCCGTCCGCTCGGTGGACCACAGCTCCGCCACAGCCGCCCGGGCGGACAACAGCAGGGGAGACTCTCCCAACGTCATCACCGCGGCGGGGGAGAGGTCATCGTTCGCCCACAGGTCCCCAGCCCCCATTTCAGCGCCGCCAGCGGAGACGCCGCCCGCAGGGCCGCCCAGGCTGCAGACGCGCTGTCGCTTCCGGCGGTGACCACAACCGCCCAAAGGGTCCCGGCCGCCAGCCCGGCTGCGCCCAGCCGCCGGAGCCCTCTTCTGAACGGGCCTGGAAAAACCGGCCTCTTCATATCGCCTCACCTCTGGGACAACCTTATGCGGCGGCGGGCGGAGATATGACAGCCCGGTTTTCCACAGTGTTTGGGAAAAAGGGGAGAGGGGTTCGCCCTCTCCCGCATCTCTCTTATTTCTGCTCAGCGGCCGCCTTCTGGTCCATCAGCGCCTTGTCTACACAGAAGAAGGTGAACTCCCCCGTGGCCAGCAGCCTGCCGCCCTCTCCGGTGATGTCCACAGCGGTGAGCACCGTGGACTTTCCACGGTGCCGGACCCAAGCAGAGGCCCGCACCGTCCCTGTGGCCTGGTTGCGCAGGAAGTGGAGCGCGCTGGTCTGTGTGACGTAATACCGCCCGTCGCTGTGGGCCGCCGCGCCGGTGGCGTTGTCCGCCAGGGTGTAGATGGCGCCGCCATGAATCAGCCCATAGGGGTTGCAGCTCTCCGGGCGGATGTCCAGCTTGAAGACCGCCCGGTCTTTTTCCACGCGTTCCAGCTCGATATAATTATGGAGCATGAAGGCATTCTTCCTCATTCGTGTCTCCGCGCTCTCCCGGATATGTTCTAGAGATTCTTCCATCGTGTGCTTCCTTTCCGTTTTCAAACAATTTTTCTTCTATTTTAATGGGAGGGGGGAGAATCTGTCAAGAACTGCGAAAGTTCATGCTGCCTGTCCGTGTTTATCTGTATACGCATAGAAGACCAGAGCGCCGGCTGTATAGCCGTCGCCCTGGTCCGCTTTCCACATACTGTTAAAAAATGCACTGACTCCAGTGTCTCCAGTTCTGCCTGCCACAGTGCCGCGGAAGCATCGCTCGGCATCCGCCGCGTCGTCGCAAAGTCCGCTCCCCTCCGATTCTGCCCACGGCAAAAGCTCCGGACGCTCCCTTGCTCCTTCTTTCCCAAAAATCTTTGATTTTTTGGCCCCCCATGTTCGGCGACTGGCTCCTCTCTTCCGTTTACTCCAGTGTCTCCAGTTCTGCCTGCCACAGTGCCGCGGAAGCATCGCTCGGCATCCGCCAGTCGCCGCGGGGGGAGAGTGCCGCAGAACCTACCTTGGGGCCGTCCGGCAGACAGCTGCGCTTGAACTGCTGAGAGAAGAAGCGGCGGTAGAAGGTCTTCAGCCACTTCAGGATCACATCCGGGGTGTAGGTCTTCCCCAGGGCATACAGCGCCAGACGGTAGATCTTCCGGGGCGGGAAGCCCCAGCGGAGCATGTAGTACAGGAAGAAGTCGTGAGCTCATAGGGCCCCACCAGATCCTCGGTCCGCTGGCTGATCTCCCCTTGGACAGCGGGCAGCAGCTCCGGGGAGACAGGGGGTGTCCAGAATATCCTCCAGCACGTCATGGAGGGCCTCGTCCTTCTCCGCGTTGTCCCGGGCCAGATAGGCCACCAGATGCCGCACCAGGGTCTTGGGGATGGAGCAGTTGACGGCGTAGTTGCTCATGTGGTCGCCATTGTAGGTGCACCAGCCCAGGGCCAACTCACTGAGATCTCCCGTGCCGATCACCAGGCCGCCGGTCTGGTTTGCAATGTCCATCAGGACCTGGGTCCGCTCCCGGGCCTGGCCGTTTTCAAAGGTGACGTCATGGTTCTCCATGTTCTGTCCGATGTCGGTAAAATGTCGCCGCACCGCCTGGGAGATGTCAATGATCTTCAGCGTGGCACCCATCCGCTCCGCCAGCAGCTCCGCGTTGGACTTCGTCCGGGCAGTGGTACCGAAGCAGGGCATGGTGACGGCCACGATGTCGCTGGCGGGCCGATTCAGCATCCCCATGGCCAGGGCCGTGATCAGCAGGGCCAGGGTGGAGTCCAGCCCGCCGGAGAGGCCCACCACCGCCGTCTTGGCGCCGGTGTGCTCCAGCCGCTTCTTCAGACCCAGGGAGGCGATCCGCAGGATCTCCTCACACCGCTCCGCCCGGCCCGCGGCATCCTCCGGCACGAAAGGAGATGGGGAGACGTACCGGGTGAGCCGGGTCTCCTCCACCGGCAGCGTGAAGCCGCACCGCCAGATCTCCGGCGGCTCCTTGCCGAAGGTGAAGGTGTTGGTCCGGCGGCGGTCATGGATCAGCCGGTCCACATCGATCTCGCTGACGGTGAGTCCGGTGGCGAACCGCCGCTCCGCCAGCAGGGTACCGTTTTCCGCGATCATATTGTGGCCGGTGAACACCACATCGGTGG
>VOFE01000336.1_pt1 | contig 16001 bp, 25 predicted proteins | sample 5384071 | NCBI WGS metagenome assembly VOFE01 (sample SAMN12384724, study PRJNA508395) | human gut metagenome | isolation source: healthy gut D | host: Homo sapiens
CTGGACAACAAAGAATTTTGCTCCAACTTGCTGATATCGGCCTGGCGATGCCGGTGCGACATTCAATGTCAGCCAGGGTGAGGGCCAGAGGCTCACCCGCCTTTGCCAGACCCAGATAGGCGTAGTAATCCGCCACATTGCACACCTGCCGGTACTGCCGCCGAAGGCCGCTGGGTTGTCATTCAATAGCATTCGGAAAAGGTCTCCAGGACCTCTCCATCCGAGCGGCCGAAAATAGTGGCGGTGACCTCCGCGCCCAGCAATCCTGTTCCCAGCCGGAACTGTGGTCTTTTTGAAAACCAGTGCCCGTCCCGCCAGGACAACATCGGCTTGCACCATGGGATAGGCATTCAGCTGGTCGAAAAATATAACACCACGCTGTCCGCCACCTCCCAATGATTTGGAATAAGAGTTCCCTGCAAGTTGTGTGCCAGACTTCTGCAGGCCGAAGAGCCCAAAATTCTTTGCCAGCATTTTGTCGTCCAGTGTATCCAGAAAATCTACGAACCGGGCCAAGCTGCCATCTGCCTTATAATAAAAATTTGTTGTTCAAAAAGCAGACATTTTCAGCATCCTTTATGGTTCATGGACATCCTACCGGTCATAATATAGGATGTGCTCGGTCCGGCCGTCAACAGGATGCCTATCACAAAATCTTCCAGAAGAGCGCTGGTTCCTTTTTACAGTTTCTTCATAGCCTCTTAACGAATTCAATTGTGAAAGCTGTTATACTTTTGCCATGGGAAGCGGGGCCGCAACTCCCAAGTAACATGATTCCTCCGCCACAGTTTCTAATACGATGGAGCAAAAGACTTTTCTTCAAAACGGAAAGGGTGTTTTGTTTTTAGAGAAGAAAAAGAAAAAGTTCGCAAAAATTCGGTGGAGGGTTGCCCATTTTTTTTGCGGCGCTATAATAAAAGCGCTGGTGCTGGTGGCCGCAGGGCTGGTGTTGCTGTTCTGGAAGGGGCCAGCAGCTGTCCGCTGCGGACCCGGATTCTCACCGGCATCGGAGCGATGGCGGTCTCCGGCGCCCTGATGGGCGGCGGATGCGCCCTGGCCTTTTTCACAGGCAACCTGTCAGACCAGTTTGCCAACTTGGCCTTTGCCTACGAGGACTACGGCTTTTCCTACTGCTTCCTGCAGACCTGGCTGAACCGGGGATCCGCCGCCCGGCCAATTACAGCCAGAAGGCGGTGGCGGATATTGTCCGGTCGGTGGAGGAGAAGACGGCGGCGCTCTCCGCCGATCCGCAGACGGATGTGAATGTGATCTTCATCCAGCTGGAGTCCTATATTGATCCATCCATGATCCAGGGCCTGGAGCTGTCGGAGGATCCGGTGCCCAACTGGACGGCGCTGAAGGAAGCGTATTCCTCCGGCTATCTGACGGTGCCGGTGGTGGGCGCGGGCACAGCCAATACAAGTTCGAGGTGCTTACCGGTATGAGCAGCCGGTTCTTCGGACCCGGGGAGTACCCCTTCCAGACCTCGCCTGAAGGATCAGACCGTGGAGTCTGTGGCCTACGACCCTGAAGGAAAATGGCTACGCGACCCATGCCATCCACAATCACCGGGCGGCCTTTTACAGCCGGAACGAGGTCTATCCCAATCTGGGCTTTGATGATTTTACCGCCCTGGAGTATATGCCTGCGGTGGAGAAGACGCCCACCAACTGGGCTAAGGACGGCGTGCTGAAGGACCAGATCCTCCAGGCGCTGGATGTGACGGAGGACCAGGCGGATCTGGTGTTCACGGTCTCTGTGCAGGGCCACGGCAAATACCCCATGGAGCCGGAGCTGGAGGACCCGGCCGTCACGGTGGAAGCGTGCCCCGATGAGGCGTACCGCTGGGCTTTGGAGTATTATGTGAACCAGATTCATGAGATGGACGCCTTTGTGGGGGATCTGATCCAGGAGCTGGAGGCCCGGGACGAGCGGACGGTGCTGGTGCTCTACGGCGATCACCTGCCGGCGCTGGGGCTGGAGGCCGAGAACATGGAGAGCAGCAGCCTCTACCGCACAGAGTACATCATCTGGGACAACTTTGGGCTGGAACAGCAGGACGAGCCCCTGGCGGCCTATCAGCTCTCCGCCGCTGTGCTGGGCCGCCTGGGCATCACCACCGGGCTGATGACCGCCTTCCAGCAGACCTGCCGGGAGGAGCCTACATACCGGGCGGACCTGCGGATGCTGCAATATGACGCCCTCTATGGAAAAGGATACTGCTATGAGGGCGAGGCCCGCTACAGACCCACGGAGATGGAGATGGGCATGGTGCCCATCGAGATCACCGGTATGGAGCGAGCGGGCGGGGGACTGGTTCATCCTGGGAGAGAATTTTACACCTTACTGTGTGGTGACACAGAATGGGCAAGCTGCTGGATACGGAGTATGAGGCCCCTGGCTGCTGCGGGTGACGGAGGAGCCGAACACCGCGGATTACCGGGATTTGGAGATCAGCGTGGTGGATAAGCACAATGAGGTTTTAAGCAATACGGAATAAAATAAGACCGGGGAGCGGCTTGCAACCGCTCCCCGGTCCGTTTTCCGGGCAATGTCCCCCATGGTCGCGCTTCCCTGCGTCAGTCTGTGGCTGGAGTTGGATGCGCACGGCCCCGGCGGGCGCAAAAAACAGGACGGCCGCCCACAGGCGGCCGTCCTGGCGGATTCTCCCTGCAATCACTGCCGGGCCTCGGCCCGCAGCTTCAACTGCTCTGCTGTGATGGCGTAGCCCGCCTCTGCATAGGGGAAGGACGGCCGCTCCTCTGGCAGGGAAATGCCCCGCCGGGTACAGATGGCGTCCGCCACAGCCTCCAGCAGCCGGGGGTTCTTTACCAGAACTGGCCCGGTGAGCTCAGAGGCGAACACGTTCTTCCAGTGGAAGCCCTCCGGGCCCTTCTCCGCCTCATTGCCGAAGCCTAGAGAGAGACCGGTGAGCGCGGCGCCTCCACGCCGCGGATTTGGCCGCACTTGTTCATGAAGCCCACCACGGCCTCCGGAAACAGGGCTGTAACGCCGTACACATCCCCTACGATCCGCCGCTTGCCCTGGACCGTGGTGAAAGAGGCCAGACCGATGCCGGGATACGTGTCCCCGTCCCTGTCGGTGACAGAGGCGCCTAAGAGCTCCATAGCTGTGCCGGCGAACAGCATGGCGGTGCCGTCCTCTGCCGCGGCCTTCACCGCCGCGCTATACCGGGCGAAGTCCTCCGCCGCAAACCGCTGGGCCCGCTCCGTGCCGGCTCCCATAAAGAGAAAGTCGGCGCCGGTGATGTCTGCGCCCTCCCCGGGACAACGGCCTGTACCGTGACGGCGCAGCCCAGGGCCTCCAGATACCGCCGCAGGACGGACACATTGGCATAGCTGCCGTAGAGGCTCATGAGATCCGGATAAAAGTGGATGATCTTCAGTTCCATGTCCTCACGCCTCCTTTACCACCTGGGAGAGAATCTTGTCCCGGTCCGAGAAGCAGGTGACCACGTATACGTTTTCACTGCCGTCCGCCTTCAGCTCCGCCGCCGCGGCGGGGATGTCCGCCTGGACCGTGACCTTTTCCCGGGGAATGTCCGTGAAGGAGAACCGCTCCGCCAGATCGTTGCAATACCGGCCGGAGAGGATGATCCGCTGCACCTGGGGGGCGTTCAGCTGGTCGAAGTCGATGTCCCACAGCCAGCTGGTCTCGCTGGTGAAGTATTTCCGGCTCACCGCGTCCACGATCACCAGGACGGTGCAGGGCTCCTGGGCGGCGCGGATGTAGCGGAGGTTCGTGTCGTAGGCGATGGAGTTCTCATGCTTGCTGGTCAGCAAAGATCCCCCGGTGCTCCCCCAGGGTGAATTTCTGCATCCGTCCGTTCTTCAGGATGTAGTTGTTGATGACCCCGGCGGCGGTGTCCGCCGCCACGCCGCACTTCCCGGCAGGCGGCATAGGCCGCCAGAATGTTATAGACATTGTAGATGCTGCGGAACGCCAGCTGGATGGTGATGGAGCTGTCGATGGTCAGGGTGCCCCGGCCCAGGTCCAGCGCCGTGGCGGTGTAGTCCGTGGCGGGCTTGTGATGGCCGCATTTCGTGCAGCGGAAAGCGCCGATGTGGTTGTAGTGGACGTAGTCATATTCCATGGGGGCATGGCACACCGGACAGCAGGCCCCGTCGTGGTACACGCCGGTGGGGGACGCGGTGTCGGAGGGGCAGCGGTCCAGGCCGAACCACTTCACCCTGTCCCGTCCCCGGGCAAAGCAGCTGGACAGGGGATCGTCGGCGTTCAGGATCAGCTCCGTCTCCGGATGGAGGGCCGGGAGAATGGCGTCATACACCCACTCCGGATGGCCGTTCCGGGTCAGCTGGTCCCGGTAGAGATTGGTGATGACGAACTCCGTGGGGTGGAAGTACCGGAAGCTCTGGGCCTGCGTACCGCTCGTCGGACTCGATCAGCAGCACATCCGCCCGCACCCGGCCCGTGAGAGACGCGTGGGTCAGCACCAGCGTGGTGACGCCCTCGATCTGGTTGGAGCCCTCTTCATTGTAGACCACGGTTTTGCCCCCGGCCCGCAGGATGGCGGCGATCAGCTCCACGGTGGAGGTTTTGCCGTTGGTGCCGGTGACGGCGATGATGTGGCTGGGCAGCTGGACCCGGGCGAGGATATCGGGGCAGATCTTCAGGGCGAATTTGCCGGGCATAGAGCTGCCCTTGCCCACCAGCTTGCCCACGGCGCGGCCCAGCTTGCACACCAGGATGGCCAGAAACTTTCTCAAAGCGCCTCCATCTCCTTTTCCTCCGGGAAGTCCGGAATTCCGCGATGGCGCGCACCGGCGCGCCGTCGGCGTTCTCAAATTTCAGGGGCAGTGCGAAAAGCATCAGGTCGGTGCGCCCCACGACCTTTTTCAGGCACAGGCTCTCCAGGATCACCAGACCGCCGTCCAGCAGAGTTTTGTGGGCCAGGAACTGCTGATCCCGCAGGGTGTCCACGCTGAGGGCGTCGGTCCCCACGCCCTTGAGGCCGCAGGAAACCAGATATTTGGCCGCCTCCTGGTCCGGCACGGGGAAATCGTCGTCATAATAGGCGCCGGTGCCCCACTTCCGCTCCCAGCCGGTGTAGAACAGCACGAAATCCGCCGAGCGGATGGTCCCGTTCTGCTCCCGGAGGTAGTCGGCGGTGATGACGCTCGGGGCGGCAGGTCCGATACGTCCAGCACCACGGCCCGGCCGCAGAACTGGGAGGCGGGCAGCACCTCCAGCGTAGAGCCCGGGGAAGCATGTGGGACGGGGCGTCCATGTGGGTGCCGGTGTGGGAGGCGATGGTCAACTGGGTCTCCCGGAACCCGTCCCGGGTCAGGGAGCCGGTGGGCTTGATGGAGGGGGCGGCGGAGCCGGGATACATGGGCATCTCCGGCGTGATGGTGTGGGTCAGGTCGATAATCATGGGCGGAGCTTCCTTTCCTTCCATGCGGCGGGGCATGGTGCTTTTTCTAAGTTCTGGGAGAGCGGGTCACCGCTGGTCCGAGAGGCCCAGCAGGTAGTCCACGCTTGTTTGAAAATATCCGGCCAAAAAGATCAGCTGTGTGGCGGGGACGTTGATGCATCCGGCCTCGATTGCCTGATAATGGCGCTCGGTTTTTCCAAGCAGCTCGGCCATCGCCTTCTGCGTGATCTTGCGGTCCCTGCGCAGCTGCTTCAGGCGCTGGGAAAAAATAGGCAGAATCACATCCATAGAGGGGTCCCTTTCTATTGACTGATACAAGATCTCGTGTTACAATAAACACGATATATAATATCGTGAAAGGAGGGCGCTTGTGAAAGAAATTTACGAATGGCTCTACGACGAGTACGCAGAGGCGGCGCTGTGCCAGGAGCCGCTCTTCCAGGACCATGTGCTGGAGGAGGTGCTGGCCGCCGCGCCGGAGGACATCCGCCTCGGCCTGTTCGCGGCCGCTTCCTCGTAGCCGGAGGTGCCGTTGAACTGCCCGGCACCGTACAGGCCCCGGACATGCTTGCTTTCCAGTGTGGCTTCCAGGCTGGTGGGGTCTACACAGTCGTACTCGATGGCGTAGGCCGGGCGCATGATCTCAATGTGCTCAAAGCCCTTGATGCTGCGGTAAAACGCGTTCTGCACATCTTCCGGCAGGCTGCTGGAAGCGCCCTGCAAATACATTTCCTCGGTGTTCTCCCCGCAGGGCTCCACAAAGATGGGGTGGCGCTCCTTGCCCGCAAACCGCACCACCTTATCCTCAATGGAGGGGCAGTACCGGGGGCCGACGCCCTCGATCATACCGCCGTAAAGGGGGCTGCGCTGGATGTTATCCAGAATGATCTTGTGGGTGGTGGGGTTGGTGTAGGCGATCCAGCACTCCACTTTATTGTGCATGGGCGTGTCTGTCAGGAAACTGAACGGTTGCAGCTCGCTGTCCGGGTCGCCGGGCTGGCACTCCAGCTGGGAGAAATCAATGCTCCGCCGGTGGACACGGGCCGGGGTGCAGGTGGAAATCCTTTCATCGGTGTGCATGGGGATTGTCCGTGCGGCCCATCAGCCAGTCCACGGACACATCGTAGAAGTCCGCGATGTGGAGCAGCGCGTCATACCGGGGCTTGGCACCCAGCTCCAGGTCCTGATAGCCCCGGGCTGACAGGTCGACCTCCTTGGCGACTTCTGCCTGGGTCAGCTTTTTCTCTTTACGAAGGACTCGAATTTTATCGGCAAACATATTGGACCTCCCGCAGTTCCTTTTTCAGCGATTCACAGCAGGGTTGTCCGTGCGGCCCATCAGCCAGTCTGCGGACACGCCGTAGAAGTCCGCGATGTGCAGCAGCGCGTCATACCGGGGCTTGGCGCCCAGCTCCAGGTCCTGATAGCCCCGGGCTGACAGGCCGACCTCCTTGGCCACCTCTGCCTGGGTCAGATGGCGATCTTTCCGGAGCTGGCGAATTTTCTCGGAAAACATGCAATACCTCCTTGACACACAGATAACTATGTACCATTCTAATGATAGTACATATAACTGTATTTTTTTTGCAAGGGATTTATCATGCAGGAAATACCTGATATCATGGAAGAACGCTTCCTCGCCTGGGGCCCGGCTCCGGACCCGGGCCAGTGGCCGGAGTATCTGCGGGAGGACCCGGTCCGGGGGCTATGGGCTGTTCTGCTTTGCCAGGGCCTTGCCCTGGGCCTGCGGCGCTCGGAAGCCTGCCGCCGGGACTAGCCCTCCGCCCGGCGCAGCGTCAGCACAGCGATTTCCGGGCGGTTGAACACCCGGAAGGAGGGCCCGGAATTCCCCAGGCCCCGGGTGACGAACAGCACGGAGCCGTTTTCTTCATACAGCCCGGCGGTATAGGAGGGAAACAGGTCCAGGTCATGGGAGAACAGCCCGTCCGTCCCGGGCAGGCGGACGATGCCGCCGTGGGCATGGCCGGAGCACACCAGATCCGCCCCCAGCAGGCTGTACTGGCGCGCAAACAGGTTGTTCCGGTGGGCCAGCAGGATCCAGAAGGGGTCGCCGCAGGCGGCGTAGACCTCGGCGGCCAGTTCCTCCGGCGTTTTCTGGTCGGCGTAGCCGTTGGGGTCGTCGATGCCCGCCAGGACAATGGTGTCCCCGTTCCGCTCCAGGGGCACAATTGGTTGGACAACACCGTGACGCCGTTGGCGGTGAGGATTTCCTTCAGCGCCGGCACTCCGCCCACGGCCCACTCGTGGTTGCCGGTGACGTAATAGGTGGGGGCAATGGCAGAAAGTCCCCGGGCGGTCTCCGCCGGGTAGCCGTCCGCCGGCCCCCGGTACTTGTCCTCCAGATCCCCCAGAAAAAAGATGTACTCCGGCTGCTCCGCGGCCACAGCCGCCAGCAGGTCCGCGTTGTGCGCACCGAACGAGGCGCCGTGGAGGTCGCTGAGGACCACGATCCGGCAGCCATCAAAACCGGCGGGCAGATCGGAAAAGACAGGGTCAAACCGGGTCACCTGCAGAGCGGTGTTGTCCCAGTAGAGAAATCCGGTCAGGCACAGGGCGGACAGGGCCAGCACGGCCAGGTTCCGCCGGGTGCGGCGCTTGGGATGCTTGGGCATGGTGAACGCGGCCTCCTCCGCCGCGGAACGCAGCACGTCCGAGACGTGGAAAAAGCAAATCCGAATGTAGGAAGCGCGGGCGCTGCAAAAAGGCGCCTCCGCAGGCGCGGAGCAGATGCCCGGCCAGTATAATAGCCGCTTCGCGGCTATTATACCATAAATAGTATGGATATGACGAGTGGAAAAATACACAAAGAAGACGGAAATGGCGGGTGGCTTCCGTATGGTTTCGGCCTACTGGGAGAAGAATCCTGCACAAAAACTTTGCAAAAATTTTATGTAAACTGTATATTCCTGCCCTTGCAGACGGCTGCCCACCCTGCTATACTGAATTCTGTAATCCTCAGAGAGAAAGGAGGGAGCAGTATGATGAATTGGAATTGGCGGGATCTCGACGATGTGGACGACCTGATCTTTACGGACGCCAGCTGGAAGCACAGCGAGCGGTGAGAACGGAATCCGATGGAGAGCCACGCCGGAGGCGTGGATTTTTCTTTTTTCGGCCCGGCGCTTGACAGTTTCCGCGGATGTGGTTCGCTCCGCTGACGATATGCAGTTCCCCGGGGAGACCGATCTCCTCTGCCGCCTGGAATGTTCCGGGCGGCATTTTTGCGGCTTTTTCAAAAAACTGTCGAAAAAACGGAAAAAAGTAAAAAAATGAATGGCATTTTTCTGAAAACTGTGATACGCTGATACCAGAGAGGAGAGCCTTACGGCTGTGGGCCCCGCGGTGCCGGCGGCCCGTTTGGGAGAAGGAGAGAGGAAGCTATGAAGAGGTGGAGCGTGCTGTTTCTGGCACTGGCGCTGTGGGCGCTGGCCGGGTGCGGCGGGCCCGCCGCGGACGAGGGGGCGGCGGGAGAAGCGCCTTCCGTTTTTGCGGAGGCCTCTGCACCGGATGCGGAGGGCGGTCTGTCCGCCGTCAGGCTGGAGGGTCAGGCCCGTCCCCTGACGGACGAGGAGATCCAGGCGGCCTATTTCCGGGCGGAGGAGGCGTACGGCTGGTTCAGCCTGGAGACGCTGCCCTGCGGAGAGAAGACGCAGACCATAGACGGCTGGCTTTACTATCCGGTGGAGTACCCGGGCATGGAAAATCTGGCAGACCTGCGGGCCTATCTGCGGGGCCTGTTTTCAGAGGAGCTGGTGGATGCGCTGCTGGCCTCCGGCGGAGCCCATCCCTGTATCAGGATGTGGACGGGGCCCTGTATGTTCTGCCTACCAGCCGGGAGCGGGACGAGTCCAAGGGTCAGGCGGACATCCAGATCAAGCCGTACGGCCAGGCGGGATACTCTGTCATAGTAGAGGTGGATCTGCTGGCAGACGGCGGCTCTAGTGCAGGGGTGGAGTCCTATGCATTCCCTATGAATTTCTGGAAGACCGCTGGGTCTTCACCGATTTCCACTTGATCTATTGAGCAGAGCTGGATGGGTTGCAGCTCAAAATCAGAACCATATTGCTGTATACGGCCCTCAGACTGCGGTTTGAGGGCATTTTTCACAAAAAAATTCGCCGGATTTCAGGTTAGGCGTCCTGTAAAGAGGCAATCTGCCCAAATGAATGAAAAGTGGGAGCCAAAAAACAGGAACTTTGTGGAAAACGCGAAAACGTAGCTGTCTGCACGCTACCTAATATTTTCTTGAAAAATTTCCGGGCTATGTTAAAATATACGTACCGTATACAAATACAACTGCAAAGGAGCGGAGAAACATGGAAGAATCGGATTTGTGCGGAACGTGATGTCCTTCTTCTCGGAGGGGAACGAGTATCGCCGCGCATGCTGGACATCAGCATCTGGCTGATGATTCTCCACTTCGGCGCCGGCATCACCGATCCTGTCGGCCAATGCTGGGGAACATCATCGTGATGAACGGCATCGGCGCCTCCTTCATGGCTCTGTTCGCCCGTGTGGGCGGCGGCATCTACACCAAGGCGGCTGACGTGGGCGCGGACCTGGTGGGCAAAGTGGAAGCCGGAATCCCGGAGGATGACCCCCGGAACCCCGCCGCCATTGCCGACAATGTGGGCGACAACGTGGGCGATGTGGCCGGTATGGGCGCGGACCTGTACGAGTGCTACGTCGGCTCTATCCTGGCAACCTTCGCGCTTGGGTGCTGCGCCGGCTACGGCTGCAGGGCCTGCTGCTGCCCGTGGCCCTGGCCGTGTGCGGCATCATCTGCTCCATCATCGGCTCCTTCCTGGTGAAGACTAAGGAGAACGCCACCCAGCAGAGCCTGCTGAGAGCCTGCGGACCGGTACTTACACCGCCGCTGTCCTCTCCGCCATCGTGGCGGCCCCCTGACCTATTTCATTCTGGATGGGCAACATGGGGCGTTTCATTGCTATCCTCTGCGGTTTGATCGGCGGTACTCTGCGCCATCGGCTACTTCACCGAGTATTTTACCTCTGATAACTATAAGCCCACCAAGGAGCTGGCGGCCGCCTTCCGAGACCGGCTCCGCTACCATCATCATCGGCGGCATCTCCCTGGGTCTGAAGTCCACCGTGGCCTCCATCCTGATCGTGGCGGTGGCCATCCTGATCTCCTACTTCGCCGCAGGCGGCACCACCTCCATCCTGGATGAGATGGGCGGCTTCAGCCTCTCCTTCAACCAGGGCCTGTACGGCATCGGCATCGCCGGCGTGGGTATGCTGTCCACCCTGGGCATCACCCTGGCTACCGACGCCTACGGCCCCGTGGCCGACAACGCCGGTGGCATCGCGGAGATGAGCGGCCTGCCCGAAGAAGTCCGCGACCGCACCGACGCCCTGGACTCCCTGGGCAACACCACCGCCGCCACCGGCAAGGGCTTCGCCATCGGCTCCGCCTCCCTGACCGCCCTGGCCCTGCTGGTCTGCTACGTGAACATTGTGCAGGACCGTACCGAGGAGATGCTGAACTTCACCCTGACCAGCCCCACGGTGCTGGTGGGCATGTTCATCGGCGCCATGCTGACCTTCGTCTTCTCCGCCTTCACCATGAGCGCGGTGCAGAAGGCGGCCCAGTCCATCGTGGTGGAGGTCCGCCGCCAGTTCAATGAGATTGCCGGCATCATGGAGGGCAAGTCTGACCCCTGACTACGGCAACTGCGTCTCTCTGTGCACCAAGGGTGCCCTGCATGAGATGGTGGTCCCCCGCTCTGCTGGCCATCATTGTTCCCATTATCACCGGCCTGATCCTGGGCCCCACCGGTCCATCGTGTTCTCTCCGCTTCAACCTGATGAACCTCCCTGGTTTCGTGGGAGCTTCAACCTGATGAACCTCCTGTGAGTTTTGGCGCCTGCTTTTTGCGGGGGCGCTTTTTCGCGCCAGCTTTCACCTCCGGACGAAAAAATCACTGCCCACCATTGCGTGCGCAGCCGAAAGAGACATATAATAGAGAGCAGGACAAGCTGTGCAGACTGCGCCCGCAGGCGCCAATTCATGCAGGGAGGAACCGATATGGAGAAGAACATCACGATCCGCCCGGGCGGGTGAGCGATTACCAGCAGGTGGAGGACATCATCCGGCAGGCGTTTTACAACCTCTACACGCCAGGATGCACGGAGCACTACCTGGCCCACGCCATCCGGCCCCACCCGGATTTTCTGCCGGAGTTGGACCTGGTGCTGGAGCTGGACGGCCGTGTGGTCGGCAATATCATGTACACGAAGAGCACACTGGTGGACGAGGCAGGGAAGGAGAAGGGCATCCTGACCTTTGGACCAGTCTGTATCCGACCGGGACTGCAGCGCCGGGGCTATGGCAGGCTGCTGATGGAGGAGTCCTTCCGGCGGGCGTCCGCCATGGGGTACGAGGCTATTGTGATCTTCGGCGATCCCAACAACTACGTGGGCCGCGGCTTCCAAAGCTGCAAAAGCACCGGGTCCATCTGGAGGACGGGACGTATCCCGCCGCGATGCTGGTGAAGGAACTGGAGCCCGGCACCCTGGCGGGAAAAAGCTGGATATACCGCCAGAGCCCGGCGTTTGTGTTTGACGAAGCGGAAGCCCGCCGGTTTGACGACAGCCTGCCGCCCATGGAGAAAAGCGCCTGCCCTGTTAGGAGGCCTTTGAGATTCTCAGCAGCGCCGTCCTTCTGTGACAGGAGTGCGCACTTTTTTCACTGGAAATATCCGGTTTGCTTGACAGAGTAAACGATTACCGATATAATAGCACCGGAAATCCCTGGTGGGCCCTCCTTGGGAGGAACGCGCCCGCATGATTCTGTCTTATAATTTTAATAAAGGAGTACGAGTTCTATGAAGCAGATCATTGAGATTGTCGACGTCCTGGGCCGGGAGATCCTAGACAGCCTGGGGCAACCCCCACTGTGGAAGTGGAGGTCTATTTGGAGGACGGCACCATGGGGCCGCGCCGCCGTGCCCTCCGGCGCTTCCACCGGTATCTATGAGGCCTGCGAGCTGCGGGACGGCGACAAGGGCCGCTACAACGGCAAGGGCGTGGAAAAGGCTGTGGAGAACGTCAACACCGAGATCGCCGAGTGCCTGGTGGGCATGAACGTCCTGGATCAGGTCGCTATTGACAAGGCCCTCATCGATCTGGACGGCACCGCCAACAAGGAGCGCCTGGGCGCCAACGCCATCCTGGGCGCGTCCCTGGCCTGCGCCAAGGCCGCCGCCGAGACCCTGGGCACCAGCCTCTACAACTATATCGGCGGCGTCAACGCCAAGCAGCTGCCCGTGCCTATGATGAACATCCTCAACGGCGGCGCCCACGCCACCAACAATGTGGAGATCCAGGAGTTCATGATTATGCCTGTCTCCGCCCCCTCCTTCCGGGAGGCCCTGCGCCGCTGTGCCGAAGTGTTTCACGCCCTGAAGGCTGTGCTGAAGGAGAACGGCACTCCCTGCCGGTGTGGGCGACGAGGGCGGCTACGCCCCCAATCTGAAGAAGGATGAGGACGCCCTGAAGGTCATCGTCAAGGCCATCGAGGAGGCCGGCTACAAGCCCGGCGAGGACTTCAAGATCGCCATCGACGCCGCCTCCTCCGAGTGGTGGAACGAGGAGGAGAAGTGCTATATCCAGCCCAAGTCCGGCAAGAAGCTGACCCAGCAGCAGCTGGTCAACATGTGGAAGAAGTTTGCCGACAACTACCCCATCATCTCCCTGGAGGACGGTATGGCCGAGACCGACTGGGAGGGCTGGGCCATGCTGACCAAGGCCATCGGCGATCGGGTCCAGCTGGTGGGCGACGACCTGTTCGTCACCAACGTGGAGCGTCTGGCCACCGGCATCGAGAAGAAGGTGGGCAACGCCATCCTCATCAAGGTGAACCAGATCGGCACCCTGACCGAGACGCTCGACGCCATCCAGATGGCGCACCGTGCCGGCTGGACGGCCGTCGTCTCGCACCGCTCCGGCGAGACCGAGGACGCCACGATCGCGGACATCTCCGTTGCTACCAACGCCGGCCAGATCAAGACCGGTGCGCCCAGCCGCACCGACCGCGTGGCCAAGTACAACCAGCTGCTCCGCATCGAGGAGGAGCTGGGCGACGTGGCGCAGTACCCTGGCATGAAGGCGTTCTTCAACCTGAAGTAAGCAGCGAAAGCAAAGCGCAAAGCCGCCCGACAGGGCGGCTTTGTTTTTAATACGAAAAGGAATTATTGCAAAAAAAAATTTACGATTTGGATAGATTCCCGGTGGAATGCCGGTGGGAAACAACGAATTCTCGTATGGTATGGACGGACACCAGAAGAAGCATCACCAACCAATACAGTATCAGGAACTTTCCACCAGGACGAAGCAGAAAGAACTGGAGCAGACCCGGACGATGGATGGACGTCCAAATGCTGCGGGTACCGGCATATTGGAGCGCAAAGGCGACCAGAAGCAGCCAGCAAACAGGGACGGGCGGGGGACGGCGAATGGTTTGAACCGTCAGGAACAACAACGCAATGGTCAGCCAGAAGGCGGCCATCCAGGTGACAGAGTTGCCGGAAGGAAGCCACATCAAACTGGGGCCAAAAATCGAAAAAAGCGCCAGCCATACACCCCAGCTGCAGATGATGGCTAAAAACTTCCTGCGGAACAAACAGGCGGTTCCGCACATGAGTAGCGGCCACACCGCGATTGGCCCGGTTAGCGCATAGGAATAGAGCACCACGGCGGAAAGAAAAACGCGATCCCCACCAGCCTCTGCCGGTGGGCCGAAGTTCCTCTGCCGTCACGCCTGGCCTTTACGGCGGGGGCCGCCGAATCCGGGACCTCTCCCTTCACCAGTTCATCCAGAGATACGCCGAACACTCCACTCAGTTTCACCAACTTCTCCAAATCCGGTACGCTGGCGTCGTTTTCCCACTTGCTGACAGACTGCCGGGATACTCCCAGCTGCTCCGCCAGGGTATCCTGACTGAGCCCTGCTTTGCCCGCAGCTGAATCAGCCGTTCTCCCGGGGCCGTAGGCAGCGTAGCCGCCCAGACGCTGTGCGATCTTATAGCCGATGTTGCCGGCCTCGATGCAGGGGAAGATGAAGGTGTTGGCCTGACCAGCCACCTTGCTGCCCTTGCACTTGACCTGTGCGACCTCGGGAGCAACGGCTGCGTCAAACTGCAGCTCGCCGTCCACAGCCAGCTCGGGATCCATCTCCTGTGCCTTGATGGTAGCATCGTGGCTCAGTGCCACGGTGCCGCCCTTGCCGGAGCCCTTGGTGGAGAAGCTCAGCACAGCCACCTTCGGGTCGATGCCGAACAGCTTTGCGGTGCGGGCAGTCTCCACAGCCACCTCTGCCAGCTTGGAAGCGGCAGAGATCTTGACCTCGCCGGTAGCCTTATCGACGGTATCGGTGTAATCAATGTTGACAGCGCAGTCGCCCATGGCAATGCGCTTCAGACCCTCTTCGCCGCAGTCGCGGTCCAGAATAAAGCAGGAGCTCACCAGATGTGCGCCCTTCTTGGTCTTGACCAGCTGCAGAGCGGGACGGATGGTGTCGGCGGTGGAGTAGGTAGCGCCGCCCAGCAGGCAGTCTGCCTTGCCCATCTTCACCACCGCCCGGACGCTGGGGGAGAGCTACACCATCGACGACTCCTGCTGCAGTATTCCTCCGGCCTGCTGCTGCGGCAGGACGTGGTAGACGAGACGACGCTGGAGGAGGACCTGTCCCAGCAGATCGGTCTGGTCACCCAGGCGTACAGTCTGTATGTGGACGGTGAGCTGGTGGGCGCGACCCCTATGAGGGCGCACTGGAGGAGGCTGCTGAGCCAGCTCCAGAGCAGCACCGCGGACGAGAACACCATCTCCTGCGAATTTGCGGAGGATGTGGAGATCAAGCAGGAGTACGTGCCCACGGAAAAGGTGATGAACCTGGGGTATCTGGCGGAGCTGCTGTACAGCACGAAGACCGCTGAGACCACGTACACCGTGAAGGCGGGTGACACCTGGTCCGAGATCGCGGAGGATCACGGAATGACCTCCAAGGAACTGCTGGCGCTGAACCCCGGCTACAACATCGACAAGATCCAGATCGGCGAGGTGCTGACGCTGTCGGAGGCCGTCCCCTATCTTACAGTGACAGTGAAGCAGCAGGGAATACTACGTGGAAGACGTCATGTATGATGTGGAGTATACGGACTCTGCCTATCTGTACAAGGGCGACTATCAGGTGACTTCCCCCGGTGAGTACGGCGCCGCCGACGTGGTGGCTAACGTCACCTATGTCAATGGTGTGGAGACAGAGCGCACCATTCTCTCTTCTGTGACACTGAAGGAGCCTGTGACGGAGCAGCGGCTCCAGGGCACGAAGGAGCGGCCCACCTGGCTGCCCACCGGCACGTTCCGGTGGCCCATCAGTGGCCGGATCACCTCCCGCTTCGGCGGACGGTCCTCTCCCGGTGGCATTGGCTCCACCAACCATCAGGGCATCGATATTGCCGGGCCGTACGGCACGCCGGTCTACGCGGCGGACGGCGGCACAGTCACCTACTCCGGCTGGATGGGCGGCTACGGCTACCTGGTGG
>VOFE01000465.1_pt1 | contig 16001 bp, 16 predicted proteins | sample 5384071 | NCBI WGS metagenome assembly VOFE01 (sample SAMN12384724, study PRJNA508395) | human gut metagenome | isolation source: healthy gut D | host: Homo sapiens
GTCGGTATTGAAAATAGAGACGGTAACACAAACGTGCGCTTCAACCAAAGAGAGACTTTGGAAAGAATCTTCAAGCGACTGGAGGCATCGGAAGTATATTTCCCGTGCCCGCATGGATTGCGGCTCATGCTCGGAAGAAATTGTAGATATGGTAGAGGCACATTGCAGGCATTTTTATATTCGTGCTAACAGGTGCTCTTCCTTCTATGATTCCATGTTTGCCTTGACTGGATGGAAAACTGTTGAAATCAACGGTATTGAGTTTGAGTTGAATTCCATCCTTGTTGAGAAATGGAAAGGAAAACCGTATCGTCTTGTCATTCAGAGACAGAAGCGGACGGAGGGAGACCTCGATATCTGGGAAGGCGAATACACATACAGATGCATACTGACAAATGACTACAAGTCAAGTGCAAGGGACATCGTGGAATTCTACAATCTCCGTGGCGGCAAGGAACGCATCTTCGATGAAATGAACAATGATTTCGGATGGAACCGGCTGCCGAAGTCATTCATGGCGCAGAATACCGTTTTCCTGCTTATGACCGCTCTCATCAGAAACTTCTACAAGGACATCATGCAGAGATTGCGGACCGGGAATTCGGATTGCGTGCCACCAGCAGAATCAAGACCTTTGTGTTCAAGTTCATCTCTGTTCCAGCAAAATGGATTAAGACGTCACGTAGGCACGTATTGAACATTTATTCAGACAACTATGCTTATGCCAACCTGTTCAAGACAGACTTTGGTTAAAGGCCATGTCTTTCTGGTTAAACCGGCGTATTACCTCAAGTCGCTTTATGGGGTAAGGGGATTTTGTGTCTGCGACATTTCTGTTGTGTAAGAAATATGTACAATAAAATGAATTTCCGGTCAGCAAATTTGCCCATCCACGTTCTTTACTTACCCCTTCTTCATTGTCGGCAAGTCCGTAAAAAAGTAAACAAAGATCTATCCGTCATGGAGCGGATAACTGAAGCCTTTCGTGTATTGTACGCCTCATTAACGGCTATTCCGGATGCACCGTCGATAACCACCATCAATACGTGTCCCGTAGTATATTCAGTACCCGACTCCGGATAATCATCAGTCAAAAGCCGTTCCATCTCCTCATTGCACGAGAATGCAAATACAGCAAACAGGCAAAGCATTATATTTTTTATCAACTTTTCCATTGTATTTCATAATAAGTTATTCATAATCAACTTCTATCATCATCGCATTGCGAACCATATTACCATCAAAACGGCTGAAATCACCAAGCAGCAGCAATCCGTTTGAATTGGTCGAAGTACGAGTTTCAATTACTTTGTAGAGTTCACCCTGGAAGATGCCCGGTACATTAAATTGTTGCAGCGCCTTTCCATCACGACCCAATATAAGGAAACCACGGCGAGTCACACCATCGTATTTCGTAAACGCACCTGAAACAACAATATTATCATTATCAAGCAGACAGGCAAAATTGGCCAATCCTCCTTCCATTTTTCCGATTTTGAAAATTTCATCACGTGTGCCATCATCATTCAACATAACTACACTCTGTGCAGGAATACCGTTGAACTCAGAAAACTCCCCAGTTATAAGGATTTTCTTTTTGTTTTTATTGTACCGGATTTTAGTAATACTTCCATTTGCGCCCGTACCGATGTTTCTCATAAAAGTTTCATCAAGGGTACCTTCGGCATTCAACTTCACGATGTTCTTCACAGGCTGTCCATCGAAACTGCTGAATGTCCCTACTATGACAATACCGTCATTCTCGACCATACAAGCATCCAAAATCTGTCCGACAACTCCTTCTGCATCCCTGCGATAGTTATCATCAAGTTCTCCAGTCCTTGACATACGCAACACACTTGCAACCTTCGAATAATCCAAAACCATACTTTCAGCATAGGATTTTTCGGTATTAATACGACAGTAGTTAGTAATATTTCCTACTGCTACTACCTTCTCATTGGAAGTTATAAATGTACGTACAGGCGCTTCAAGGGTTCCCCCGTTGAAGACCGGTATCTTACAATTTATGCTTGTATTATTCTTTTTCGAAGGCAGCGCCACAGTTTTATAATACGAGGCTACTTCATTAGTAGCTATCGTGATGTTATTGACCGGCAACTTATCCCAGCCGTATTCTGAAAATTTACCCGACAGAAGAACCCTGTGGTCACTAGGAAAATAAGTAAATGAATTAAGGTAACATTCAATATCTGTCACTCCCGGATTGGCCAGATCAATGCCGGCTCCCTGACCAGGATCAAGTTTGAAGTCAGTTACCCATTTTCCCGATACAGAGCCGTCTGTCAAAACCATAGATATACAAGAAAAACTCTGCGAACGATTTTCATTGTAGTAGGCCTGCATATAGTCACCAACAGGATAATATACCCGTGCTTTTGAATAGTGCTCCGCACAATCGTAAATAGGCCCCGAAGTGCCTTTAAAGCCATATGAGTGATCTATTTTAATATTTCCTAATACAGTGAGACGAGGTCCATAGAAAACCTGTTCTTTCAATACAATATAAGCCGTACCCGAACTAAGATTTCCAGGTACTTTCACGGTGATTGTCGTGTCGGTAGCAGTTACAATTTTGGTTTCTTCATCAGAAATATAGAACTTGAAATCGTAACGTCCTGATTGCGGATCACACCAGTTCAACATCCCTTTTGCTTTGAATACAACCGTATCATTGGGATAAGCACTTTCCGGAGAAGGAGATTCAGCCAGCAAACCGATTCCGAGCGGAGCTTTTCCTCCACTGTACGGATCATCTTTAATATTGCTGTTCAGATCACTGTTACAGGATGTTGCCAATAACGAAGTGAATACGGAGCAAACAATCATTAACGAATAAATGGTAATATGTTTCATTGTACTATCTTTATTTATAGTTAATTATCCGGTTCTGTTTCTATTGTTGCATTTATAGCTTTGGTAGCGAAAAGATATGGTTCAAAACCAAATGCATGATCGGTTAATCTGAGTACATGTACCACTCCGTTGGTCGGTTGTATATCAGATGTTGCTACATAAGCGTTTTTCATATCTCCTATAGTGAAATCATAGACATAAGAGTATATGATTTGTCTTGCACCGGCATATTTCACATTGTTTGCATCATAATAAACAACGCCCATATTCATAGGCTGCTGACCATAAGATAGAAATGCCTGTCCCGGATAAGGCTGCTATGGCAGTCGTATCAATTTGAGGAATATCTTTCAGCAAATATTTATCTTTTACAATGTACATTGACAGCATTTCACGCCAGACTTCCGGTTTTATCTGATTAAAACTCTTGATGCTATCATGCCCCATACGATACCAAATACGGTTCAGATAATTAAAACTACCACGGATTGACCAATCAGTAGGTGCAAAAAGGTAATTTCTTCGTTTTCAAAAACATCTTCCATACCGGACAGCCGGATGACTTCCACCAAATCTTTAAAATAATCAGGTCTTGATTCCAAATATTGCATCATATTCCCATTATAATAAGGGTTCGCTTTTTTCCACCATCAATTAAATAACTATCATCGGCACAATTGTACATGAGTACTGCCAACAGGCAGCATCCGACAATTTTCTTCCATAATTTGATATTATTTTTCATATCTATACATTTTAAGTTTATCAGAGTTACTCCCAAAATAAATTCAATCCAATCAGTGTATTGTTCTTCAACGCATTACGATGAATAGGCCATGTCCATGCCCCCACATTGAAATTAGTACGCGTCATCGGATTCATGCAATAGTTTCTGTTATACACCTTTCCTGTACGAACCAAATCATAATAGTAATGTCCTTCACCGATAAGCTCTCTGCAGCGTTCCCAGAAAATAGCATCCATCAGTTCACTACCCGAGGTATTTATTTCGGAAGCATGTGCCCTATTGCGGACCCGGTTGAGTAATTCGCAGGCTTTTGTATCGTTAGTCCCCAAAGCGGCAAGAGCTTCAGCATACAACAAAAGTGCACCTGCATAACGGAATACTATTTGATTGCCGGAGTTGGACGTAATTGTTCCGTTTCCATAAGTATCAATATTCCAAAACTTCTTGATTTCCTTAGGAGCAGAACTTGAAACCGAAGTAGAATATATCTTTTCGTCAAACCATAGTTCCTTCCTCGCATCGTCTTCATACATAGGGAACAGCGTCATAAGATAATCTCCTGAATAACAGAATAGCGGCATTGACTTATTCAAACAAGAATAGGAAACATTATCAGAAAACTTTGCATTCATCATAAATATCTCATTGAAATTTATATTTTGTGCAATCTCAAACAAACCTTCGTCTGACCCTCCAGCAAAGATGACGGAACTTCTATTTATATCAAGCAGTGAATAAAAGCTCCATTGTTACGTTCCAGTTCCTCGCCTAACGAAACAACATTCCTATAATATTGCTCTTTATTTTGTGCATCAAACTGTACAAGCCACAAGTTTATATGCATCATTAGCGCAATAACAGAACCTCTGGAGGCTCTAATCCCTTTGCTCGAATAAGATGAATATGACCATGGTAGTACTTCCGCTCCCGGATCATCGTCAAGCAAAGGTTGTAAGTCGGCAAGGCAATTTTGCAAAACTATAACCATATTGGTTCTTGGCAAGGGAGCTTCATTATAGGCATTTGTATAATAAGGCACATCTCCAAAGGCCCTTACGATGAAAAAATAAGACAAGCTACGCATGAAAATAGCTTCTGCCTTAAAACGACTCCGTTTCAATTCATCCATGCCGGGCACTTTGTCTATTTCAGCAAGCAGAATATTGGCATCCTGTATGGCAGTATAAAACACATCCCATTGCATAATTAAACCGCCATTAGCATCATCGGGATACGTATTACGCAATTCACCCATATCGTTGTTAGCTAAATAAGCTACATATTTATCCCAAGTGCTGTAGGCTGTTATTGGAGCGCACCGCATATCTCCGCTATACGTGAGGAAAGGACGTTGTGACATTGTTGCATTCCGAAACGAATTGTATATGCTCAACAAAAATGCTTCCGCATTCGTCTCATTTCCCTGCGCCCAAAAATCATCACCCGATAGTTTGTCTTCACTCTTATTTGCAAGCGAATCACAACCGGCAAACAGGCAAGATACTATCAAAGTCATTATTAAAACTATATTTTTCATATTCTTCTATATTTAATCGTTCATCTAAAAATCCATTGAGACACCAAATGTCACAGTACGACCGTTGGGATAACCACCGGATGTGTCATATCCCAAATTGTTTACATTTTCGGGATTGATGCCTGAATATTTGGAGAAAGTATAAATATTGTTCATACTAAAATTAAGCTGACATCGGCTGATCCTAAAAAAATCCAGCATTTTCTTTGGAATAGTATAAGCCACAGATATACCGTTAATTTTAAAATAAGAGCCATCTTCCATAAACAGTGTCTGGTCGTATCTGAAAGGCTGAATAATACTTGAACGGGTATAATCAAACGGATTAGGATATTGGGCATAGATATTATCTTCTGTCCAGAAATTATATGCCTCAATAGGTGTTAAAGCTCCACTACCCGTAAGGTCCACCTTACCTGCTACAGGTGTTCCATAAGCCCTAAAACGGTCTGCCAAAGCCTTGTTGATAATATCACGTCTCAACGTAAACGAGCAGTTAGTGTTGATAGAAAACGCTTTATAGCGAAGATTGATACTGATACCACCGGTCATCCTCGGCTGTGAATTACCTACAATCACCTTGTCTTTTTTTCATCGATGATATAATCACCATTTACATCCACCCAAATAGGATCTCCCGCCTTAAAGTATGCTTGAGTAGAAGTATTCCCTCCCATCCGCAAGCGTTCTCCGGTCAGCGGATTAACAGGGACGTCTTCGTCAGTCGCATATACACCTTTATACACATAAAGATAATTACCCATCGCGTTAGAACCTAATTTATTCACCACTTCCGCATCACTGTTAATAATCTGCCGCACCTCGTTAGGGCAGCTTTGCGATCACGTCTTTATTAATTGCCAGTGAAGTCGCTACATTCAAATCCCAATTACTTTGCCTTGATAACGGACGGACGTTCAACGAAAACTCCAATCCATAGTTAACCAGACTCGTTTTCGTACTTCTTACGGAATTAAAAGCATTGTGGTTAGCCAACTCTATCGAACTTAGCTGATTGTCTATTTGTTTATAATACGCCTCGGCAACGAACATAATTTTATTATTAAGGAATGATAAGTCTGTTCCAAAATTCCATGATGTTGACGTTATCGGCTTCAAATCCGGATTCGGCATAGCGTTTTTATCAATTGGAATAATAGAAACTCCGTTGTAAGTATCTTTACTCAGATTGTAACTTCCCCATATATCATAAATACTAGCTTTATAAGTAGTACTACGTCCCCAAGTTACACGAAGAGCTCCGGCATCCAGAAACTTCCATTTTTTAGCAAAAGATTCACGGCTGAAGTTCCAGCGAAATCCCAATGAAGGATTTATTGCCCATTTCGCCTGCGACCCATAAGATGAATTTATTTCAGGACGAATATTGGGAGTGAATACGTACTTCCCACCAGGTAGCGAGAGTCGAGGATCTATAATAAGTGCAAACGTATTCTTTTTATCTGAAAGATTCGACCTTCCCCCAGCCATGGACGGCATACCGGATGACCATATATGGTCACTTGCCAATCCATTCAGCGTAATAAAGTTACCGCTATATTTTTCGGATGAAAGTTCAAAACCTCCCTGTAAATCAAAATTCACAATTCCCAAATTTACTGCTCTTGACAACAATGAACGAACATACATATTATAACTATATTCACTACCGTTATTCCAAACAGCCCTATTGGCATTCAAAATACCCGGTGTAAATTTCTCATTCTCGACAGTTCCGTATTTATATCCTAAAGTACTTCTCCATCTTATATCAAATGGCAACAGATACATGATATTCATATCTTGCGTCATATACTACATTCTGATTATCTGCCTGGACGGAAAAAACAGACAATGCAGAATTGGAAGCTGTATACATAGACGGTGGAGGCAACAAGGAAGAAGCTGCCGAACCTGCGGCTACACCGGATTGTGAGAAAGCATTTCCGCTACCATTACTATTTCGGGTTAATGTAGTGGCAGATTTAGATCCAAATGAAATCTATCATTAGGCTTATATCCTACTGCTGCCCTGATACCGTATCGGTTAAAGTCCGTGTTTTTCACAATTCCTTTTTCCGTATAATAGTTTGCATTGATCTTATAGTCAAATTTCTCATTGGGTTTACCAGAGAAACTAAGATTATGAGTTTGATTGTAAGTCGTCTGATAAAAGACACCTTGCCAATCCGTATTATTATTGTAATAAGGATTCAAGCTGTCTGACAGTGCCTGCAATTTATGGATTTCATTATATCCGTGATAGGCGGATGTATCATTTCCCAAAATTTGCATAATTCTGAGCGCTCTCTCCGCCCCGCCTGCAAGTACATCTCTCAACCTCGGTGGTGTTTTCACTACAAAGTTAGCCGAATAAGAAACTTTCGGTTTGGCTGTTTCTCCTCTTTTAGTCTCTATAAGAATTACTCCGTAAGCACCTTTTGAACCATACAGGAAGTTGCAGCTGCATCTTTCAATACTTGGATATTCGCAATATCTTCAAGTGGAATCATAGCCAACGGACTAACTGTTGCACCTGACAGCAAACCAGCTGCATCATAGCCCGTTACGTCTTCCTGCGGTATACCGTCAACAACAAACAAAGGAGGAGTCAGCCCCATCATAAACTCGCCATCACCGGAAGATTGAACGGAAATATCCGAAACACCTCGAATTGAAAAACTTGGAAGACCTCCGGGAGTACCATTATTCATCTGAATATTTAATCCGGGAACACGTCCTTGTAGCAACTCCATCGGATTGGCAACAGGAGTATTGACCAAGTCTTCTGCTTTAATTACCGTAACCGATGCTGTTACCGCAGCTTTGCTAACTCTTTTAAATCCGACTACAACTGTTTCATCAAGCATATTCTCTGTCGGACTCAGATATATTTGCATGCGTTCTGAAGGTTTAGTAACTTTGACCGAAAGACTGTCGAACGCCAGGAAAGAGAATACAAGTCGGTAACCACTCTTAACTTTTGTAGAGAATCGTCCGTTATCGTCAGTTGTGGTTGAAAGCTGAGGCACAGTTTTCCCACTTTCATTTTTAACAATAACAGAAGCATAAGGCAATGTAGAATTATTGCTTTTATCTTTGACTACACCACTGACAGGAATATCCTGAGCCCGAACACCAACCGAGGTGACGGCAATCGCCATAGCCAACAAGCCATATTTAAATATATTTCTCATATTAGAATCATGGTATTAATTAGTTATTTTCCATCTTCAAACAAGGGGGCTCCTGCTGTAAATACAACTATTATCTCCCAATGAGCTTCCCTGTATATCGCAAATTCAAATGACATAGTGGATGTCATACGATAACCACTTGCTGTAATACGGTCATATAAAAAATTGACATTTATTCTATTACCATCTTTATTGGTATATTTTGACTTCATTTCAACCAATGGCATCGGATAAACTACATCGTACTTTACATATTCATCTGTTTTCTCCATATTGAAACCATGAATCAGATTAGCCCAGTCTGTCTGATTAAAAGATGAAGGAGAGATCGGTGTATAATCCGGCCCATAAAAACGAAAAGTCAAACTTTTTACATCATCGTCATTATCCTGATTCTCACGAAAATAAATATGTACATCTTCAGGAAACATATAGTCTCCACTTTCTGTTTGAAAAAGGGTTAACGAATTTGGTGTAACATAGTCCTGTCCCTGCACCAATCCTGTTTCGGATCGTATATACTCGGTTCGTAATCACTTTCTCTGACAGGTATAAGCTGCATGTCAGTAAAAGTTTTATATCCTCCCGAGTTTTTCACCAGCACATCAAAAATATAACCGTCACTTGGAGCACACTGCACAAAAGAAGATTCGGCATTAGACCACATCATAAATTCTCCGGAATGCTTTTTAACCTGAAAAAGAGTACGATATTCTATTTCTCTTTTAGCTTCTATTTCTTCTATAGACTTTTCGGTACCCATATATGGAGTTTTCCAAACTTTTACCGGAAAATATTCCGTCAATTCAGGTGCAGGGCTTCCATCGGCCCTCACGATTCGTGATATCTCGAAAGTAAGAGGAAGCGTTGAATTACCCGATGAAAAGTTGTCGGACATCAAAGTGTTTTTTTCCTAGCTGAGGACGATATAGTTTTGTAGTAAAATTGACGTCTCTGTCGAAAGCATCCAAACTATCCGGCAAATATTTATCGACACACGACATGCTTAATAATACGCAGGAAAACAACAGCGCAATATTTTTACTTCTTATATTCATTGCCATAATTATTAAATACGTAAATAAATTCATCAAAACCGAAACTGTGTTGTGGAGAAAGGATGTGAATGATACCATTATTTGTATAAACATCATTCCATACTGTAGAAACTCTGTTCCAGTTATCTTTTACCTGAGAGTTTTTCATATCACTGAAAATAAGCTGTTTGACTCCTCCACCCACAAATCCGGATGCCGGTTTGCGAAAACATTCTATATTCATTTGATAATTGTACTTCAAAGAATTTAAGGAGGCATTTCCTTCATTGGCAAGAATATTATCGGTATCGTAACTACCTTTAATAATGTACTTGCATAACATTCGCTCAAGGTCAGCTCTATAATCGTAATGATATTCGTTAATGATCGTATCATTTAAAGTCGGTGTTATAACATTCACGACCGTATCTTTAACAACAAACGGTTCAATTAATAAATCACTCAAATAAATCGCTTCACCCAACTCCTTTTGTTTACGGTACTCGTTAAGTTGCGCCAACGAGGAACGGATACATGCATCCGGTATGGCAAAAACTGTATATTGCACATCCGTCTGTTTCATCTGTTGTATGAAACCGGGAATATTGTTGACAAGAACCATCATAGAATCAAATTTCAAATTCAGCCTTTCATTCCCTGTGGACAAATAATCCAAAAACAGTTCCATTAAATACTTCGGTTTCATTTTTCCTCAGGATATGAAGCCACTTCGTAATCTGTACAAGACAGCATCCAAAGGGAAGCCGAAGTCAGACATAAAATAAATAGTATCTTATTCATTGTCGTTTTCTTTTTATTTCCAAAACTCATTTTGTTCAATCTGTGAATTAGCAGTAATGATATCTTCCGATACCGGCCAGTAGATTCCACCGCTGTTGATCAGTTGCAAGAATGTCTCATTATCTTTCATCAGCTTTTGCCGACGGACAAGATCATACCACCTCCAGCCTTCTCCCATAAGCTCTCTGCGACGCTCTTCAAATATCTCGGCAATTAAGTTTTCGCGATTATTCCCAAAATCCTTTTTAAAAGATACTTCTCTCAATCCACGATTTGTTCGGATCATATTCAGGTAGGATACAGCTTCTGTGCTTCTGTTTAGTGCGCATAATGCTTCAGCCCGTAGCAAGGTGATATCTTCAAGACGAGTGAAAACAATTGACGAGCCAAAGACTCCAAAATCATTGTCTTTTGCCGATCCATCCTGAATAATCTTTATTTTACTGAACACCGGAATTTCTTCATTCAAATTCTGAACATAATAGGATGAATATTTGATGGTGTCCATGATTCCAAACCGCAAGTCATCGAAATTGGCAAAAATCGAAAATAAGCTGTCCTTTGAAATGTATATTTCAGGATACGATTTTTGTACCAACGGATAAGCTAAAGTCAGCTGTTCAAGATGTCCGCTTTGAGTTGCTTCATTATCATTGTGAGCAAAATTAAATCCCAAAATTCTTGAACCTTTTACACTTGTATTCGAGTAAAACAGCCCTGTTTCTGAAGTCAAATCGGCAATGGAAGTATATTTTGCATTGATCTCAGATGCATGATCTATTATAAATGCAGAATATGTCTCTGCTTCTGCATAATTTCCCTGCCAAGCACAAATGTGAGCTAATACGGAGTATGCAGATAACTTATTGAACAATTTTCCCTGCCATTGAGCCCCATATGAACCATAATATAAATTCGTTTGAGTACCATATTGATAGGGTAAATCCTTTATAGCTGTCAACAGTTCTGCCTTAGCATAACTCAGCACCGTTTGAGCGTCTGTACGGGGCATAGACGGAAAAGTTCCGTTATCATAAGAATAGGTGACTAACGGCACATCTCCCCAAATTCTTACCATATAAAAATAAGCAAATGCCCTCAAAGCGCGTACTTGAGCAATGTCATATTTCAAGTTTTGTTCAGAATACGACCGGTCAAGTTCGACAGTTCGTGGAGCTTTTTCCATAAAAACAGATGCCGCATTGATAACAGCATAAAATCTTCTCCAGTTAGATACTTTCTTCAACAAGTCGTATGGCTTGTTCAATTCATTATCAGACACAGCTTGTAAGTCACTACGCTTATAAACCGTAAAATCCCCCTTCCGCAAATCACCACATATCCAATGAGTATTGTTATCGGCTAAGGCTGCGCGTGTCAAGCCATATACTCCCATCAATGCTGATCGAGTATCTTCAAGGGTCTTCCATTGTTGGGTTTCCGAAGCTGCATGTTTGGGATCTACATCCAAAAAATCATTGCAGGACTGCAGAAATAGACAGGCAAGTGCGGAGAAAAGAGCTAATCGCAATTTTTTCATATTGTTTTTCATATTGTTTTTCATTTTTATCATCTCCGATATTTTTAGAACTTAAATCTCAGTCCCAAAGAAATGGAACGAGGAATGGGAAGCGAATATCCATCATAGGTACCATTGAAGTTTACTAATTCCGGATCACCTGCTGAAAAATTACTGAAAGATAACAGATTAGATCCTGTCAGATAGAAATACAAACTTTTAGGTATATTACTACCAACTTTCTTTATAGGAAGTGTGTAACCAACAGTTATATTTCTCAGTTTCAGGTAAGACAGCTTTTCAAGGAACAAGTCCTGTTCGGCACGGTAAGGATGAACACTGCTTTGCGGATTGTATATAGGATAATCGTCACGCTGATTAGTATTTTGCCAAAAGAAAATCTCTTTAACAGACTGCAAGGACTGAATATTATCCAAAGTCGCAAAATCGTAACGTTGCTGATCGCGCAGATTTAAAGCACTATGTCCCAAAGCAAAGAAAAGATTGAAGCTGAAATCGAATCCTTTATAAGCAAACTGATTAGTCAATCCTCCTGTATAGGGTGGAATGGCATGTCCGGTCAGCACACGGTCATTGTCGTTAATCTGATTGTTTCCGTCAACGTCTGTCCAAACAGGATCTCCTGCTTTAAAAGGAACTCCATTTATGTTCAGTGGTTTCCCATTCATAACAGGAACTTCTGAGTCGTTTGTATAAATGCCTTTATTTTGATACACCCAAAAGGCATCAACTGACTGACCTACTTGTAGTTTATGGTCGCCTATCACAGTTGCCTCCCGGTTTTCGGGAAGTTTCTCTAGTTTGTTCTTATTATAACTTGCATTGAAAGACAAATCCCACTTCAACGGAGTGTTCTTCAGAATGGATGCTGAAAGATTTAATTCCAATCCCTGATTACTGATATCCATTCCACTGGCCAGTTTATACTCATATCCCATTTCTTGAGTGACAGGCAAATATGTTAATAAATTCTTTTCATAATTCTTATACAGAATTATTTCCGCGATAATGCGATTGTCGAAAAAAGAACCTTTCAAAGCAAGCTCCATTTTATCAGAATAGGGAAGCTTTAAATCATAACCTACCCAGCCCGATGCATACGGACGAGTGATTGTTGCAAATCCATTAGCTGAGGAGAGTAACGGTTCTCCACTCCATGTGATACTTGTTGCCAAGTACTGAGGACCTAATTCATACCTGTCGGACTGAACCGATTTGGCAATTCGTGCATAAGACGCACGCAATGATAATCCAGACAATGCTGTACTACCTGCAAAGAATTGATTCTTCAAATTCCATTCAGCAGAGGCAGCGGGTGTAAACATCCATCTGTGATCCGACTGGATAGCAGAATTTCCGTCGTACCTTGCCAATAATCCCACATTAAGCAAATTCTTATACTTATAATCTAAAGCTATTGAAGTCGATACCCACCTATTCTCCAAACGATCAACATAACGATACTGCTTAAAGTTCCCGGTACTTGTTGTCGGCTTCATATCATCATCACCATCATAGGCACGAGTATAATTATAGTGGTACAAATCGCTGATTATAGAGCCATTCCACTGAATATTCAACTTATGAATATCAGCTAAAGGTAACCAATAACTCGCTGAAGTTTCACCTATAATCCGTTGATTGTATCCAGAATAGTTAGAGACAAAGTTGACGGACTCCAACAAAGCCATAGGCCAAAAAAGCGCGACGAACATTTGTTGTATAATCAAGTTTGATGCTGGCTGTAGCATTGAATCTTTGCTTAGTATAGCTCAAAGCCAACAAACCATTCAGTAAATTGTTATAATTATCGTCTTTGGTCAAATCATTGGATATTAAAAAGTCATTATACAAATTGCCGGCAGGTGCAAGCGGAGTTGAAAAAAATCAACCATGTACTCCATCTCAGCAAACCTGTCTCTGAAATTCCGATTCCTGACACGGTCTATCTTAGCAGCATTAATAATTGTACTAACATTCAAACCATCCAAAGGAACCATATTCAAGGCAAAGCCAATATTATATTTCGTATAAGAAGTATTGTCTGCTACTCCCGCATCTTTTGTCGTTGCGAGTGTAAATACATAATTCGCTTTCTTTGAACCACCACCGATAGAAGCATTTACATTATATAAGAGTGATGACTGATAATAATCGTCTGCCCAGTCCGGTTTACCAAAATAACGTACATCTCTTGTATCCATAAGATAGTCGGGTTGTTTACCCGGTGTAAGAGAATACGCATCATAGAAACGTTGACGAAATGCCTTTTCGTATGATCCATTTGTCATACGAACCGAAGACGGAGCAAAGGCCATTCCTGCCGAAACACCGATTGAGACATTCTCCCCACCATAATAACCGTCTTTGGTCGTTATCCAGATGGCACCATTGGCAGCTAAAGGGCCTAATTTGGCAAGTTGAAGCGGGTCTTTGATGATTTCAACAGACTCTATAGAAGATATATCCAATCCAGCCAACATATTCGCAGCAGGCTCCTATCGGATTAATATCAAATTGTTTGATATCATATATATAGCTATTCTCCTGCATCAAAGGAATCCCATTCAAATAGACCGTTGGCTGAACACCTGATACATCCTTATTGGAAAAAACAGGCGAACATTTTGTGTAAATAGAAAACATTCAGGGATTCGGGTTTTATACTTGAATCCTGTTTTCAAATATAGTAATAAATTGGTTAAATATCAATGCCCAATTCCAAATAGGTTGATAGCATTTCTTTTCGATTTCGTTAATAGCCAGATAGACAGATTTTTTCAGCGCATCATCATTCGGAAATGATAGCTTGTTTTTGGTGTACTTTCTAATTTTCCCATTCAGATTTTCAATGAGATTAGTGGTATAGATAATCTTTCTAATCTCGACGGGGAAATCAAAGAACACGGTCAGTTCTTCCCAATTATTTCTCCATGAGCGTATCGCATATGGATATTTAGCACCCCATTTTTGCTCAAAGTTATCCAACTCCATCTCAGCTGCTTCTTTAGTAGGTGCGTTATAGATGTTCTTCAAATCGGCAGTGAATTCCTTTTTTTCTTTCCAGACGACATAGCGACAGGAGTTTCTAATTTGGTGTACCACACATATTTGAGTAGTAGAGGCAGGAAATACACTCTTGATGGTTTCCGTAAATCCATTCAGGTTATCAGTAACTGTAATCAGAATATCTTCTACACCACGGGCTTTGAGATCCGTTAAAACACCCATCCAGAAAGCGGCACTCTCATTTTTGCCAATCCACATACCCAATACTTCTTTCAAGCCTTCCTTATTCAGACCTACACATAGGTAAACAGTCTTGTTGATCACTTTGCCGTTTTCTCTGACTTTGAATACGATGCCATCCATCCAGACAATCATATATAAACTTTCCAAAGGCCGATTTTGCCACTCTGTTGCAGCCTGGCTGACTTTATTGGTGATAATGGAGATAGCGGAGGTGGAGAGGTTAATACCGTATATTTCCTGCATCTCCGACTCAATGTCAGCGACGCTCATACCTTTGGCATAAAGAGAGATGACAAGGCGTTCAATAGATAAGCCGCGGGATTGATGCTTAGGAACAACAATAGGCTCAAATTCACCTTCCCGATCACGAGGAACCTGAATAACAGATTCACCCATTTCTGTTTGAATCTGCTTCCTATAACTACCATTGCGGGAGTTGCCACTATGATCTCCTTGATTGGAGTGTTTCTCATAACCTAAATGGTTATCCATCTCTGCTTCCAGCATTTGTTCATAAACACGAGTATGAAGCTCTTTCATGAAAGCAGTCACATCTTCGCCTGTCTTAAACTGGGACAGAAACTCTTTACTTAAAAATTCTTTAGGAATGTCCATTAAATCTGATTTTTACAAAGTTAATACATAAATAAAAAACTACGAGAAAAAATCCCGTAGTTTTCTATTTACACAATCAGATGGATAGCCTTTACATTATTTGCCGAAAGTTCTCCTTCCATCAGTTCATACTCTTCATAACTATCTTTATCAATAGGTAAATCAACAGTAAAAGTACTCCCTTTACCCAATTCACTTTCAACTCCAATAGTACCATGATGCAACTCCACTAAATCTTTTGTTAATGATAATCCAATCCCATTAGATTCACTTTCATCCCTGTTATTCGCCGTATAAAACCTTTTGAAAATATTCTCTAAATCAGCAGGAGCAATACCTTCTCCGGTATCAATTACCTGTATCCGTAACTGACGATGCCCAAATTCGAAAAGGAGTT
>VOFE01000478.1_pt1 | contig 16001 bp, 27 predicted proteins | sample 5384071 | NCBI WGS metagenome assembly VOFE01 (sample SAMN12384724, study PRJNA508395) | human gut metagenome | isolation source: healthy gut D | host: Homo sapiens
ACGGCTGTGATGCTGGATTTCTTCTTTGGACGTTCTTTTCCATCCGCAGTTTTGTTGCACCTGCCTTTGCAACTTCTGTTTTTTCACATCTGCTGCCGGTTTTGCTTCTTTCGAAAAAGCACCGCGGACCAGTGCCTGTGCTTCTTCTTCCATATTGCTGGAAGCACTTTTTCCGTCAAACTTTGTATTTTTTAATTTATCTAAAATATCCTGTGATTTTATATTTAACTCTTTCGCGAGTTCATGAACTCTCATTTTTGCCATAAATGAATTTACCTCCGTTATTCAGTTTTATATTTTTATACGGTGTGCTCTTTGAGCTTCTTTTCTACGGCCTTCGCCAGATTTTCATCTGTCACGGCAAGTGATGCACGGAATTCTTTTCCGATGCAGCGTCCAAGTGCTTCCTTACTTCCGTAACAATAGCATGGCACATGGTAAAAATCCGTCATATTACAAAAACTCTTTTTTGTGTTCCCGGATGCCTCTGCAGAGACAATCACGAGATAGGCATGACCTGTTTTTACTGCTTTTTCTGTAGAAAACTCACCGCTTACAACATTTCCCGACTTTGCGGCTATGGAAAGCATGGATAATACGCTATCATGCAAGTGTACTCATCTCCTTTTCCAGACTCTCATACACTTCCTGTGGAATTGCAGTCTTTAAGGAGCGCTCAAGTCCCTTGTTTTTTCTTGCCAGGCGAAGACACCCAGGATCTGCACAGATGTATGCTCCACGGCCGTTTTTACGACCGGTGGCATCCAGCATAATCTCATTTTCCGGTGTCTTAATTACCCGGATCATTTCTTTTTTTTCCTTCATTTCATTACAGGCGACACACTTCTTCTGTTGATGCTTCTGCTTCGGTAGGAATTTCTTCTGTGGCATCCGGATCTTTGTAATATCCTTCCTCATCATACTCATAATTATCATCATACTCATCGTCTTCATAATCATTTTCGTAATCAAGGAAATCTCCGGACTCTCTTGCCTGCGTCTCACTCTTGATATCAATCTTAAATCCAGTCAGGCGGGCTGCCAGACGGGCATTTTGTCCTTCTTTGCCGATTGCAAGGGATAACTGGTAGTCCGGAACAACAACCTTTGCTGCTTTTTCATCCGCATCTGCAATAACGGAAATCACCTTTGCAGGACTTAATGCATTCTGGATCAGGATGGCAGGATTCTCATCCCAGGTGATAATATCGATTTTCTCTCCGCGCAGCTCATTGACGATCGCATTGACACGCGCGCCGTTCATACCGACGCATGCTCCAACCGGATCTACATCAGGATCGTTAGACCATACGGCAATTTTGTTCTGCTTCCTGCTTCTCTTGCAATACTTTTGATCTCTACAATTCCATCTTTAACTTCCGTCACTTCTGACTCAAACAAACGCTTCACAAGTTCCGGATGTGTACGGGACACGAGGATCTTTGGTCCCTTTGTCGTATTCTTTACTTCTACCACATATAATTTGATACGTTCTGTCGGTTTGAATACCTCGCCTTTTACCTGTTCGTTCTCTGTCAGCATAGCATCCGCCTTACCAAGGTTGATGCTGACATTCTTACCGACGTAACGCTGCACGATACCTGTAACGATATCTTTTTTTTTCAAAATACTGATCGTATACAACTCTTACGCTCTTCTTCGCGGATCTTCTGCAAGATCACGTTCTTGGCATTCTGTGTTGCAATACGTCCGAATGATTTAGACTCGATCGGAATATGCACGATATCACCAAGTTCAAACTTGCTGTCAATCTCTTTTGCATCTTCCAGACTGATCTGTTCCAGTTTGTCTTCTACTTCTTCCACAACTGTTTTCTCAGCATATAACTGATACTCGCATGTTTCTTTGTTCATGATCAGTTTGATATTATCTGTTTTGCCGAAATGGTTTTTACAGGCATTCATCAGTGAATTTTCAATGGCGTCTAACAGTGTTTCTTTGCTGATATCTTTTCTTTCTCCAGTATATTTAACGCTTCTAATAATTCTGTATTCATGGTCTTTCCTCCTTGCTTATCCATGCCGTTTAAAAATCAAACGCTAATCGGATCAGTGCGATCTCGCTCTTTTCAAATGTTTTCTCGGTCTCATCTTCCATCTCGATCGTAACCGTTGTCTCATCGTAATCTTTTAAGATTCCGGTGAATTCTTTCTGTCTGTCAATCATGCGGTAGGTTCTGATCTCGACTTCTTCTCCAAGGCTTCTCCTGAAGTCCTTTTCCTTCTTCAGCGGTCTGCCAAGTCCGGGTGAACTGACTTCCAGGATATAGGAATCTTCGATATAATCTTTCTCATCCAAAATGTCGGAAAGTCTGCGGCTTACAGCCTCACAGTCATTCACTCCGATTCCATCCGGCTTATCAATGTAAGCACGCAGATACCAGTTACTTCCTTCTTTTACATATTCGACATCCACCTCCTCTGTCTTCTGTTCATAAACTTCTCTTTTTGACAACGTATAATTCCTCCTTGCCGCAAATTTTGTCCATAGGACTTTCAGTTATCTGCTCATCAACAAAGAAGAGTGAACTTTCGTTCACTCTTCTGCCGATTCCTCTATGTTACTGTCATTAAGTATAACACTCTCTTCTTTGAAATGCAAAGGGGTACAAATGGATTTCTATTCTATTCATATAAATAGATTTCTATTCTATTCATTTTTCCGTATTTCCTCCACAAGACTGTTCTTTCTCTGCGGAGCATATGCAAGATACGGCACCACGATACCGAAAAGAATTAAGAACGGACATGCCGCCAGCATTGGCCAGATGACAAACTTATATTTCATAAACCATATGCCTCCCGACAGAACACTGACTACTGTAAATGAAAACAAACTTCCAAAGACAAGCACTGCCAGTATTGTAATTCCCGCATAATAGAGCCCCTCCAGAATCAGCATACGAAGAAGCTGCTTCTTCGTCATACCGATTGCTTCCATCATGGCAAATTCTTTTCGTCTCGTCACAACATTGGTCAATACCGAATTAATAAAATTCAAAATACCGATCAGACCGATGACAATACTAAGTGTTCCGCCTACTAAAATAAAAAGATTCTTCATTCCTGCGAACTCATCAATATACTTCTGTTTCGATTCATAATCCATCAAAGGTTCCGTTGTTGTCGTATAATTTTCGACAAATTGTCCGTAAGATTTCTCTTTCTGATCTTCCACGTTCATAAGATAGCTCATAAGGAAATCTGCTGATTCCATCTCTTTAAATATATCTGCTGTTGTATAATAACAGAACATAATACTGTATCGGTTTGTAAGCGCATAATAATTTTCTTTTATCACCGATAAGATTTCAAACTCTCTCTTACTTCCGTCAGGAAGAACCAGTGTCACCTTATCTCCCGCATGATGCGCCATTTCCTTTTCATTCACTACACCATTATCATCGGTAGTGGCGCTGTAAAGCAGATATTTCCCAGAAGCCAGTTTCTCTTTGATCACTTTCAGATCCTTTTCTCCCTCATAGACTTCTATCTGTTCCAGCGGAAAATCTTCCAGTCCGTAGACTACAGTATCTGAAGAATACGCCCCTTTTTCATCAACATCGTAATACTGTTTCATGCTTCCGAATGTCCAGTAATACCCCTTTCTCGTCATGAAGGATATCTTTTGGCGCCTTCCATGAGGATGCTTCCAGACCAAACCTTGTAGAAGAGTAAATTCTTCCTCCCGCCTCAAAAACCATCCTGTGCTTCACACTCTGAAATAAAAGATTCAGACAATTTCTCCGTCTGTACCTCCTCCCTTCATCCGCACCATAATAGTGGTCAAGACCAAAACTTCGCATTGGCTATTTGATAATCTGTCGTAACAAAATGTTTCAAGTAAGTATCCATATCAAAAGAACTGGTTACTGTAAATACGCTGTTTAATAAAATAATCGCAAGAGACAGCGACAAAATTACAACCACTGTCCGCCCTTTTCCTCGCCAGATTGGACCATGCCATCTTCCAGATTTTTCCTCCATCTGTAGATTTCTTCTGCTTGTCTTGCCCACTTTTATTTTTCCCTTTTCGAAGTGCACCAATTTCCGCACCTTCCGTATAACGGACTGCCTCCACCGGTGAAACTCGCCGCAATCTTCGCCGGTTTTCGAATGGAAATCAATACCGTAACGAAACTAAAAAGCGCTGCTCCTATAAAGATCAATGGATTTGCCGAAACCGCTACCGCCCCATCTTCATAAGTTGTCTGTTCTATAAGTTTTGGCACCAGAGCCTTTCCCACAAAGAACCCCAAAATCATACCTGACGGAATTCCCATACACGCCATCCACAGAGCCTGACGTCTCAAAATACGTTTTACTTGACGCCCTGTTGTCCCCACCGTTTTAAGGAGTCCATAATACCGGATATCACGAATCACCGAGATTCTGAAAATATTATAAATGATTAAATATCCAGTTAACAAAATCAGCAAAAGTCCTGCTGCCACCGCCCCCATCGTCATAGGATCATTTTCTGTCCCTCGGAGAGATACGCCCAGTTGGCATTCGTAGATATAGTGTCCTTATGTCCGTCTTCCACAGAATATCCGCTGTCCGTAACGACCTGATTCAATTTCTTCTGAATACCTCTGCTATTTGCAAAATTCACATCCATACGGATTGCTCCGGTCATAGAACCGGTAACATCGTATTGATAAGTAAGCTCTTCTGCGTGTTCTTTTAAATAAGCTTTTGACACAAGCGCAAACCCTACATTCATAGCCGGATCTGCTTTCATAACACCCGACACGGTAAATGTTCTCTGCACAGACTTTTCGTCCGTATTTCGAATCTGCATATCCAGCGTCACTTTTTGACCTGCCTTAGGCTCCATGCCCAATAATTGCATAGACATATCATCCAATAGAATTTCATCCGCCTTCTTTGGCGCCTTTCCATCTATAATTTCAACAAAACAATGTTTGTAATGATATTCGGGATAATACCATGCCTCTACGTGTCTCTTTAAAAACTCTGGATTCTTAACCTCATCTGCCACATAAATGCAGGCTGCCTCTTCCTTGATGAGCGGATGATCTTTCAGCTTTTCGTATTGTTCCCTCGTAAGGTTTTTCATGACTCCATGACTATCCTCCGGACTGTCTCATAGTCTGTCGCTGAAAAATCTCCATCGTCCCGATTCCCAGTGTGAAAATTGTTGTAAAAGCAGTGTTGTAAGTGCAACAGCTAAAATAGCAATCCGGTTTCTTGTCCGGTTCGCCCCAAAGCTTTTTTCGCCAGATTCTGAATCACCTTTTTATTTTTCACCTTACGCATGAAGCTCACCACCTTTGATCCGTCCGTCTTCAATCCGCACGATACGGTCTGCCATCTGGGCAATGGCGTCGTTATGGGTAATCATAACAACCGTCTGTCCGAATCTGTCGCTTGTCACCTTAAGAAGACTTAACACATCCTGACTGGTAACAGAATCTAAGTTGCCGGTCGGTTCATCTGCCAGAAGAATCGCAGGCTTTGAGGCAATCGCTCTTGCAATTGCCACTCTCTGCTGCTGTCCGCCGGAGAGCTGGCTTGGAAGATTGTATTTCTTCTTTTCCAGTCCAAGTACCTCGATAATATCCTTCACATAAGCGGTATCCATCTGATTCCCATCCAATTCAATCGGAAGCACAATGTTCTCATAGACATTCAGCACCGGAACGAGATTGTAGCTTTGGAACACGAAGCCAATCTTTCTTCTTCTGAAAATAGTCAGTTCTTCATCCTTCAATTTTTGAAATATCACGTCCTTCTACTCTTACCACACCGGATGTAGGACGATCCAACCCTCTAGCATATGCAGAAGCGTTGATTTCCCGCTGCCGGATGTTCCCACAATGGATACAAATTCGCCCTGCTCCACAGATAGATTGATTCCGTCCAACGCCTTTACAAGTGTATCACCGGAACCGTAATATTTTTTAATTGTTTTGTCTCTAAAATTTTCATTACAAGCCCTCCTTTGATGTATTTTCGTAATAAAACAGCCTCATAGAAATTATCATTTTATTTCTATAAGGCTACTATATAACAACATTCTTTCTACATTCTTTCCAAAAACGAACAGTTTTGCAAGATTTTCTTATTTCTGTTATCGCGAAGTAATTTCTCCTTGTATTCTCCTCGGAAGATAAAGACTAAAACAACTGCCTTCTCCCACTTTTGACGTGAGTTTGATATATCCTTTTTCCTTCTGAAGAATCTCTCTCGCAAGATAAAGCCCGATTCCGGCTCCTTCTTCCTGCTGCACGCGCCCGCCTCGATAAAACCGCCGGAAAATTTGTGCTTTTTCTTCTTCACAGACTCCATTCCCTGATCTTTGACATTGATACACACATAGAATTCATACTTTCGCACTTCTATCTTAACCGCGCTCTCCTTCGGGGAGTATTTTATCGCATTATCCAAAAATATTTCCTAATGCTTCTTTCGTCCATTTTAAATCAAAGGCTGCTTCTATTTCTTTTGCATTCTCACAGGAAATGATAATCTCTTTCTTCTTTGCTTTCGCGGACATTTCTCTCACGGTTTCAGAAAGAAGAGGCGCAATATTCTGAACCTTGGGGATAACTTCCAACACATCCGTCTCAAGCCTCGACATTTTTATCAGCGACTGAATGAGAAATTCTAATTTCTCCGTCTGCATTAAAATCTGTCCGGCAAGTTCTTTTTTCCTCTTTCTTTTCTGCCTGCTCTGACAGTAATTCCGAATACAGGAGAATATTAGAAAGCGGAGTTCTTGTCTGATGTGAAATATCAGACACCAGCTTTTTCATGCTCTCTCTTTCTTTTTTTTGTCTGTTCCATAGACATTTTGGATGTGGTAAAATACTGCTTCAGCGAGACTCTAATCTGGATAATTCGCTTTCATCATACCGGCTTTCTTCAAACGTGCCATTCATGGCATCTGTCAGCATCTCGTCCAGTCTTCTTAGCGTCTTGCCTGTTCCAATCCGAATCATTCTCTTTTCTCCCATACATAACCAAGTCCATACACCGTCTGGATCGGACATTCCCTGCCTTTTCCTTCCAGCTTTCTTCTCAGCCGGTTCACCGTCACAGACAAGGCATTCTCATCCACATATTTTCGGTCTCCTGTCCACAACGTATCTATCAGCTGTTCTCTCGTAAGGGTCTGACCGATGTGTTCCGTAAAAAGTTTCAACAACTTCTGTTCTGTCTTACTTAAAACAATCTCCTGTCCATCTGCCAGATATCTCATTTCATCATAGAAAAACTGAAATCGTTCATCCTCATACCCATACGATTCTGTCTGCCGGATGCGAAAGCGCATTCGCTCCACTCTTGCCCGAAGTACCATCAAGCTAAAGGGCTTGGTAATATAATCATCTGCCCCCAGCCTAAACCCTGTCACTTCGTCAATTTCCAAATCGTTGGCGGTCAGCAAATGCCATCATCATCTCATTTGTCAGGCTCAGATCCTCAGCCTCTACCGGCATCTGCTCCCTTTCAAACCACTCTGCCATGGCAAGTTCATCGGTATCGAGCGTGATACCGTCTTCCCCGTCCAGTTCACAGAAGAATCCCATCAGCAGTGTATCGGTAAAGGACCACGGCTGACTCTTATAATACCGCAGATTCTTTACCTTCAGTCCGACTTCTTCCATGACCTCACGCCTTACCGTCTCCTCAATGGATTCACCCGTTTCATTAAAGCCTGCGAGCAGTGCATACTTTTTGTATTCTCTTCCGCATACTTCGACATCAGGATCTTATTTCCATGTGTGACAGCTATGATCACCGCCGGACATATCTTCGGAAATTCCATCATTCCACAATCCGGACAACGCATCATGCGTTCTTTGTCGTCATGTACCATAGGCTGCCCGCAGTGGCCGCAGAATTTCCGTGACTGATACCAGCGGTAAAGCTGCCATCCTGTCACTGCGGCAAATTGTCTGTACTTTGGTCTGGCCTCGCGGAAATACTGATTATCCTTCAGTTCAAACCCCGGAAAGTCTGCCGGGTCGATCCCATCCGTCAGATAGTATCCCTGTCCGTCAATCGAGAAGAGATACGTATAATCTTCATATAGATATCCGGATAACAGACTGCAGCCTCTTTGAATGTCAGGAAAGAAATCTCCTGCTCTTCCAGCTTCACCAGAATCTTTCTTCCTTCATAATACAAGATCACGCTGTCTTCCTTTGGCGGCTCACGGGACATATTCATTTCTATATACATGTGGTTCAATGTTCTGTATCATATCGTTTACCCTCTGTACTTTGTTCCTGTACCATCTCGTTTTGCAAGCTTCAGACGGTTCAGGGTGACTTCTTTTTCATGGTATGAAATCTTACACTCCGTTCCCTCTTCAAACAGGTATACATTCGTCAATGCATCGTCTTTTTTCAAGCGGATACCCCGCACTCCGATCGCGCCTTTCTTCTTCTCCGTAACTTCTGCTGCCGGAAAACGCAGGAAAAATCCATCTGCCGTCTGCAGTACAATATGCTGGTTCTCCGTCACCACCCTGATATTCACGACTTCATCTTCCGGCTGAAGTTTCGTTGCCGCAATGGTGCGTTTTGTTACCTGGAATTCGCTTCCGCCGACCTTCTTGACCATGCCCTGCTTTGTGGCAAACAACAGATTCGCATACCGCATCTGTTCGGAATCACAGATATATACAATTTCTTCCTGTGTACTGTCGTAATTACTGATATTGTCGATTGGCTGTCCTTTATCACGGAATTTTCCATATGGGAGATCCATCACTTTCACCTGATGCATCTTCCCATCCTTTGTAAAAATACAGATCCTGCCGGTATTCATGCAGTGCAGGATGTATTTATTTTCATTATCTGCTGCCTCTTTATTACGCTCATACGTACTGACATCAACCGTTTTTGCATATCCGAAACGATCCATCAGGAATACGATCTCCTGCTCTTCCACTCTCTTCTCTTCAAACACAGCCTCTTCTGCATTCTCTACAACCGTACGTCTCTTTCTTGCGAATTCTTTCTTGATACGGTCCAGATCTTCCATGATGACTGCCGCCATAGAATCATAATTGTTCAGGATATCTTCATATCTTGCGATCTTCGCAAGTGTCTCTTCGTGCTCTTTCTGAAGTGCCTCGATCTCCAGACCGATCAGTTTATAGAGCCTCATTTCCAGGATCGCAGTTGCCTGACGCTCTGTAAACCTTAACATTCCTGCCATTTTTTTTGAAATAGAAGACTTGAATTTGATATTCTCTGTCTCACCGTTCACCAGACATGCCTTTGCATCTTTTATGCTCTGGCTTCCTCTTAAGATCTCAATGATCAGGTCGATTACATCACACGCTTTGATCAGACCTTCCTGGATTTCTTTTTTATCCTGTTCTTTCTTCAGCAGTGTATTATATTTTCTCGTTGCCATGTCAAACCGGAAGTCTACATGTGCCTCAATAATACGTTTCAGGCCCATAGTCTCCGGTCTTCCGTCTGCAACTGCCAGCATATTTACTCCGAAAGTATCTTCCAGTCTGGTCTTCTTATAAAGCATATTGGTCAGGTTTTCTACATCTGCCCCCTTTTTTCAGGTCGATGACGATACGGATGCCTTCTTTGGATGACTGGTTGGAAATGTCTACGATATCCGTTGTCTTCTTTGGTCTCTACCAGATTGCAGACATCATTCAGAAATTTTCCGATTCCAGCCCCGATCATCGTATACGGGATCTCTGTGATAACCAGACGCTTCTTTCCGCCCTTCACATCTTCCACTTCAACTTTTCCGCGGATCTTGATCTTTCCGGTTCCTGTCTCGTATATCTGTGGCAGGTCGTCCTTGTTGACCACAATTCCTCCTGTCGGGAAGTCCGGTCCTTTGATATATTTCATTAATTGTCGGGTCGTGATCTCATCATTTTTCATGTAGGCTTTCACCCCATCCACAACCTCACCCAGATTGTGAGGCGGAATACTGGTTGCCATACCGACCGCAATACCGTCTGCTCCGTTTACCAGCAGATTCGGGATTCTGACAGGAAGTACCACCGGTTCCTTCTCTGTCTCGTCAAAATTCGGCACAAAGTCTACAATGTCCTTGTCCAAATCGGCCAGATATGCTTCCTGCGTGATCTTAGCAAGCCTCGCTTCGGTATATCGCATAGCTGCCGCACCGTCGCCCTCGATGGAGCCAAAATTTCCATGTCCGTCTACAATGGCATTCCTTTTTTAAATTCCTGTGCCATGACTACAAGTGCATCATAAATCGAACTGTCTCCATGCGGATGGTATTTACCCATCGTATCTCCGACAATACGGGCACACTTCCGGTAAGGCTTATCATACCGTATTCCCAGTTCATGCATGTCATAAAGTGTACGTCTCTGTACCGGTTTTAATCCGTCTCTTACATCCGGCAGCGCTCTGGCGATGATAACACTCATCGCATAGTCGATATAAGATTTTTTCATCAATTCCGAATATTCGGTTCTGATGATCTGTGAATCCTGCATTTTCTCTCTCCTATTCTATATATCAAGTTCCGCTTCCGTCGCATTCTCATAGATAAAGGAACGTCTCGGCGGTACTTCCTGATCCCATCAGCATCTCGGTTACACCGGATGCCATTCTTGCATCTTCAATCTCTACCAGTTTCAGGATCCTGGTCTCCGGATTCAGGGTAGTCTCCCACAACTGCTCCGCGTCCATCTCGCCAAGACCTTTGTATCTCTGCAGCGTAAATGGACCGTCATGTGTCTTTCTGTATTTTTCCAGTGCTTTGTCATCATACAGATATTCCTCTTCTCCTTTCTTTGGCATGGCTTTATAGAGTGGCGGCATGGCAATATAGACATGTCCTTCAAAGATCAGTTCCGGCATAAAGCGGTAGAACAACGTCAGGAGCAGTGTCGAGATATGGGCACCATCCACGTCCGCATCAGCCATGATGATGATCTTATCATAACGCAGTTTGCTGATGTCAAAGTCATTTCCGTATCCTTCGGAAAATCCACAGCCAAATGCATTGATCATTGTCTTGATCTCTGCGTTTGCCAGTACTTTATCGATACTTGCTTTTTTCCACATTCAGGATCTTACCACGGATTGGCAGGATTGCCTGGAACCTACGGTCTCTGGCCGTCTTTGCAGAACCTCCGGCAGAATCCCCCTCCACAATGAAAATCTCACATTTTGACGCATCACGGCTCTCACAGTTGGCAAGCTTTCCGTTACTGTCAAATGAGTATTTCTGCTTTGTCAGCAGATTGGTCTTCGCACGTTCTTCCGTCTTGCGGATCTTTGCCGCCTTTTCTGCACATCCGATCACCTTCTTAAGGGTCTCAAGATTCCGGTCAAAAAAGCGGATGATCTCATCATTCGTCACCTTACTACAGGCTTTCGCCGCATCCGGGTTATCCAGCTTTGTCTTTGTCTGTCCCTCGAATCTAGGATCCGAATGTTTAATCGATACGATTGCAGTCATACCGTTACGGATATCCGCCCCGGTAAAATTCGCATCCTTTTCTTTCAAAACTCCAAGTTCTCTTGCATACTGGTTGATTGCTGTCGTAAACGTCGTCTTGAATCCGGTCAGATGCGTTCCTCCCTCTGCATTATAGATATTATTGCAGAAACCAAGCACATTTTCATGGAACTCATTGACATACTGGAAAGCCACCTCAACTTCGATGCCTTCTGCTTCCCCTTTGAAATACACCGGATCATGCACGACTTCTTTTTTTGTGATTCAGTTCGCGGATGAATCCAAGGATTCCATCCGGCTCATGATAAATGACCTGTTCCGGCTCCGCTCCCCTCTTATCTTCGAACACGATCTTAAGATCCGGGTTCAGATACGCTGTCTCATGAAGCCTGCTTTTTACCTCTTCTGCTTTGAACTTTGTCTTTTCAAATATGGTATCATCCGGAAGGAAATTCACCTTCGTTCCGGTCTTTCTTGTCTTTCCGATCGTCGGCAATAATCCGTCTTCCAGTTCGATCACTGGTTTTCCCTGTTCATACCTGTCATGATGGATATATCCGTCCCTGCTGATCTGTACATCCATATAAGTTGACAATGCATTTACGACAGAGGAACCGACACCATGGAGTCCCCGCTGGTCTTGTATGCCGAATCATCGAATTTTCCTCCGGCATGAAGTGTCGTATATACCACACGTGCCGCCGATACGCCAGTCGCATGAAGGTCTACCGGCACACCACGTCCGTTATCTGCGATCGTTGCTGATCCATCTTTTCCAGTGTCACATGGATCTCGTTGCAGTATCCAGCCAGGTGCTCATCCACCGCATTATCTACAATCTCATAGATCAGATGGTTCAGGCCTTTGGTAGAAACACTTCCTATATACATTCCGGGTCTTTTTCTTACCGCTTCCAGTCCTTCCAGGATCGCGATACTGCCCGCATCATATGTATTCTTTTTCGCCATTCTTTCTATATCCTTTCTCCGTTTCATCCGTATGAAAAATGCTGAAAGCTATTCTGTCATATATTATTCATAAGGATCATACAGATTTTTCCATACTTTGAATATCTTATCATAAAAATATTTTTGAATCAAGACAACACCTGATGCAGAAGTTCTGCAAGAATCTCCATCGCATTGCGCATCTCTTCCACTGTATTGGTCTGCGCTCCGGCTTCGATCAGAAGTGTCTTGGGCTTGAAATGCATATTATAACGGTACGCACGCAGAAAAATGTGTCTGGCAAATCCCGGATAATATGTTGCCGCTGCAATCTCCATCTGCAGTGAAAATGCCAGGTTATCTTCCAGGTATGGGTTGGACAGATAACTGATATTTCCATTTGCCCGTGTCCTGCTGAGCCCGTTGAAGAACATGATCTGTGCCGTCGGCTTACCGTCTATCTCTGTCACCAGGTGCGTCCCTTCCGCCACGCCATCCCGGTGAAGATCGATCACAACTTCGATAGCCGGATTCTCTTTCAGTATTTTCTGCACATCCGGCTCTGCAAGCTGATACGCCTTACTCCGATCCAGTTTTCCATTCACCAGATCATATACCCCTTCGTGATGATATGTGGATATTCCATACTTTTGATTCAAAAGTTCAGACAGATACGTCCCCATTCCCACAATTGATGTACCGGCATCTCCCGGAACAGAATCTGCAAATTGTTCCTGGGAATGCGTGTGGTAGATCAGGACTTTAGCCCCTTTTGTATCCGGATTTAATTTCATATCTTTTCCCATCAGCTTATCAGCATTGATCAATCCCTCATCTGCCATAGTACTGCTGTCCACGGTATAGAAATGACTCATAAGATATTCATAATCTCTTAGCTTTTCCATGGAAATATCTGCTTTTACCACTGGTGTTTTCCACGTCTCCTTCTCCTCTGTATCCGGATTCTGTGTGATCAGTTTGCCCATTTTTATCTACGGCGTTCTCATCATTTTCCTGTTTTCCAGTATCATGGCATACGTCCTGGAATCTTCGCCGCTCGTCTTTCCTTCCCTTGTTCTGTCATAAATGCACCAGCAGGCCATAACCACCGCATCGCTGCCCATGCCAGATCCTTTGACGGAGTGTCCGTCTGATCCCTTTCTGCCGCATAGACAAGTGCCGGCAGCATCATTCTGACAGCACCGTCCGCAATCTCCTGTTTCCCTTTTTCTGCAAAAACCCTTCCATTTATTATTCCGGTTCCGACACCTGTTTCTTTCATGATACAGATCAGAAAACATCCGGCAATGATCCTCACCGCATGCTGTATATATTTTTTGCATCTACTCTGCATGTCTTGTTCTTTCACACCTGCACACCCCGATATTTTGTTAATCTTACGCTCTACTTTCTAAAGGTAAGGTATGCAGTCATCTCACTTTCTATGCTGTTTCTTCTTTTTTCTGATTCCCCTGCTTTTCCTGAAAATAACAGATTCAAGGCCTCCGAGACGGTATAGCTGATCCTTCTTATCGTCTCATCGATATCTTTCGGTGTTACGAACATTCCGTTCAAATGTGGTGCGATCAGTTCTTTTACCAGTTCGTATTTTTCCGCAGAATTGTATCCTTGCAATACGACACCTACCCCTTTCAAATTCTCCGACGTCTCCAGTGCCGCAATAAAATTCTCCATCGTGTCATTTACAATCGTTGCCGCATCCACGACCGTCGGAACACCGATCGCGATCACCGGGATTCCCATCGTCTCTTTCGTAATCACGCTTCTGTGATTCCCCACACCCGCTCCGGGATGGATCCCGGCATCCGAGATCTGTATGGTCCGGTTCAGTCTTTTACTGCTTCTTGCCGCCAGCGCATCGATCACAAGGATCATCTCCGGCTTTGTCTCCTTTCCGACTCCCTGCACAATCTCTGCCGTCTCCATCCCTGTCTGCGCCATCACTCCCGGGACGATTGCACTTACGATCCGGCTTTTTCTTCTTCTACGCCATATCTTCCATATTCCTGTACCATATGCCTGGTGATATTCAACTGATCTACCACATATGGTCCCAACGCATCCGGCGTCACTTCACGGTTACCAAGCCCTACTGTCAATATCGAGCATCCCTTTTCTTTCGAATGCTCTTTTTCGTTTCCTCATTTTCCACATATTTTTCCAAAAATCCTGCCAGAGTTTCTGATATCTCTCTGTGATATCCATCGTCTGCCGATGCCATATCAGGGACTTCCAATGTAAGATATGTTCCCACCGGTTTCCCCATCATCTTCGCCCCGTTCTCCGTTTCAATCCTGACGGTTGTAATCTTAATCTCCCTCTCTTCATCGTATTCTTCTTCCAGTACAACGCCGGACACTTCTACATGATCTGATTCAAACCGTTCTTTTTGCTCCATCGCAAGATCCGTCCGGATCGTATACTTTTCCACCATCGTTTTCTCCATCCTTTCTTAAATTAATACTAGTTTTTCCAATATTTTCAGAAATATGTATTGACAGAATCTAATTCATGTCCTAAAATAAATTCGTATGTTTCGTTAGAACGTCCGTGTCCGGCTCTAACGAACTGGAAATCGAATTATTAAAGTCGAAATATATTTAAATCGGAGGTGGACAAATTGGCTAACATCAAATCAGCTAAGAAGAGAATCTTAGTAAACGAAACAAAAGCTGCTAGAAACAAAGCAATCAAGTCTAAAGTAAAAACTTGCGTAAAGAAAGTTGAAACAGCTGTAGCTAAGAAAGATGCCGCTGCTGCTGCAGAAGCATTAAAAGTTGCAATCGTTGAAATCAACAAAGCTGGAAGCAAAGGTGTATATCACAAAAACACATGTTCCAGAAAGATTTCCCGTCTGACAAAAGCTGTAAACGGAATTGCTTAATAATAGAGATTAAACTCGAGTTGCAAATTTTGAGCCCGGATCATCCCGTCAATGATCCGGGCTTTTTTGTTATAGATACAACCGTAAAGTCCGTAATAAAAAGGATATGGCTGATGCCATATCTTTTTTTGTATGTATCGTATTCTTACAGATCTGATTAGTTGTTGATCAGTTTGTCTTCTCCATTCCAGCTGTAGAGCTTTCTGATCTCTGCTCCGACTTTCTCTGATGGATGTTCTGAAGCAAGTTTTTTTCTCATAGCTTTGAAGTGTACCTGACGTCCTGCCGGAGACATGTCTAATAAGAATTCTTTTGCAAATGTACCATCCTGGATATCTTTCAGGATCTGTTTCATTGCCTTCTTTGTATCCTCTGTTATAATCTTCGGACCTGTTATGTAATCGCCATACTCAGCTGTATTGGAGATAGAATATCTCATTCCTGCGAAACCTGACTGATAGATCAGATCAACGATAAGCTTCATCTCATGGATACACTCGAAGTATGCGTTTCTTGGGTCATAACCAGCTTCAACAAGTGTCTCAAAACCAGCCTGCATAAGTGCGCAAACACCACCGCAAAGTACAGCCTGCTCACCAAAGAGGTCTGTCTCTGTCTCTGTACGGAATGTTGTCTCAAGAACACCTGCTCTTGCTCCGCCGATTCCAAGTGCATATG
>VOFE01000482.1_pt1 | contig 16001 bp, 26 predicted proteins | sample 5384071 | NCBI WGS metagenome assembly VOFE01 (sample SAMN12384724, study PRJNA508395) | human gut metagenome | isolation source: healthy gut D | host: Homo sapiens
TTGCTTATAATTTTTCAGAACCTCGGATACAACATCCCATGAAGATGCTATATCAGACGAGTTTTCCTCAGAGCGATAAAATGGAACTTCTGCCCCACACTTTTCCGCTATTATCTTGTACTTTTCCGAATCAGTAGATACTAAAATATGAGAATATATTCCAGATTTTTTCGCTGCATCAATGCTATATGCCATTAGTGGCTTTCCGTTTAGTAGTTTAATATTTTTTATCTTTAAGTCCTTTTGAACCACTACGTGCTGGTATAATACCATTTCCATCATTTTTTTCTGATATTCGGCTTTAGGTGCATATCTTGAAACAAGATTTTCTGGCACAAAACTTTGAAATTTAACTGCATCTGCTCCAGCTTCTTTCGCTTCTTTCATCATTTTTTTTGCCAATTCAACACTTCCATTGTGATTACAACCAATTTCTGCAACAATTTGAATATCACTCATTTCTAATCTCTCCTCTTTATAACTCTGGCAGGTACACCTACTACGGTTACATTCTCCGGCACATCTTTTATAATCACACTACCTGAACCAATAATTGCATTGGAACCGATTTTCAATTGTCCATTACACACAGATGAACTTCCAAAAAAAACACTATTTCCTACAATTACATTTCCATTTATAACAGAATTTGTTGATAAATGATTATGATCGCCTACTTTACATTCGTGTTCAATCAAAGCCTTTGTATTTATAACATTATTATTTCCTATCTCTGCATCAGCATTTATTACTGCCATTTTACCTACAAAATTCCCTATTCCCATTTTTACACCGGACGATATAATTGCAGAAGAATCAATAATATTGATTATACTCAATCTTCGATTTCTAATTCTGTCAAACCACAGTTTACGGTATCCAACATCTCCAATAGAAACAAAATAACAATATTCTTCATAGTTAGAATATCTTCAAGATCTGTACCCCCAAATGGGTAGTCCCATGTGTGTACCTTCTTTTGTTACTATCTATAAATCCACATAATTCATATTCTAATTTGTTAATTGAATCTGCAACCGATTTTGCATGTCCACCTGCACCTATAAGTATTAGATTTTTCATTTTAACACCTATTCTTTTCTACTTGATTTTACTGTATGCTTTATCTTTCTCAATAACGAAATAACTTTATTCTCTGCCGGATATTTCTTTATGACCCCTTCTATATGCTCAGCTTTATATATATCAAAGAACTTTTTCTTTCCACTGGCATACTAAAGTTACTCAATGATGGCGTATTATTAATATATGCGTCATCTACTGAAATTTCTTTTAAAAATACATTATTCACTTTCCTAGCTAAATCAAGTAATCTCTGTCCCTTATCAGTATTAATCAAAAGCACGCTTGTACCTTTTCAATATCATTATCTACTACATCTAAATTTTTTATTCCCCTAAAAAATCTCCTACTGTAACATCAGCTACTCTTTTAATATTTCGATATTTACATTCGTAGCAAGATTTTCTCAATGACAAATGTTTTCCAAACCACATATGGTAATAAGATTCATTATGACTTTGAAAAATTCTTTTTTCCGTTTTCAAACACTATCTCTATTGATGGTCTACTCACCCATTCTTTTTACTTCTAAAATAATAATTTACAACACTGCTATTATATTTATTTTCTAAAAGCGAATCCAATCTTTAAATATTCCAGGTGATGGAACACCATGACATAAAATTTCACATACATATAAATTTCCATAATTTTTTTTAGACTTAAAATTTATATCCACAGCAGCACACTGACATGGACATCCCATAAACAACACCTTATTATTCTTGTTTAATTCCTCAGCAATTTGATCATACACGCCTTCCATGTTGCTTTGTAAATACTTACTTCCACTCATCGCAGTGTACTCATTCTCATTTGTCGCTTTTAAATGAACAACTTCATCATGTACAAGTACTGCTCCAAAAACCACCCCCCGTCTAGCATTACTGCTTTAGACAGTGCTTTACATAAGCCACCGGAGAATTAAGCTCAATGCCATCTACTAATCTTCCATATAAAGCATTTTTACTTTCATGAAATTCGTTATCATTAATAACTGGACATTTTTTTTGACATTTTCCACATTTTATACATTTGTTACTATCTATAATTGGGTATTTAAACCCATCTTCACTCACAAACATTATAATGGCTCCAGTTGTGCAAACATCATGGCATAAAGCACATCCTGTACATATAGATTCATCCGCCAATTTTATCATATAATTTTTTCCCTTCTTACTTTGCTATAACTCCTTGATTTTTTGTGCTGGATTTCCTGCATATAGGCAATTTTCTTCACAATCTTTAGTTACGACACTTCCAGCCGCAACCACCCCCCCATTTTAATTGTTACGCCTGGTAAAATAATCGCACCAGCTCCGATCCAACATCCATCTTCTATTACAATATCAGCACCAGATACTTTTCCTGTTCTTTTATTTCCATCTGAATAATCATGATTAGTTGTCAATAATTGACATCTATAAGCAACTCCAACATTATTCCCGATAGAAATTCTTCCATGACATGCATCAATTACACATTCCTTATTTAGATATGAATGATTACCTATTGTGATATTTTTACCACTCACATAGCATTTAGCATGAATTGCACTGTTCTTTCCATTTTTATTCCAATCAATCTATACATATATTCACGAATTTTATATGGAATAATATAACTAGCAAAAAAATTTATTCACGAATACATCCCATGCATAGCTTTTAATCATTTTAAACATAATTTAATTCCTCTTTTTGATAATAACCTTTTTACTTTATCTATTCCAGGCATTAATACTTCGGATTTCAATACGAATGTTACTGCAAAGTACACTACACATCCCAAAAGTACAAGCAATATACTTCTCAAATAAATATTTAATCTTATTAAACATTTTCCGCTTAATACTATGCATATACACATTACAGCCGATGCTAATATAATTTTAAAAAGTTCAACAGATACCCTTTTATATTGTATTTTCTGTTGCTTTTTCTTTAATGCCTTAAATAATAACATGCAAATAATAAATGATGATATACTCGTAGCTAATGCAAGACCTGCTGCCCCCATTTTTTTTTACCAATATAATATTCAATACAATATTAATACCAACTCCTATTGCAGAATTAAACATCGGTGTTTATGTATCATGCATTGCATAAAATATCTTTGTTCCAAGCTCTCTTAATACAATAAACGTCAGTCCCAAACTATAAAAGGAATACATATGAAGTTGAATGCACTGCACTTTCATTGAACTCTCTCTTCCAAAAACAATAGTTACCGCTTCATTACTCATAACCAATAGTCCACATGAAATAGGTATTGTGAAAAAAAGCTTGCCAGTTTTATATATTTTAAGAACTGTGACAATAAGAGATCTATCTTATTTTCTGCATATAATTCTGTAAACTTTTGAAAGCAAACCACACTCAATCCAGAAACCAATAAACCACTAAACACATTAATCAGCTTACTTGCATAGTTTATTGACGCTACTGCTCCTTCTCCTGCACCTGACGCTAACATTCTATCTATTACTCGATTAACCTCAGCAATACCAACCCCTAGAATTACTGGACCAATTAATTTCAAAACATTTTCAATTTCTGAATCAAATATATTAAGATATGGCTTATAAACATATTTTTTCTTATCGTATATGCCAAAAAACACATTTCTAACGCTCCAGCTACAACAGTGGCTATTGCAGCCGGATAAATGCCAAATTTTTTCCAAACAAAATTATTGCTACGGAAATCACAATACTTTGTATGTATACAGCAATAACCGGAATAAAAAAGACTCATAGGCATTATGTATTGCTTTATATATATTAAATAATGAAGAAAAAATAACTATCGGAAATATTATCCTTGTCAATTTAATAGTTAAAAGTTTTGCTGATTGTGAAAAAAAGATGGAGCAAATATATTAACTATTTCTGGAGCAAAAAGAACACCTATTACTACAAATAAAATTGAAATAATAGTAAATATGCTAATCATATTATTTATAAAACTATTTGCTTCTTTATTTCCCTCTGCTTTAATTTTCTTCGTATAAATAGGCAGAACCGTAGTAGTTAAACTTACCCCTACTACAGCAAACAACGTAACAGGAACTTGTGCTGCAATAACATAAGCATCCGCTGAAACAGATACGCCATAATAAGCTGCAAATACAGCTTCACGAACAAACGAAATCAATTGTCCAAATAGCGTCAGGATCATAATGCCCGATATACTGAGTAAGCCATTTTTAGATTTAGACATTTTAATCCTCCTCTATTGATTTGCGCAAATATTCTTTAGAAAAAGCAACCTTCTTTTTCCGTTCTTCAGATATTTGAGAATAATCACATATAAAATCTCTTTTTCCAGATGTTCTATTTGTTCTTTGCTTTCTATAAATCTATTATTTATACAAAATAATTTTAGTAAATTATCCATCCTTGAGTTTCTATTTTGATGTTTTACTATCAAAAATATTTCTCAAATATTGTTGAAAATGCTGTCATATGAAATGAATTTGTCACTATATATTTTGCATCTCGAATCAATGCTACAAACTCAAATGGTGATACATTGCTCAACTGAACATCTGCATTTAAATGATTGGTTGGATCTTGTCCCACATTAACAATTTTTCCTCCATAAACTTCTTGAACTTTTTTCACCAAATCATACTCTATACCTCTGTATCCAATGAAATAGCATAAAATGTAGCTATCCTTTTCCATATATTTATTGTCCCCAATTCTACTATCCCATTCCCTTTTACTTAGTAGAAATACAGGATCAAGAACGGTTACTGCTTTTCTTGGATTATACTTATTATATTGTTCCGTTGCTCTGCCTCTCTTAACGAAACATCATCAAAATGCTCTGTTCTTTTTATAATTGTCTTCCATTGTTCCTCGCTTAAACTTTCAGCTACACTAGCAGCATATGAAATAAATTTTGTATTCTTCAATTTATTTTATATGGTAAAAAAACGGTGGCATATCAAAAGATTCAAATTCCATATCTGATCCTTCCACATATTAATGCATCGTACTCTCCTATATTTTCCATCTCTTCAATGGAAAAGAATTTTTGAGGACTTGTATCCAATTCTTCTTCCACAAATCGATCAAACACTTTTTACTTTTTCTTGAAATAACTTTTTTTTTTTTTTATTTTTTACTTTAAATAATTTGATAATATTTTGGCACCATTGCTTGATATTTTTATTCCAAACAATATAGTTTCTTCCATACTTTCCGATTTGAGGTCTGAAATCAACAATTTCGCAATCATACCCTTGTGCTTGCAAATATTTTTCTAATGCAAATGATTGAAGTACTGCTCCATAATTTAGAGCCCAGTGAGTTGTAATTATTCCTATTTTCATGATAATCTCCTTACAATTTAACCACTATGTACCTACTTTTATCTTTATCTAGGCAAAATAACAGTACATAAAATAATACAAAATACACATTGAACAAAATAGTCTGTCCAAACAGAAATAGCTACTAAAAGCACAATAAATTCCCTTATCATAAAATCTTTCTTTTTTTTATTTGTCCTGCGACAAATATTCCAAAAAAAAATCCCTGCTAGACCGTAATAAATCAAAATTCCTGCTATTGTTGTTACATAACTCCATTTTCCTACATCAGTAGCATATTTCATTCTTGGCACATAGATATTATGGTTTAAAATGTAATTAACTAATGATCGCTTTCCAATTCCCAAAACTTGATCTCCAAAAAGGCATTTGATTATATATTATAAATCCTTGAGATAAGCGAGAGCATCTGATGACGTATCAATATTTTCTATCTTATTAAATGCAAATTGAAAAATATTACTTTGCAAAACCGCCACTAAAAAGCAATTCCCAAAACAACGATTCCTATTTTCATTTGTAATGATAAATCACTATCAACCAAAACAACCAACCACATTACAGCGCACATCAAAATTCCAAGGCTAGATGTACTGAGCAATACACATATCGTTGCAGCTAATGCCCCAATCATTTTTTATCATTTAACAAAAAAAAAAAGATTGCCGGTATCATAAATGTTGCGTATGCCTGTGGTTCTATGAAGCAGGACATTGGCCTCATTAAACTATGCTCCCACTGCACTGTGCTATGAGAAATAAGTCCCGGTATTAATTGAATAGGTGTTACAGCTCTTCCCAGTCCATACACTAAAATAGCATGATATAGCAACCCCAAAGATACTATTACAGCAATTATATAATAAGCTCGTTTTAATTTTTCTAAATCAATTCCACTACTCAATGTTCCCACAATAGCAACTGCTATAATCGCTCCTATGATATTATTGATAATCGTTTTAGCATCACTAGAATGAACAAAGATCATTATTATTTCGTGTACTAATAAAACCATCATAAAAAAACAGAAAACTTTTATCTAATAATATGAAGCGTTTCCCACGTATAAACCATGTATAAATTACATATATACCCAAAAGAACATATGTTAATGACATTCCCAATATTTCATATGACGAAAATACTATTGAAATAACAAACAAAAATTCCTTTGAAAATATAATTTTTGTATATTTAGTCTTGTTCCTACAGTTTCCTGCTCCATACTATCCTCACCTTACTTTTTATAACTTTCTAAATTCTCTTATATATATTTACATACTGCTTCGCCATTGTTTCAATAGAAAACCTCTTTCCGAATTTTTCTATTTCTAATTTGTTCCATTCTCGATCTAATGCTCTATTTAAAAAATTTTACTATCGTACTTAAATTTCTTTCAGGATTTCTATCATTGCTTCTGCTGCATACACATCTTCTATTGCGTCCAAATCAGAAAAAGCAATACTTGGCACACCATTCATATAACCCTCAATAATAGATAAACCAAATCCATCATTAATACTAAATAACACATTTAAATTCGCATATTGCCAATAATCATTTATGCCTTCACAATATCCCACAAGAATTACTTGATTCTCAATTGATATTCAATAATTTGATTCCTTACAATTCCATTGTCGTTTTCTCCTCCAAATATGATTGCAATTAAATCATTATTTTTATTTTATATAGTGCTTCAATCAATGCTATTTGATTTTTATTTTCAGAAATATTTCCAACACAGAAAAAGAATTTGCTTATTAAGTTTCTTGCAACACCATAAAAAAATCGCCTAACTCATTTTTTTTTCAGCGTACCCCCCTATCAATTTTTTCTTTATAGGACTCTAAATACAACGTTGCCATATTTTCTATTGAAAAATTTCTTGAATAATTTCTAATTTATCTTTATTCCAATTTTTTTCTAAAAGCAGTTTTCATTCCTTCAGCTAAACTTTCTGTATTTCTCTTCTCAACCAAAATCATTGCATTAGCTTCATATAAATCTGTAATTGCATCTAAATCAGAAAATGTAACTGTCGGAACCCCCATATGCATAGGCTTCTATAATTGATAATCCAAAACCTTCATCTAAACTCGCAACAATATTTAAATCAGCAACTTGTAAAAAAATTTTTCTATTTCTTTATGTGATACAAAACCAAGCATAAAAATTCTTTTTCACATCCTAACTCAGATATTCGCTTTTCTACTGCGCCTTCTAGCATGTCCCTTCCACACATAAAAACTGCACAGTTTTCACGTATATCTTCATTAAGTTGCGCAAATGCTTCTACTATTTGAATCTGATTTTTCTCTCCATAATAGATCCAATCACAACACATATCTTGCATGTATCCGAAAGATTATACTTTCTTCTTATATCGTCTTTATCATCAATTTTATGTATATCAGGAATATGAGTACCGTTAGTTATAACTGTTATATTATCCGCTGTATGCATTAAATAATTATTTTCAATTCTATTTTTTCATTCCAGAACTTATAACACTAACGGGTATATTTTTTTCATCCGCATATTGTAAAAATTTTTTTCAATATTCCTTTCCTCTTCTGATACTTTAACAGACTCATTTAACCCAATTAGTCCATGTAATGTAACCATATATTTTTTGTTGCAATTCTTCGCATATTTCAATATAACTTTTAGTAATCGAACCAACTCCATGTATATGTACGACATCTGGATTAGATATCATGATGCACTTTCTTACATACCCCCTGTCTAAGCAGTAAAACATTTTTCTCAATTTATCTTTTAATTTACCTTTAGTAGCAAAGAACACTTTTATTGACATTGCCCAATCGCCAATATTCGCTGACATTATAACTTGTTTCCAAGTATGACTTATTAATTCATATTTTCCATCATGTTTTCTTCGAGCATCAGTAATAACTCTGGTCACTAATTCAACCTTTTCTATTTCTGCAACAGATTTCACTATATCGTTGACCATAATTCCAAAACCCGTTTTATTTATCGAAAACTCTGGCATATCTTTATCATATATATATACGGTGCAAGTATCATTATTTTCATTATAAACTCTCCTAAAACAACTTCTGTTCGGTTTTTAATTGAAAATAATGCTCCTCATTTCTTTTTTTGAATACTTTTGCCGGATGTCCTCCTGCAATCGAACAAGGCTCTATATCCGAAACCACTACACTACCAGCTTGAATAATAGCGCCCTCTCCAATTTTAACGCCCTGCAAAATTGTAACATTTTGTCCCAACCAAACATTATCTTCAATAATTACGTCGCCATCTACCATAGTATTATCATAAGGAATAGCCTTTCCTTCATAATTATGATTAGATGTTAAAATCAATATCCCCCCCCCAGAATGAAAGTTGCTGCCAATGGTAACCATTCCGTTACCGGTAATCTTCATACCGTTAAAATGGCAGTTATTGCCAATATAAGTTTTAGAGGTAAAATTTGCTCCAATGATTTATATGTAATCCATTTCCATATTGCTTAGCTGTTCTTTTACACACACATGTACAAAAATCTGTTCTAAACTTTTTTATAATTGTTCCTATCACGCTTTTTCCTCCATTACTTCTGATAAAAGTTTATGTTCCTTATAAAGACACACATATCCCAATTCTTTCAATTTATTAAAATTTTCAGGATTACTCATATTATCTATTATTATTGGAATTGAATTGCATAATGCCTGATTCAATACCGTTGAATAAAGTGAAATTGCAGCACCAGATTGTAATAAGGATTGCTCTATCGAAATTTTTGCTGTATCCTCTACATTTGCAAAATCAAATATTTTTTTTTACAAGATCCATATTAGAATATCTCGGATGTGGACGTATTGAAATTTTCTTTCCACTCTTATATAGCTGTTCCAATATTTTTGATATTTTCTTTAATATCTCTTCCGATTCTGCACCTAAATAATATGTATAATCATATTTCTGTGTTCTGATCAGCTCTCCATCGAATTTCAAAGAAGCTGGGACTTCAACAACAAACTGATTTTTATCTGCCTTCATAGCCGCCAATATTTTTCCGTAGTATTCATCCCAAATATAGCATTCATCAAATTTAAAGAACGAATCTCTCATATAGTACATTTTTTCTCCATGCATGACATCTATATGCTTGATGTTTTTTTTTTACAGTAAGCTGTCAGTACTGAAGACGTAAAAGAGTATTCCGCACAAACCGCTATTGCTTCAGGTGAATATTCTTCAATGGCAAAACTATATCTTCCAATTTTAATCAAACATTTTAAAATAAACTGCCAAGAAAATGGGTATCTACATATGATTCCTTTTATAAACTTTTTATCTTTTGCAGTTAATAAAGTTCCTTCTACTGGATTGCATTCAATAGCTTTATACCTTTTTTTCAAAGACTTTGGCAAAATATTTTCCGGTTTACCATCTCTAAAAAATACTAAGTTTTTCTGCTCTAGCTGATTCACTTGAACCTTTTTTCCGTACTTGAACCAATAGAGAATCGCTACTGGAAATGAAACCAAATTTAACAAAAAGTGATTCCTTTTCCATTAAACTGCATCTGACACTTATACTGAAAATATGATCTTTCAATCTCATCTCGTGGATTTCCTAATTTAGCAATGTATTTTTTCTGTTTATTGACATCATATGAGAATAATGCGTCTTGCCTTCTTTCTAAAAAGAACAGCCATTTTACGCAGCATATCATTCATACCCATAATTAACTCACCTTTTTAACGTACCGCATCTTTTTCCAGCATCCATAAATTAAATTTTGTAAAGTCAAAAATAATGATGCAATACTATTTTTATTATCTGCTTCCTTGAATAACTTGTAGTGCCATTTACTAATTTTAAATATCCATGATTAGATATTGAACCTGACCGTTTTTCTATACTGTGCCAGCACTTTATCATAATGATAACAGTTTGCCTTTTTAATTACTTTTTAACCACATGGCATAATCGTTATTCTTTTTAATATCTGCAATCTGTATTTTGCCAATCTTCTCCGCATCATACATTACAGTCAAGCATCCCGGCCAGCAATAACGATACATTCCATTTTCGTAATCTTCTTAGGTCCGGTTACTTTTACTCCATTTGTCACATCATTTTCATCAATTTCTTCATAGCTAGTATATGAAAAGGAGTATTTATTTTTTTCATATACTTTATCTGTTCTTCCAACTTAGTCGGATACCATAAATCGTCACTATCTAAAAATGCAATCCATTTACCTTTTGCGTTTTTAATGCTTTATTTCTTGATACAGCAGCGCCGGAATTTTTTTTGCTTTTTAGATAAATAATTCGTTCATCGTCATACTTCGATTTCTTGTTGATTAATAGTCATTTTATTATCACTTGGTAAACATACTCCTCTTGTAAATATATCCATTCCAACATCGGCTACTCCACCTTCTATGTAAGCATTTGATCTAGCACGTCCGTTTCCATCCCTGACAATAAATGGATTCAGGCGATAAATCGGCTGCATATGCATCGGTTTCCAAACTGGTCTTCCTCTGCATTAATAGATGCGATTGCTTCCAGAATTTCAGTTGGACAAGTTTTTCCTGCTTCTTTTACATAGCAAACATCTTGTTCTCCAAATACTTGTTTACACATTGCGTCTTTATCAATAATCAGACAAGACAGCCAGTAATTTGGCTCAGAATTTTCCAGATCCATTGGATTCATGGATACTGGTAATCCTTTTAATCCTTCTTTATATCTGTCATAGATTGCTTTTTTCTGTGCAATATGCTCGTTCAAATATGGGAACTGACCACGCACTACTCCAGCCACTACATTGCTCATACGATAGTTGTATCCAAGTTCTTCATGCTGATACCAAGCAGCATTCTCTCTTGCCTGTGTAGACCACTTACGAACCTTATTTGCAGCTTCTTCATCATCTGTTAAAAAACATCCTCCTGCGCTTCCAGTAATAATCTTATTTCCATTAAAAGAAATTGTATTATATTTTCCAAATGCACCCGTCTGCACTCCTTTGTATGTAGCCCCTAAAGACTCTGCCGCATCTTCTACTAAAATTGCGTCATGTTCCTTTATGATGGCATTAATCTTATCAACTTTACCTGGGGTACCATAAAGATGAGCAACCACTACCACCTTTGTGTCTGGATAAATCTCAAACGCTTTTTTCAATGCAACCGGATCCATATTCCAAGTATCATATTCTGTATCTATAAATACCGGTTCTCCGCCTTCGTATACAACTGGATTTACTGTTGCATCAAAAGTCATATCGGAGCAGAAAACTTTCTTTCCTTCTAGTGCCCCATGTCCAATCTTGGGCATACCGTATGCTTCAATACCTGCTAACTTCATTGCAAGATGCAGAGATGCTGTTCCAGATGATAATGCTACCGCATATTTACAGCCAATATATTCACAAGCCAGTCTTTCTACTTCATTAATATTTTTTCCTACAGTAGACATCCAGTTTGTCTCATATGCTTCTTTTACATATTCAATTTCCGGACCATGCATAGTCGGACTGCTTAGCCATACCTTAGACTCAAATTTTTCAAAGTTATTATTTTCTCTAAACATGATTTTCTACCTCTTTCCGCCCAATCTTATTTTTTAATTATTACAAATTGCTATTATGCAATATCCTTATTTACTTCTTCCGGTCTCTTAAACGTCAAAACAACCCTTCGCAGTGCTTCTCTCGCAATCGAATCATCCCTGTATCACACGCATCTTTAAGCACCTGAATCTTCTGATATATTTTTTCTTGGCTCAGTGCAGTATCTCTTTCGATGAAGATCATGCTGTTGTCTGTTTTATCCAGTTCCTCTGTCTTAACTAATAATTCCTCATATAGTTTCTCTCCCGGTCTTAATCCGGTTTCAACAATTTCAATTCCCTGTACACCAGACAGACGAATCATATTTTCTGCCAGATCCATAATCTTTACCGGCTGTCCCATATCCAGAACGAACAGCTCTCCATTATTGGCAATCGCACCGCTCTGAAGTACAAGCTGTGATGCTTCCGGAATTGTCATAAAATATCTGATGATTCGCTTATCTGTAACTGTAACCGGTCCGCCATTAGCGATCTGGCGTTTAAATAACGGAATAACTGATCCGGCACTGCCAAGCACATTACCAAATCTCGTAGAACTATATTTTACTTTTCCATGTGTACTTGCACTCTGAACAATCATCTCGCACATTCTCTTTGTTGCACCCATGACATTGGTAGGATTAACCGCTTTATCCGTTGATACCATCATAAAGCGTTCTGCTCCATATTCCTCACAAAGTTCTACCAGATTCTGTGCACCAAACACATTGTTGTAAATAGCTTCTACACAGTTATGCTCCATCAGCGGAACATGTTTATGAGCCGCCGCATTGATAACAATCTGTGGATGGTATTTTTCAAACACTCTTTCAATCGCTTTCCTGTTTGTTATCGAGCAAATTTCAATCTGCAAATCTAGACGGTTTCCGTAAGCAATCTTTAGTTCCTGTTGAACGTCATATGCGCCATTTTCGTAAATATCTAAAATAATAATTTCCTTCGGACACATCTTTGCTAACTGTCTGCAAAGTTCAGAGCCAATGGATCCACCACCACCCGTAATAAGAACGACTTTATCCTTGTAATAAACATTTGTTCTTTCATCTGAAACTACTAATGGTTTTCTAAACAAAAGTTCCTCGATATCAAACTCTCTAAGATGCCTCTTACCTCCAACAGTATAGATTGTCGGGTAATCATAAACTTTTAATTTATATCCGCCGTTTTTGTAATAATCATAAAGAATCTTTTTTCTTGTCTGCATCCATTGACGGAATTGCAAAAATAATTTCCTGTATCCCCAACTCTTCCAATTTATGAAATGTTGCTTCATCTTCTGAACAAACCGGGATTCCATGAATCTCACGCCCTGCTTTTTTTTCTTCGCTGATATCTATAAAACATTTCGGAATGTAAGCTGATTCATCGTTATTTAAAAGTTCCTCTGCCAAACATACACCAACACGTCCAGCGCCAATAATGGCAACTTTAATTTTCTGAATCTCTTTTTTATTTCTTGCTTCTATACCTGCAAAACCTATTAATAAAGAAGAAAGAATCCTGCCTTTTGTCGTTTCTCCATTTCCACATTTGTATGCGTAACGGTACATCATACGAAGTGCTAAAGCTCCTAACAGATTCAAGCTAACAAGTAAAAGTATTTTAGCAAATGCAATTTGGGGAACCGGAAGCATCAGTTCTAGGCACAGATATACTACGAGAGCAAGAAAATCGGTAAATAACAAACGGATATAGCATTGTATTTCTGCTTCACAACCTGCGTATGTTCATTCCATATTTTATAATTATATAGCTCCCACATCACAGTTGCCGATGCAAAGGCAATAATCATACATACAATGCAATATCTTCTCCGAATTTCGTTTTTCTTTTTTCTGATCTACTTTTTCCCTTCCATATATTTCATGCTTTACTCTCCCTCATAAGCGGCACACTTCATATCTGTACACGCGAAAAAAACTGGCATTACTTTCATGTTCTGAAATGCCAGTTTTATGTTTGTTTCCTTTGTTCTCTAACATTAACACCATTTTGTTTCTCATTCCTCATCACAAAACAACAGCCCTACATCTTTTATATTATACCCCCGCATATTTTTTTCAAGATTCGTGTCGAAACTGACACATTTCGTTGTTTTGCATATTTTTTAAGGTGTCTTTTTAGTAATCATTGTACATTAGTATATTTTACTAATGTATCTATTCAATAAGTCCTCTCTTTCTATAGACCATATCTATATTTCTTCATATACACTCCCCCCGTAAGGTCTGCCAGCGCCCATCCGATGGGAATGGACCACCAGATTACCCGCACGCCCAGGATCGGAGCCAGTGCATAGGAAAGCGCCACACGGGTTCCCAGTGAGATCACTGTGAGCACTACGGACATCTCCGGCTTTCCGATTCCACGATAGTAAGCATAGAACAGGAACAAAAAGTCCGATACCGCAGTAGAAGCTTCCTTCGATCCGAAGATACTCTACACCGATCCGAATAATTTCCGCCTCTTCAGGATGCACAAAGATCATCATCAAGTACTTTGCAAAGAGGAAGATCAACACCGATACCACCAGACAGAAGCTGATACACAGTTTTACAGAGGTGCGTACTCCTTCGCGGACTCTTTTTTTTTATCTCCTGCCCCGGAATTCTGGGAAGTAAAGATGGAGAAGGAATTGCTGAATTCCTGCGCCGGCATATAGGCAAACGAATCAATTTTTGACCGCCGCAGCGAATGCTGCCATAACGGAAGTTCGAAACTGTTCACCAGCCCCTGGATCATTAAGATTCCAAAATTCATGACCGACTGTTGGATACTGGCTGCCAGCGAGAAGCGCATCACTTCCGGCGAAGAAGCTTTCACCCTCTGCCATTTTTCACCGGAAAATGCCCTCTATTCACGCGGAAGAAGCGAAGACTTGGTTCTTTCACCCACGTATATACTACAATACCGATACCTGCCAGCATCTGAGCCGATACAGTTGCCCACGCCGCGCCGGGAACTCCCATATCAAAGCTCACAACAAAGAGTAGATCCAGCACAATATTTAAGACAGATGCCGCACCAAGGAACAATAACGGAGTCAGGAATTTCCCACTGCCCGGAGAGAAGAAATGAAAAAAAATTATAGAGAAATACGAAAAGATTCCCCAGAATACCGCCCATGTATATTCTTTCATAATCCCATATATATCTGCCGGAATCTGAAGCATCTTTAAGATAACATCAACCCCTGCAAATACAGTTCTTCATCTCTGTCAGCTTTATCTTTGAATGTCTCGCGTACCAGATGTCTTCTGTTGGAAGTTGCATAGATCAGGATATTATCCGGCTTCTTCTCCAGACCGCCTTCGATCACCGCTTTCAGATATTTGTACTCAATCTCGAATTCTTCAAAAGAAAGATCATCCATATAAATGATAAATTTGTAATTCCGGTTCTTGATCTGTGCGATCACATCATTCAGGTCCTTAAACTGATGCTTATACACTTCGATCATACGAAGTCCCTGATCATAATACTGGTTCAGGATTGCCTTGATTGAAGAAGATTTACCGGTTCCGGCATCACCAAAAAGCAGGCAGTTATTAGCTTTCTTTCCCTTTACAAATGCCTCGGTATTATCGATCAGTTTTTTCTTGGCAATCTCATATCCCACCAGATCATCCAGATGACGTGCGCAATCTTTGTGATCGGTTCGATCAATGCACCCTTCTTCTGTGTGCGCAATACGAAATGCTTTGTGAAGTCCAAGTTTTCCGACACCGAATTCCTTGTAAAACTGTGTTATAACAGCCTTAAATTCTTCTGCCGTCTCTGCTTTTTGCAAGTGATTTGCTCAGATCGCAGATACGATCCCGGATTCTTTGTTGAAACACTTCCGTGTCCCTTGTTCCCACATAATCATGCAGCATGGAAATACAGTCAACGCCCATCACCTTTCCATATCTGCGAAGTCATAATCAAATAATTCTTTGA
>VOFE01000512.1_pt1 | contig 16001 bp, 27 predicted proteins | sample 5384071 | NCBI WGS metagenome assembly VOFE01 (sample SAMN12384724, study PRJNA508395) | human gut metagenome | isolation source: healthy gut D | host: Homo sapiens
TTTTTGACAGCGGCAACGCCTTCTGAAAAGACAATCGGCTTTTATAAGCGTAATTACATTGAAGGACTTTTCCTTTCCAGTGCGGTCATTGGTACGCCGGATTATACGATGGAACGCATGATCGAGGCGCTGCGCATTCTGCGGCAAGAATATCATTTCAACGGCTATATCCACGCCAAAACCATCCCCGGCGCGGACGCGGAATTGGTACGGCGTATCGGTCTTTTGGCGGACCGGCTTTCGGTCAATATTGAACTGCCCAGCGAAGCCAGCCTTTCCTTGCTGGCTCCCGATAAAAAGAAGCAGGCGATTTTGAAGCCGATGGGCCAGATCGCTGTACAGAGTGCGCAGAGCAAAAAGGAGCTGGTGCTGTACCGCCACGCCCCGGCGTTTGCACCGGCAGGGCAGAGCACCCAGATGATTATTGAGCGACGCCGGAAAGCGACCGCCACATTATGGGATTGGCGGAATCTTTATATAAAAAATACTCGCTCAAGCGCGTGTTCTTTTCGGCGTATCTTCCGGTTAACAGTGATTCCCGCCTGCCTGCGCTGGATGTGCGCCCGCCGCTTTTGCGGGAACACCGGCTGTAGGGAGGAGGTGGTCGCGTGCCGGACGGAGAAATCTGATGCTGATCTACGACGACACCTGGGAGGGCTTTCACCGCCGTATTTCACGCTTACGCAGATGGCGGCGCCGCCATCAGCACGGCCTGTGTCGCCATTGCCTCCTGTTCCGCTGCCAGCCCTGCTGGGGAGCAGGAGGTACCGGGAGGTGCCTGCTGACGACGCTCTGGCCCAGCGGGTGATCCGGGGAATCGTCCGCGCTATGGGGCAGACGGGATACGAGCAGGTGGACCGGGTTCCTCTCCGGGATTCCCGCAAGGAGGAAATTCTTTTTGCCTTTATTCGTCTGGGGATGAAAAAGGGACGGCGGGTTTATCAGCTTATCACAGACGACCGGGTCATCGCTATGAACAAGCTCAGCGGGCAGGTAGGACGGGAAGCCCACATGCTGCTCCAGTTCACCCGTTTTGCCTGTATGGAGGGCGGGGTATATTACGCCGCCGTCACGCCGGAGCACCGCTGCCTTCCCTCATTATGCCCCACTTTGCCGACCGTTTTAATATCCAGCCCTTCATCATCCACGACAAAACCCATCATGTGGCGGGAGTGTTTGACCGGAAGGAGGGGTGATCGCCCCGGCGGAGGGATTGATTCTGCCGGACAGCACCGCCGATCAGAAGGCCTGGGAGCGGATGTGGAAAGCGTTTTATGACACCATTGCCATCCGGGAACGGGAAAATCCCGCTGCCGGATGAACCACATGCCCCAAAAAAAAAATATTGGAAAACATGGTGGAGATGACCCTGCCCCCTACCCCGCACGACATTCTCCTGCCCTCCCGGCCCGGAGCCGCAGAGGCTGCCAGGCGCCACGCTCATCCCCAGCGAGCGCGGCCCTATTTGATGAGAAGAAAATAGGCAAAAGGGATCGCGGAGGAGCCCCTGCGGGGGAGCCTCCGCGATCCCTTTTTTCGCGAGATTTCCTGAAAGCCTGATCACAGAAACCCGACCGCTGCCTGGATCCTATCGCCGGCCGTCAAAAATCCTGATCATGATTTTGCAGGATACGCTTTAAAACTGCCGTGTCCGTTCCTCCTTTGGATGTGCAAAAATATCCCGCGGGTCCCCTTCCTCGGCAATCACGCCCTGATCCATAAAAATAACCCGGTCGGCCACTTCTGCGGCAAACGACATTTCATGGGTCACGATAATCATTGTGCTGCCCTCATCGGCAACCTTGCGCAGTACATCCAGCGTCTCGCCCACCCATTCCGGGTCGAGCGCCGATGTGGGTTCATCCAATAGGATCACCTCGGGATTGAGCACCAGGGCACGGGCAATACCGACACGCTGCTGCTGTCCGCCCGAAAGCTGGATCGGATACGAATGCCCCCTGTCCTGAAGGCCCACCTTTTCTAGAGCCGCTTCCGCCAGCTCCATCGCCTTTTTCTTAGGCATTTTTCTGGCTGTGATCAACCCCTCGGCGACATTTTCCAAAGCCGTTTTGTTGTTGAACAGATTGTACGACTGGAAAACCATCGCTGTCCGGCGCCGAACAGAAAGGATATCCTTTTTACTGGCGCGACGAAAAGAAATGGTTTCATCGCCGAAGCGGATCTCGCCCTCGTCGGCGCGCTCCAGAAAAATTGATACAGCGCAGCAGGGTCGTCTTTCCGGATCCGGACGAACCCAGTATCGCAACGACCTCTCCCTGTTTGATCCCGAAGCTGACGCCCTTGAGAACCTGGTGATCCCCGAAGGCCTTATGTACATTATTGATCGCAATCATCTGTTTTCCCCCGCCTTCCAAGCCTACGCATACCGGAATTTTCCCAAGCGCTTTTCCCCATAAACGAAAAGGCGCTCAAAAAATCAACGACGTGACCCAATAAATAATCGACGCATCCGCATATGCCTCAATATACCGCAAGCTGTCCGCGGCCTCCAGCTTCGCCATTGCCATGATCTCGATCACCATCATGGAAAACGCCAGAGAAGTCCCCTTAAGCAATTCCAAAAATGGTTGGCAAAGGTGGGGAAAGCAACCACCGCCGCCTGCGGCAGGATAATGCTCCTCATCGTTTGCATCGTCGTCATGCCCACCGAATGCCCCGCCTCCATCTGGCCCTTCCCGACGGATTCGAGCGCGGCCCGGATGCTTTCCGACAAATACGCGCCCATATTGACCGAAAACGCCAGGATCGCATAGGTCACGGGATAAACATCATAGACATTCAGGCTCAGGTTAAAATAAGCATTTGCGGCGGAAAGGAGGGTGGGGATGCCGAAATAGACCAGATATATCTGGACGATCATCGGCGTGCCGCGGATAAAGGAGATATACACCGCCGCTATTTGTCGTAAAACAGGCACGCGAAATACCCTGCATATTGTCACAACAAAGCCGATGACAGTTCCCAATAACATGGAAACCACCGTCAGAAACAGGGTCATTGGCAAGCCTTTCAGTATGGAAGGAAAGGCTTGCAGCATAAATTCAAAATCCATACGCGTCTTCCTCTTTTTCAGCCTTTTTGTCTCAACCGGTCACGCCGCGCTTTCGTTTCAGATGCTTTTCCCACAAAGAGAAGCCTCGTTCCATGACGGCACAGGTTACCCAATAAATCAGGGCAACCGCCAGAAAAGATTCCAACTGGCGAACGCCGTATCCGCTGGCGCCTATGATGCGTGCCTGTCCCATCAGATCCTTCACCCCTATGGTGAACAAAGGGAGATGTCCTTGTATACGCTGATAACGGAATTGCCGAAGTTCGGAACGCCATTCACAAGCGCCTGCGGCAGGATAATACGCCACACCGCCTGCGATTTTTTCATTCCGACACTGAGCGCCGCTTCCATCTGCCCTTTGTCCACGGAGGAATAGGAGGCCCGGATGACCTCGGACAGGAACGCCCCACAATACAGGGAAAAGGTGAGGATGGAAAAAACGTTTCTGCTCCAATCCCCGGTATTGATCCCGCACAGGGCGAGCAGGAAGGAAGCCCGTAATAAATCAGGAAAAATCTGAACAAGAGGCGGCGTTCCTCTGATATACGAGACATAAACCGTCGCCACCCCTCTTAAGACACGATTTTTACCGAGCTTGAAAGCCGTTGTCACCACACCGATCAGCAGACCGCCGATCAAAGACCCCACCGTCAACATCAGCGACAGCGGCAGCGCTATCAGCAATTTCGGGATACTGCGCAAAATATATCCGGGGTCAAACAAGCCGTTCATCGCGTCCCTCAATTCTCCGGGACCAAGGGCGATGCCGGCGCTTTTAATTTTTCGTATTCTTCCTCGAAAACCGGATAGTAATTTTCAGCCGCCAGACGGAACAGCGGCTCGTCCCGATGAGCCAGCCACCTATCGTCGTCCTCTATCCGAAGAGTCATCGGATAGAATTCGTTCAGGAACGCCTCGTCGAATGTCCGCTGGTTATCCTCCGCGGCCTGTGCGAGATAGCTTAGGGAATCGCGTGCAAAATCCTGCAAAGCCGCCGCAAAGACCTTGTTTGCGCCCTCCTCCCGCAGATGCTCCACAGCCGCTTTATAGAAGCATTCCATCATCAGGATCGTTCTGTCGTGATATCCCTCCTTCGGACGCGGTGCTGCATATTCTATTTTGCGGGCCGTGTCATACTCCGGGTCAAATTCTTCAAAATAATTCTTGCGCTCCTCAGGCGGTACATTGGCAGGACGCAGCACGACATCAAACAGACATCTGTCGCTGTCCACTTGGGCAAGCGTTTTGCCGAGATTCACATATGTGCCCGGCGCATAGGCGCCCCATAGCGGCGGATGCACTTCCTCGCAATAGATTTCCGCAATGGGCTGTTCCCACGCTCCTTGAGCATAGCGACCAGACTGCAATAGGTCTGATTATGACGGTCCTCCTGCTCAGTCAGCTTAAACTGGTGACCATCCGCTAAAAACGGGGATTGCCGCTGTATACGATCATGTTGCGGAGATTGGTTTTGATGCCGAGAGCCAGATGCTTTTTCTCAGTTCGGCTCCTCTTTCATAGCCGTAATACCGAAGGCCCTGCCGCAGCGCGGCTTCTCCCTCGATCCCGGCATCGTGATACAGCCTGCGCGCCAAATGGTAATAACACAGATCATTGAACCTGCCTGTTGTTTCCACTGCCAATTCTTCCGGTGTTTTCATGAAAATCTCCTCCTGCGATTGAAAATAGGGGCGGAGAGTTGTGAGCACAAGGCCGTCACGGCTCTCCGCCTATTGTTTTACCGCGCCATTATCCGGCAACACGAATCACTGCTTCTATTGGTTAAAAACATCGGCGCCAAGCCATGTATTCGAAAGCCCCGACAGCGTTCCATCCTCTTTCATCGCCTTCAATTCATCACTGATCACTTTTGTCAGCTCCGTCTCGGTCTTGGGCAGGAGGAAATAGATGGGGAAGCGTTCCAGCGTTCCGCCCACCTTCACATTATCCAGACCAAGCTCTTTGACGACGGAAGCGATCGTCGGCGGATTGGAAATAAAGAAATCGCGCGCCCGTCCGAAACCATCTTGATACCGTCCGCATGAGACAGATTTTCGATCTCCTGGTGACGATAGGTGTGTCCGGATGCTCCTCGTTAAACGTCTTGATATATGCATACTCATATGCGGTCGGATCGATCACGACTGTCTTGCCCGCGAGATCCTCCAAAGAAGTAGCCGTACTGGAGGACGGGATCACAAACTGCATCAGCGCCACGCAGTATTCCTCATCGGGAATCGAATACAGTTCTACGCGCTCATCATTTTCACCAGCTGGAAGGCGGCGATATCGATTTTCCCGGTTTCCAGCGACACCGCCATGGCGTTAAAATCCATTACCTCAAAGGTAAATTCATAACCTTCAAGCCGCTCATCAAGGGCTTTCAGCACCTCAACATCATAGCCCGTCAAATTGTCGTTCTCATCCTGATAATAATAGGGCGGCATCGTATTGCTGGTGCCGACGACGACCTTCTGGACAGAGGCCTTCTCATCGCCAGATGTCCCGGTGGAAGAGCCGGAGGGCGTGGAGGCGGACGAGCAGCCCGCCAGCATTGAAAGCGCCACCAGCAGAGAAACCACGCTTAACAACAACTTACGTTTTCATTCCCTTTATATTTCATCATGGACTGTCCTTTCTATATGGAAAATACTTGCCTCGGAGAACGTTCAGTTAGGGAACCCTCCGCCCTGTTCTGCAACCCGGCATTCGTCCGAATCGGAAGTTGTTTCTCAGCAAATTATCAAAAATAGCCTGCATGTCCTTCCCCTCCTATTTCATATAAAACCTATCTGTATAATATGTTTTATATGCTAAAAATTGTATCCTTTATGTCCTTATTTGTCAACAGAAGAATATTCACAAAAACGCCAGAATCAAAGGATTTTTCTCAAATACATAAAACTACCGGCGAAATACCGCAATATATTGCCATAAAAATAAGACTGCTTAGGAGCTCCTGCCTGAAAGAGCCAAAGCCCCAAGCTATTGTCAAAAAAAGGCCGCCCATACGGGCGGCCTGATATGCGTAAAAGAAACGGCAAGCGGCAAAAAATCGGTGAAACAGACGCTGGTCTCTGTCCCCGTTATGCGCGGTCATTTTTCTTCCAAAGGTATCCCGCGGACAAAATCGTCCTCCACGCCGGTCAGCCGTACCTGGACGGTCTGTCCCGGACGTCCGTTCTCTACCGCCGCCTTCACCGGCAGGTAATCCGGCGTAAAGCCTTCGAACGCTCCCCCTCCCGGCGCGTCTCCAGCAGCACCTCCACCGTACGTCCGATCTGGTCTGTCATCCATTTTTCCGGCTGTGCGCCGCAGCCTTCGCCAGCAGGCGGCTGCGGCGGGCTTTTTCCGCCCGCTCTACCTGTGCGGGCATGTCGGCCGCCGGTGTGCCCGGCCGGGGCGAATAGGCAAACACATGGACCTTGGAAAAACCGATTTCCTCCACAAACGCCAGTGAACGGGCGAAATCCTCTCCGCTCTCGCCGGGAAAGCCCACCATGACATCAGTGGTTAAAGCACACCTTGGAAATTTCTCCCGCAGTAGGCGGCACACCCGGCGGTATTCCTCGGTGGTATACCGGCGCTTCATCCGGCGCAGGTGTCGTCGCAGCCGCTTTGCAGCGCCACATGGAACTGAGGGCACAACTTCTCCTGGGCGGCCAACCGGCGGACGACGCCGTCATCCAGCATATCCGGCTCAAGCGAACCCAGCCGCACCCGGCGCAGGCCCGGGATGGCACAGGCCGCCTCCACCGCGTCGCAGAGGGAGCCGCCCCACTCCTGTCCATAAGCCGTAAGGTTGATCCCCTGCCAGCACCACCTCCGCATACCCCTTTGCCGCCAGCTGGCGCAGCTCCTCCGTCAGCTCCTCCAGCGGCTTGGAACGCACCCGTCCCCGGGCGTAGGGGATGATGCAGTACATGAGCAAAACCGGTTGCACCCGTCTTCGATCTTGACAAAGGCACGGGTCCGTCCCTGGAATTCACCGATGTGCAGGGGATTCAAACCGGGAGGCGTGATCCCCGATGTCCACCACTCTCTGATGCCGGAGCAGGAATTCCTCCACCCGGGCGGGCAGCTCCGCCGGGATGCGTTGCCCAGCACCACGTCCGCCTCCCCCCATCGCGGCGGCGGCCTCCGGAAACGCCTGGGGCATACAGCCGGTGAGCACCAGCACCGCCTGGGGATTGTCCTGGCGGCGGCGGCAGGCGCAGCAGCTGCCGCAGCTTTCTGGTCGCTTTCACCGGTGACCGTACAGGAGTTGACGACAATGACGCCGGTACAGCCTGCGCGGCCCGGCTCATAGGCGCGCCGGTTTCATACCCCGCCGATTCCATCAGGGCGCGCATGGCCTGGCTTTCGTATTGATTCACCTCGCATCCGAGAGTGAAACAGGGCTTCCAACGGTCATTCTCCTTTACGAGACCTGGGGGTTCCGGGGATCGATTTTTCATGGTTTTTACATTATACTTGAAATCTTCCAGCCTTTCAACGAGGAGTTTGTTCCTGTTTTCCCGTTGCACTTCTCCTGCGTGTGGGATATAATGAGCCCTGGGTCTATAGGGGCATGCCCCTGCTATACCCTAAGCTGGGAGAATACGCTTCTGCCTGTGTGATAAAAACGGCGGCTTACCCCCGCCTCAAAATGAAAGGGACGGTACCGATGTATATGGCTAAAGTAAAATTTGACAATGTTGTGGACGCCCAGAAATTCGTCGGTATCTGCAACGACATGGATTTCAAGGTGGAGTTGATGTCCGGCGCCTATATCATCGACGCCAAATCCATCATGGGTATTTTCAGTCTGGATTTTTCAAGCCGGTGGAGCTGCGGGCCAACTGCCCGGAGAACTGCCGCTTTACCCAAACGATCGCCCCTTACCTGGTGGATTAAGCCCGGCCGTCATGCCCTGTTGCAGGCCGGAAAGGACAAACAAAAGGCTTGAAAAGCTTCCGGCCTTTTGTTTGTCCTTTTCTAAGGAAACACCTTTCGGGCATCCTTCAAAAGGACACAGGGTTACAGGGGGTGGAAAATCCCGTCTTACCGGTCATGAGCGGAAGGAGGAGGCATTTTTATGGACAAAGGGTTCAACGCGCACCCGGAATCTGACTTATACCGGCCTGCTCATCGCCCTGGGCCTGCTGGTTCCTCAGGTTTTTCATATATGCTGGGCGGCAATACCGCGGGAGGGATCTTTCTCCCCATGCATCTCCCGTTCTGATGGCCGGTCTGCTGCTGGGTCCCGCTTATGGCGCAGCGGTGGGCGTGCTTTCTCCTCTGCTCAGCGCCCTGCTCACCGGCATGCCCCCGCTGACCCGTCTGCCCTTCATGGTTCTGGAGCTGCTGGTTTACGGCCTTGTCTCCGGTCTGTGCGCCAAAAAGCTGTTTATTCGGCTGGCCGCTTCGGCCGCAAACTCGGCCCGTGGCTCCGCGATTACGCCAGCCTTCTTGCCGCCCAAACAGCGGGCCGGCTCGCGTATGCCATAAGCCTGCTGATCGCGGGTAATCTGCTGCATCTGGCCCGGGGGCGCGGCGCTGGCCTGGACCTCCACTCTGACCGGTCTGCCCGGCATTGTCCTTCAATGGCTGCTGGTTCCCCCTTGGTTCGCACGATCGAGAAAGGAGCGCGCTTCCGTCATGGATTGGGACGCCGTCAAAACAAGCTTCGCTGACAGCGGAGCCAGCTGCCTGGTCTGGCGGGAGGAGGGAGGCGCCTCCTCGGCCGAGCGGGGCATCCGTCCCCCTGCTCGTATGGCTGCGGGAGCAGCCGGATTTTTATCCGCGGGCCTGTGTCGCGGATAAAATCGTAGGCCGGGCCGCCGCCCTGCTGCTGGCCTATGGCGGCGCGGTGGAGGTATACGCCGAAACCCTCAGCGACGGGGCGGCGGCGGTGCTGGAGGAACAGGGAATCCCCTACGCCTGCGGCGTGCGGGTCCCGTACATCCGCAACCGGGAAAAGACCGGCCCCTGTCCCATGGAACAACGGGTACAAAAATCGCCTCGCCGGCGGGAAGCCTATGCCGCTTTGTCCGCCGCGGTATTCCCCGGCGGGTGAATGTCTTTCGTTTCGGTTTCTCCCCGGCGGGAACGCGTATCCTTCGCGTTCCCGCCGTTTTCTGTGCGAATTCCGTCCCCGGGCGCACATATGCGGCCCGTCCGCGTTCATATGCTGGTAACACAGCAAAGAGCGTATCAAGCGCGGAAAGGGAGGAGTCGAGATGCATCTCATCTCAAAAGGGCTGTCATGCCTGTTATGTGCGGCCTTGCTGGCGGGCGGCGTCCTGTTACTGCGGCGGAAAGCAGTGCTCCGGCCATTATCATTGATACCGAATCAGGAGAATCGATGGACGACCTGCTGTCGGAGGCCACTCCGGCCTGGGCGGCGGGAGAGGAAGCGATCCCCGTGGAAGGGGAAGCCCTGGAGCTGTCCTGTAAATCCGCCGTCCTTATTGAAATGAACAGCGGAACGGTTCTGTATGAGCAAAATTCCACGAAAAGCTGCCCATTGCCTCGGTGACGAAAATCATGACCCTGCTGCTGATTATGGAAGCGGTGGACACAGGCGCCATCACCTATCAGGACATGGTCACCTGCTCGGCTTACGCCGCCTCCATGGGCGGATCCCAGATCTGGCTGGAGGAGGGAGAAACCATGTCGGTGGACGACATGCTCAAGGCCATCTGCGTGGTATCGGCCAATGACTGCTGCGCCGCCATGGCGGAATACCTGGCGGGATCGGTGGAATCCTTTGTGGCGCGTATGAACCAAAAGGCCTCCGAGTTGGGGATGGACGACACGAAATTTGTGGACTGCAGCGGCCTGAGCGACGACGGCTATTCCTGCGCCTATGACGTGGCCCTGATGTCCCGGGCCTTGATGCGGTACAGCGACATCACCCGCTACACCACCATTTGGATGGATTCTCTGCGGGGCGGTAAATCCCAGCTGGTCAACACCAACAAACTGGTTCGGTTTTATAGCGGTATCACCGGCCTGAAAACCGGCACCACCAGTACTGCCGGACACAATCTGTCCGCCACGGCGGAACGGGACGGACTGAGGCTGGCAGCGGTCATCCTGGGCTGCTCCACCACGGCGGACCGCTTCGATGGCGCGCGGAAAATGCTGGATTACGGTTTTGCCAACTATGGCGTATATACCCCTGCTATCGATGAAGCGGAACTGACGCCGGTCAAGGTCCTGCGAGGAACCGCTCCCACCGTGGAGGTGACGGCGGACCCGCCGCAGTCCCTGCTGGTAAAAAAGGGGCAGGAAAAGAGTATCCAAAAACAGTAGAGCTGTCCGCCGATGTGGAGGCCCCGGTTTATGCGGATCAGGTGGTGGGCACGATAACGCTGAGCTTGGACGGCCAACAGCTGGCAGCCTACAACATTCGCGCCAAGACGGAGGTTCCCCGTATGACGGTAGGGACGGCATATGGTAAGCTGCTGACCGCTCTCATTGCCTAACCGGCGATGTTCCGGATACCTTCCCCGCGCACGGCATCCCTTCATAAAGAGAATCGTCTGCGCTGTCCAAAGGCATAAATAAGCCGATGAAAAGTCATAAAATATTTCCATTCCTTTTTTCCTTGTTCGGTTGCCTTTTGACAGCGGATATTGTAAAATGAAGACAAGCAAGAACAAGGAGGTTGCTTCATGTCTGTCACTCTCGAAACGCGATATCTGGAAGGCTTTGTCCGACCCCATGAATGGGGCGCCCTGCAGGAGCAGGTCAGCGCCGCCCATCAGGCCCTCCATACTGGCACCGGCCTGGGCAGCGATTTTTTGGGCTGGCTGAGTCTTCCCACCGATTATGATAAAGAGGAATTTGCCCGCATTCAGACGGCGGCGGAGCGCATCCGGCAGGATACGGATATTTTCATTGTCATCGGCATCGGCGGCTCCTACCTCGGCGCCCGGGCGGCTATCGAATTTCTGAAGTCGCCCCTGTACAACGCCAAGAAAAAAGGATACCCCTGACATCTATTTCGCGGGCAACAGCATCAGCGGTACCGCGATCAAGGAGCACCACCACCGAGCCGGCCATCGCCTTCCGGGTGTTCCGGGAGTATCTGGAAAAGACGTGGGCCGGAAGAGGCGAAAAAGCGGATATACGTCACCACCGATAAGGCACGCGGCACCCTCAAGGGCCTGGCCGACCGGGAGGGATACGAGACTTTTGTGGTTCCTGACGATGTCGGCGGCCGATTCTCGGTCCTGACGGCGGTGGGCCTGCTGCCCATCGCTGTGGCCGGATGCGATATCGACGCCTTGATGGCCGGGGCGCCGCCAAGGCCATGGGGCGCTGGCTGATCCCGGATATCGAGAAAAACGACTGCTATAAATACGCGGCGGCCCGCCATATCCTCTATCGCAAAGGCCGTGCGGTGGAGCTGATGGTCAGCTACGAGCCCTGTTACACCATGATGAACGAATGGTGGAAGCAGCTGTACGGCGAGAGCGAGGGCAAGGACGGCAAGGGTCTGTTCCCGGCCTCCGTGGTTTTCTCCACCGACCTGCATTCCCTCGGCCAGTTCGTCCAGGACGGCAGCAACGTCCTGTTTGAAACCGTGGTGCTGCTCGACAAGGCGCCGGGAGAAATGGCCATTGAGGAGGATCGCGGAAAACGTCGACGGCCTCAATTTCCTCACCGGCCGGACCATGTCCGACATCAACCGGAAAGGGCGTTTGAAGGCACCGTCCTCGCCCACTCCGACGGCGGCACGCCGAGCCTCGTGCTCCATGTCCCCGCCGTGTGCGAGGAGGAGCTCGGCTACCTGATCTATTTCTTCGAGAAGGCCTGCGCCATCTCCGGGTATATGCTCGGGGTCAACCCCTTCGATCAGCCCGGCGTGGAAAGCTACAAGCGCAATATGTTCGCCCTGCTGGGCAAGCCGGGATATGAGACGAGAAGCGCGCCGCTTTGGAAAAGCGTTTGGGACGGTGAAAAACGACGGCAAAACCGCTCATTTGCGGTTATACTATATTAGGAGGAAAACAAAATGATCACGCTTGAATCCTCGGAAAAAAGGGTCCGGCAAGACCAAACGGCTGATCGACATGTGCAACGCGGCTACCGCGGAATCCAAGGGCAATGTGGTGTTCATCGAAAAAAAGGACAGCACGCTCGACCTACGATATCAGTCACAAAGCGCGTCTGGCTGTTGCCGATGAATATGGGATCAGGGGCTTCGACAGTTTCTACGGCTTTATCGCCGGCATGTGCGCAGGCAACTACGACATCACCGACATTTTTGTGGATTCCACGCTGAAAATCGGGGGCAGCGATACCGATAAGCTCGCCTCTTTTTCATTGAAAAACTCAAGGAGCTTTCTGGACAAGACCGAGACGAATCTCGTGCTGTCGGTGTCCGCCGAGACAAGGCCGACATCCCGGCCCGGATCGCGGAATTCGCGGTGGAAATCTGACGACAGCCTACACACCGGAGGACGGGAACGGCCGCGCCGTTCCCGTCCTTTTGCGGGGAAACGGCAAAGGATGGGACAAAATGGGCGGCTTTTTGAAACGCATTTCCATACCATGGATCAGCTCCTGCGAAGGCGGGTGCCCTGCGGCGGAAGGGGTGCGCCGGTACCATGCGGCAGGGTACGACGGGATCGTCGTCACCGATCATTATACCGAAGGTTTTTTCGGTGATATGCCGGCAGATACATCCTGGCGGGACAAGCTGGACCGGTATCTCACCGGCTGGAGGGCGGCCATGTGGGATGCGGGCGGGGTGCTGCATGACCGTCCTGCGGCCTGGAGCTGCGTCTTTGCCGGCAGCAATAACGATTACCTGGTCTATGGGGCCACGCCCGCGCTGCTCGAGGCGCATCCGGCGCTGTATACCCTCTCTTCGGAGGTTTTCTCCCGTTTTGCAAAGGAAAACGGGTTGTGGTGGGCGCAGGCCCATCCCTTTCGTCCCGGCCTGACCCGCTGTCCGCCCTCCTGCCTCGACGGGCTGGAGGTTTTCAACGGGAACCCCCGCCACGACAGCCACAACGGGCTCGCCGCTGCTTACGCGGAGGAGCACGGCCTGACGGCTATCGCCGGTTCGGATTATCACGAGCTCCCCGACCTTTCCGGTACCGGTGTGCGCTTTCACAGCGAGGTGACCGACAACCGCACGCTTCTGGAAGGGCTGCGTTCCGGCGCTTTTGATATCGTGCGGGGGCCGTGCCGCCGATTCGGTGAAAAAGTGGTTGACAAACCTGCCCCGGACCGATATAATATTCTGCGTGACACTCGAGGTGGATTATGCTTTTGCAACTCAAGCCCTTGTTCATGGGCCAAAAGGAATCCCTGCCCCTGCATTGCGAGCTGGATTTGTCGGAGCTCGTGATCGGGGATCCCATCCGTTCCCGCATCCTGTGGTGGTGGAGGGGAAGTACGGGTATCCGCCGACGTCGTCAGCCTGCGGGCCGAGGCGCGCTATCTGTTTGAAGGAGCGTGCGACCGCTGCCTGCGGGACATCCGCTGCGGCGAACGGCTTGTGCCGGTCGAGCATATTCTGGGTGACCTCCCTGAATAACGAGGACAACGGCGAGTTTGTGCTGGTGGACAACTATCAGCTTCCTCTGGACAGCCTGGTGGAAGCGGATTTGATCCTCAGCCTGCCGTCAAAGGTCCTTTGCCGCGAGGACTGCCGGGGCCTGTGCCCCCCTGCGGCAAGGATCAGAACGAGGGCCTGTGCGGCTGCAAGCCGCAGGCCGCCGATCCCCGTCTCGAGGCGCTGGGACAGTGGAATCACTCGTGATGGAGTAGGCTTCAAGTAGGTTGAAGGAGGTGCTGACGGTGGCGATAGTACCCAAAAGGAAACATTCAAGGCGCGCCGGGACAAAAGACGGAACAATGTCTGGAAGATCGAGGCTCCGGCGCTCGTAAAATGCTCGAATTGCGGCGAATACAAGCGTGCGCATCGTCTTTGCGGCAATTGCGGCTATTACAACGGCAAACAAATCGTCAAAAAGGACGCCTGATATCTGGGAGGAACCCTGTTGGATATCAGGAATCGTGTGGTGCCAAAATGGAGGGTGTAACCTGCAAGGGGTTGCGCCTTCTATTTTTGTGACGGGGAAAGGAGGATGCCCGATGGCGGTGACGATCAGCGGGGTGGTGCCGGGCAGTCCGGCCCCGTCAAATCCATCCGGCCTGGGGACCGGCTGCTGGCCCTCAACGGCCACGAAATCGCGGACGTGCTCGATTACCGCTTCTATCTGGACGAGCCCTGCCTGACCGCCGTGATCGAAACGCCGGAGGGAAAACGGCGGGTTCTCCGGCTCCACCGGGACGCCGGCGGGGAAACCGGGCTGACCTTCGCCTCCTACCTGATGGACAAGCAGCACCGCTGCCGGAACAAATGCGTATTCTGCTTTATCGACCAGATGCCGCCTGGTATGCGGGAAGCCTGTATTTCAAGGACGACGACAGCCGCCTGTCCTTCCTGTTCGGCAATTACATCACCTGACCAATTTGACCGAACACGAGGTGACCCGGATCCTCGAGATGCACATCAGCCCCATTCATGTCTCGGTCCACACCACCAATCCCGAACTGCGCTGCCGGATGATGGGCAACCGTTTTGCGGGAGAGCCTGTCCCTGCTGCGGCGGTTTGCGGAAGCCGGCATCCGCCTGGAGTGCCAGTTGGTGCTCTGCCCGGGTTATAACGACGGGGACGAGCTGATACGTAGCATGGCCGATCTCGCGGCCCTGGGGGATGCCGTGGAAAGCGTGGCGGCCGTGCCGGTGGGGCTGACCAAGTTATCGGGAAGGGCTAGCCCCTGCGTCGGATGTTCACCGAAAGAGGAGGCCGCGGCCGTGATCGATCGCGGTTGAAGCCGGGAATCGGATGCTGAAAAACGCGGCTGCCGCCTGGTGTTTATCCCGCTGACGAGTTCTATATCAAGGCGGGGCGCCCAATCCCCGGCGCGGAATTTTATGAGGATATGGCGCAGCTCGAAAACGGCGTGGGCCTGACCGCGCTGCTGTTTAAAGAATTCCGAAGCCCTCGCCGCCTGTGAGGAAAACCCCGGAGGGCACCCGCATGACTGTTGCCACGGGCGTGGCGGCGGCTCCGCTGCTGCGGATGCTTATTGACCAGGCCGGAAAAAGTGGGATAATCTGCGGGTGGATGTCATGGCGGTCCGCAATGTGTTTTTGGGGAGACCATCACGGTGGCGGGGCTCGTCACCGGAGGAGACCTGATCCGGCCGTTGAAAGGCCGGACGGCGCCTGTCCTTCTTATTCCCGACGCGATGCTGCGGCACGAAAAGGACCGCTTTCTCGACGATGTCCAGCCGGGTGACGTCGAGGTGGAACTCGGTGTGGAGCTGCGGGTGGTGCCTGTCGACGGGGCCGCCCTGCTGCTAGGAGCTGCTCCGCTGAATGAAACGGGACAATCCGGACAGACCAATATTATCTGATAAGGAGGGACGCGTATGGCAAGGCCCGTCGTCGCGGTCGTCGGCCGCCCCAACGTGGGAAAATCCACATTGTTCAACAAGCTTATCGGCCAGCGGCTGTCCATTGTTAAAGACACGCCGGGTGTGACCAGAGACCGGGTCTTCGCGCCCTGCGAGTGGAGGGGGCGGACGCTCCTGCTCGCGGATACCGGCGGTATCGAGCCGAAAACCGATGACCAGATTCTCTCCGGCAGATGCGGTATCAAGCGGAGCTGGCTATCGAGCAGGCGGATGCGATCCTGCTGATCACGGATCTTCTGGCCGGGTGACCGCCAACGATAAGGACGTTGCCGCCCTGCTGCAGCGCGCAGCGGCAAACCGGTGCTCCTCTGCGTCAACAAATGCGACTCTCTGGGCGATCTGCCCCGCGGATTTTTATGAATTCTATAATCTGGGGCTGGGCGATCCCTTCCCTATTTCCTCCATTCACGGCCACGGAACCGGCGATCTGCTGGAC
>VOFE01000553.1_pt1 | contig 16001 bp, 20 predicted proteins | sample 5384071 | NCBI WGS metagenome assembly VOFE01 (sample SAMN12384724, study PRJNA508395) | human gut metagenome | isolation source: healthy gut D | host: Homo sapiens
CATGGCGATATATGCGCCCACAAGACACAGGATCGTTGAGGCGATCTTGACGGGAGTGATCTTTCCTTCAGGAAAATACCGGCGAGCAGTGTGACAAATACCGGAGATGCCCGGTTCAGCATAGCTACATCCGCTTGGCGGGCGTGACCGGCCGCATAGAAGAAGAGCACGATCCCCAGAAAGCCGAAGAACGACCTTCCCCAAAGCGCCCAGCCTCCTCGTTTGATCTCCTGAAAACCTGCAGGTTTTCCCGTCGGACCATAACAGCTGCAATAATCAGGCTGACAAGATTGCGGAAGAAGGTCTGCTCAAATGTCCCCACCTCTTCAGAGCTCAATTTGACAAATACCTGCATGATGGAAAAGGACAGCGATGAGACCAGCATCAAAATATAGCTTTGGTTTTTTTTTTTCGTAATCAGTCTCTCCTTTTTATATGGCAACATACAGCGTGGCCGTCTGCACGGAAATCAGCGCAGACGACCGGAATACACTTCCGGTCGTCTGTTCCGATCCCCCGGGGCCTGCGCAGCAGAAATCAATAGTCGCCGTTGTAACTGGTTCCGTGGGGCGTTGTCCAGCTATAATCTCCCAGCTTTTCCGCCTTTGTCTCCTCGCCGTTGGCCACACGCAGAAGCAGCTCGTAAAGCTCGCGGCCGCTTTCTTGCAGGCTCAGTTCCCCATACAGCATGGGAGCTGCGGAGTAGTCGATCATGTCCTCCAGCGCCGTCGCAGTCTGGGGGTTGCCTGTGATCTTGATGGTCGTCATACATGCGTTGCCGATGGGGTTGCCCCTGCCCAGTGGTGAAGAGGCAGATATGGCATCCGCTCATGGCCAGCGTGGTGGACGCATAGGCATCATTGGCGCCCTGTGCCTGGTTGATGCCCCAGGCTCCCGCGCCGGGGACCGGATCACCGCAGTCCAGGATCCCCAGGATCCGGCGATGTCCCTGGGTTTTGAAGCTGCCCAGGTTCTTCTCGGTCATAGTGGTCAGTCCGCCCGCCTTATTGCCGGGAGTGGGATTGACCTGGGAGGCCCTTACCGCCTCTGCGGGTGCAGTCCTCATTGAAGAAATCTCCGATATCCATCAGGCGCATGCCGATCTCATAAGAAGCCGCTGTGGTGGGATAGCCGCCGCGGCCACAAACCTCCACCGCTCTTCCGCCGGCGGACAGGTGCATATCGATTGCCTCACCCACCACCGGATTGGCGGACAGGCCGCTGGTCCAGTCAGATCCGCCGTTATAGCCGCCGATAATCAGTCCGCTGAGGGGGCAGGGTTCGCGCTTCTGGGCCTCTGCCTGCCGCTTCAGATCCTCCACAGCTGCAATCCCGTCCTGGATGGCCTTGGTGACACCGCCGTCCGCCTGGATGCTGATATTCACCACCGGCCGGCCAGTCTTACGGATCTCCTCCGCCACATCTTCAGGATCTGTCTGCTGGCACCCCAGGGACAGCAGTACCACGCCAAAAGTGTTCGGGTGCGTGCCGGTTGTGATGAATCCTCTGCGGGTCCGCTCAAAGCGATCCGGAAACTCACCGCAAGCCGCATCGACAAACGTGGCGGGACATTGCAGGCAGCGAGAGATCCGCTGCGCCGCATTGTTGGAGCACTGAACCAGAGAGATCACCACCACCTGGTTCCGGATCCCAAAGGAACCGTCTGCCCGCTTATAGCCCATGATCGTCTCCGGCAGGCCCAACTCTTCCTTTTGTATTTATGGTGGATCGTGTAATCCATGGCATCCGGTGCCATGGAGCGATAGTAAGCACGCTGTTCCCGGTTGATTTCCTCAAAGTCATCGTAAACATTGTGCTCATGTACCCAGTCTCCCTTTTTGATGAACTGGGTGGCCACGCCGATATGTACACCATACTTGATGATCTCGGCTCCTTTTTCGATATCAGTGCGGGCGATTTTGTGCCCCTCTTTGATATATTCGTTGGCCGTGATCTCCTCACCAGCCACTAGTGTGCACTCACCCGCCTGGATAGGCTCTACGGCAACTGCGACGTTGTCGCTCTCCTCAATCAGCATGCTTTTTTTGTAAATTTTCATTCCTGTTTACTCCTCCAGTAATTTAGGATTGGTGTTCTCTTACCGTAATACTGCGGCGATGCGATCCATGATCTCCTCGATCAGATTTCGGGGTGCAGCCAGGTTCAATCGTTCAAATCCATTTCCCTCTGGGCCGAACATACTGCCTTCGTCCATCGCCACATGGGCCTGATACAGCATCTTTTGGCGCAGTTTTTCGGCATCCGGCTCCAGTCTCCGGAAGTCAATCCATTGGAGATAGGTCCCCTCCAGAGGGGAGATCTTGACGTCTCCATTCCAAGTATCTTCCGCAAACTCCCGAACGAACTGGTCATTTTTCTGAATATAAGCCAGGCATGAATCCAGCCAGGCTTCCCCGTGGTCCCAGGCAGCCTTTGCAGCAACGGGGCAAAAAAGTTCGGATGGGCACGACAATACCGTGCGAACATCTGGTCAAATCGTTTCCGGCGTTCCTCATTGGGGATCATAATGCAGGAAAAAGAAAGCCCCGCCAGATTGAATGTTTTGGATGGAGCATGGCAAACGGCACAGTTTTTCCGCATAGTTCTGGCCCAGCGAGGCAAACACGATATGCTGGTGGCCCGGGAAGATCAGATCGCTGTGGATCTCATCTGCGATTACAAACACATGATGCCTGCGGCAGATCTCGCCCACTCTGCGGAGCTCCTCCTCCGTATAAACACGGCCCACCGGATTGTGCGGGTTGCTTAAAACGAAGGCCCTGCATCTGGGGGATGCCCCTTTCCTCTCAAAATCTGCAAAGTCGATCTCATAGCGCCCATCCCTGAGCTGTAACGGACTGTTTACAACAACCCGTTTCTGCTGCTGTATCGAATCAGCGAAGGGATAATACACCGGTCTCTGGATCAGGACCTCATCGCCTTCCTCCGTCTCTGACAGCAGCAGGAGATTGATGGCTGTCACGACACCGGGGTAAAACGGAACCAGTCCGCCGCCGCATTCCAGCCATTTCTCCGTTGCTGCCAGCGCAGATAGGACGCAATAACCTCATCAGTGACTTTGGTATATCCATACATGCCGTTCTTAGCTGCCTCAATGATGGCTTCCTGAACCTCCGGAAGCGTCTTCAGATCCATATCTGCAATCCAGGCGGGCAGAACGTCTTGGGTTCCAAAAGTCTTTTCCAGTTCAGCTGGCTCCCACTTAACCTGCCCCCACGGCAGGCGGCTTTCAAAGTGGTCAAAGTCAAACGTTTTTTCCATCCTTACCTCTTTCTGATCCTAAATCGGGATTTATCACAGGCCATTAATCTCCCTCACAAAATGGCATTTGACAAAATGATCCTTTTCGATCTCTTCCAGCTGGGGCTCATTTTCAAAACATTCCGGCTTCGCATATACACATCTGGGGGCGAAGCGGCAGGACTTTGTCACGTTGATAGGCGAAGTGATCTCACCCTTCAAAATGATCTGATTATCCGGCGCATTGTACTTGGGCAGCGGGATCGCAGAAATCAATGCCTTTGTATAGGGATGATATTGGTGGGCAAAGATCTCTGCGGATCCAGCCTTCTCTACCATCTGTCCCAGATACATCACCGTGATATCATCGGAGATATGCTTGACCACGGACAGGTTGTGGGTGATAAACAGATATGTGAGATTCCGCTCCTTCTGGAGCTCCATCATCAGGTTCAGAATCTGTGCCTGAATGGACACGTCCAAAGCAGAGACCGGCTCATCGCAGACCACCAGCTTGGGATCCAGAATCAGCGCCCGGGCGATACCTACCCGCTGGCGGCGTCCACCATCCAGTTCATGCGGATACAGGCCATAGGTTCTCTCTGCCAGTCCCACCACATCCATGATCTCACGGACTTTTTTCTGCTGCTCCTCTTTGGAATTGCAGAGCTTATAGATCTTCAAAGGCTCTGCGATGATATCTCCGATGGACATTCTGGGGTTCAGAGATGCGTAGGGATCCTGGAAAATGATCTGCATATCCTTGCGAAGCTCTTTCAGCTGCGCCTTGGTCACGTCCGAGATATCCTTTCCCTGAAAGATAATCCGGCCGCCTGTTCTCTGATGCAGGTGCAGGATCACCCGGCCCAGTGTAGACTTTCCGCAGCCGGATTCTCCCACGATCCCCAGCGTCTGTCCTCCCGCAGACCGAAGGTGACGCCATCCACTGCATGGAGTGTCCCCTTTTGGTGGCAAAATACTTTGTCAGGTCTTCTACTCTTAAAATCTCAGCCATACTCAAACCTCCGTGTCAGAAAAACGGTTGCAGCGGACCATGTGAGAGTCCGAAAGCTTCACCGGCTTGATTTTTCCGGTCTGGCAGGCTTCTGTCGCATAGGGACATCTGGGGTGGAACTTGCATCCATCCGGAAGGTTTGCGGGGTCCGGTACCATGCCCTGAATCACTTTCAGCGTAGATGCGTCGTTCTCAATATCCGGCAGAGAGTCAAACAGACCGATGGTATACGGATGCCGCTTATCTGTATAAATTTCCTTGAGGGTTCCGGATTCCACGATCTCCCCGGCGTACACCACCGCGACCTTGTCGCAGATCTTCGCCACAACGCCCAGATCATGAGTGATGAGGATCAGGGAGGTCTGATACTCCTGCTTCAATTTTTTCATCAGCTCCAGCACCTGCGCCTGGATCGTCACGTCCAAGGCTGTGGTAGGCTCGTCCGCGATCAGCAGCTCTGGGCTGCAGGCCAGGGCGATAGCGATCATCACCCGCTGCTTCATGCCGCCGGAAAACTGGTGGGGGTAGTCGTCGCAACGGGCGCCGGGGATACCCACCTGCTCCAGCATCTCCATAGCACGCTTCCGGGCCTCGGCCTTCGAGATCTTGTTGTGCAGCAGGATCACTTCTGCAATCTGATCTCCTACCCGTGTCACCGGGTTCAGGGAAGTCATGGGATCCTGGAAGATCATGGAGATCTTTCCGCCGCGGATCCGGCGCATCTGCTTTTCTGAGAGTTTCAGCAGATCCTCTCCCTCAAACAGGATCGATCCCTTTACGATCTCTCCTGGCGGATCCGGCACCAGCCCCATGATTCCAAGGGCCGTGGTGGTCTTTCCGGCACCGGTCTCCCCCACCAGGCCGATACTTTCGCCCCTCTCCAGAGAAAAGGTGATGTCATTCACCGCCTGCACAGTTTCCTCGTCTGTCACATAACGGATTTCAAGGTCGTGCACTTCCAATATATTTTCAGCCATACCGTACTCCTTTCACCGCTCACTTCTTCAATCTGGGGTCCAGGCAGTCCCGCAGGCCATCTCCTACAACGTTGAGTGCATAGACCACCACCATGATGGCAAGGCCGGGAATGACCGTGAGGTAAGGTTCTGTCCGGATGTACCGCCGGCCGGTGGACAGCATTGCGCCCCACTCCGGCAGCGGAGCCTGAATGCCAAATCCCAGGAAACTCAGAGCAGAAGCGGAAATGATGGCGCCCGCCATGGCCAGTGTGGCCTGCACGATCAGAGAGGAAATAGAATTGGGAAGAATGTGGTGGACAATGATACGCCAGTTATTGGCGCCGATGGCTCGGGCCGCCTCGACAAACTCCTGTTCCCGTGTTGACATAACTGCTGCCCGCACCACGCGCGCGAATTTTGGCGTAGAAGACAGGCCCACCGCCAGCATCAGGTTGAACAAGCTGGAACCCAGTGCCGTGACAATGCACATGGCCAGCAAAGCATCTGGGGAATGGCCATGAACAGATCCATACAGCGCATAATGATATTGTCCAGCTTGGGATAGTAGGCTGCCAGGACACCCAAAATTCCGCCTGTAATGACAGAAATTCCAACCGCCAGGAAGCCGATGGCCAGAGAATAACGGCTGCCATAGATCAGGCGGCTCAACTGGTCCCCGGCCAAGGTTGTCTGTGCCGAAAATATGCTCTGCGCAGGGCGCGATCATGGCACGGCTGGCATCCTGATCATCATATCCGTATGGTGCGATCTGATCGGCGAAAATTGCGATGAGAACGAAAAGGATCAAAACGATCAGTCCCACCAGCGCCTGCTTGTTCTTTTTAAAACGTCTCCAGATTTCGGAGAGCATACTGTGATTTTTCATGCCGCCTTCTTCTCTCCTCTCTTCTTGAAACGGAAGAACCCGCTCTTGGAGCTCTCATACATGGTCTTCATGCGGGGGTCAATAAACGTGTAGATGATATCTACAATCAGGTTCAAAATGGCCGAGACAAACGCGATCAGCAGCACACATCCCTGCACGGCAGCATAGTCTCGGGCATTCATGGAATCCACCAGGTACTTTCCCACGCCATTGATGGAGAAAATCACCTCTGTGACAATGGAGCCGGCCAGCAGAACACCTAGCTGCAGCCCGATTACGGTGACAATGGGGATCATAGCATTTTTCAATGCATGGCTCAGGATTACCATCCAATAAGTCTGGCCCTTTGCCTTGGCCGTGCGGATATAGTCCTGCCGCATAACCTCCAGCATGGAGCTGCGGGGTTGTCCGCATGATAGTGGCAGAGGAATTCACGCCCAGCGCAACCACCGGCATGATCATCTGCGTCCAGCTATTCCCGTAGCCCGAAGCCGGAAGCCAGCCCAGTCCAACGGAGAAAATCAGAATCAGCATCAGGCCCTGCCAGAACATCGGCATGGAAATTCCAAATAAAGCGCACCCTGTGCACAGAGAGTCCAGAATGGTGTTCTGTTTCAGAGCAGCTACGATTCCGAAGAATATTCCAAGTATAATGCCCAGAACAATGCTCCATGCGGAGATATTGAATGTTACAGAGAAGCGCACGAGAAGTTCGTTCAAAACCGGAGTTCTGGAGCGGTAGGAGATTCCAAGGTCCCCTGAAACAGGCCCAGCAGTGTCCTTCCCAGCCGCTCCCAGTAGGTCCCGTTGATCCCCATCTCAATGCGGTATGCCTCAACAGCTTCCGGCGTGGCGTTATCTCCCAAGGCCAGATAAGCAGGATCACCAGGAGAAAAATAGAGAATTGTAAAAACAACAATGGTTACACCGATCAATATGGGAATGATCCATAAGATTCGCTTGATAATGTATTTCAGCATGGTTCGTTTTCCTCACTCAACCAGCGCGGCGCCCCGGAGGCCACCGCTTTTTTGTACTGTCATGTAAAAAATAGGATGGGTGAATAATTGTTGTATTATCCACCCATCCCTTGGATCAAATCAAACCCTTAATCCGGAGAATCATTTTACGCGAAGTAGCAATACTTCAGCAGCGGAGCCTGGAATGCGCCATTGCGGAAGCCCTGCAGATCGCTGGTGTAGCAGTGGATATCCTCCTGCTGATAGATGGGAACGATGACACATTCATCCAGCACCTTCTGCTGGATTTCTGCATTCAGTTCGCTGCGCTTTGCAGAGTCCGCCTCCATAGCAGCAGCATCAATCAGGGCATCCATCTCAGGATCGCTGTATCCGAAGATGTTGTTGGCGTTATCGGTGTAGAAGAATCGGTTCGCATAGTCAATATCGCCGTTGGTGGCAGAGATGCCCCAGGTATAAATATCGAAGTTGTGCTCCACCTTCAAAGCCTGAGAGTTTGTGGCAAAGCGTCCAAAGCAACGATCTCCACATCAATACCGATCTGCCCCAGTGCATTGGCAAAGAACTCACCATAGGCCTGACGCACAGCCATGTGGCCCACGTGATATCTGCAGGAGAACCCGTCGGGGTAACCGGCCTCTGCCAGCAGTTCTTTGGCCTTCTCAAGATTATATTCATAGACCGGATAATCCACATGATAGGGAGAGTCCACATCCGCGATGGAATCAGGAATATTGCTGGGCAAAGAGGCCTTCCGCGGGCTGACCGACGCCGTCCATGCAGACCTCCCATGCACCGTCAATATCCAGTGCATAAGCGATAGCCTGGCGGACACGGACATCGTCAAAGGGAGAATTCCGCAGATTGAAGCTCAGATAGCAGTTGTCCGTCGTATACTCACGGAATACCACAACATCAGAATTGGCCTCGGCAGCCTCGATATCCACGCCGGAAAGATTGTAGCACATATCTGCGCCGCCGGTCTCCACCTCGATGTAGCGGTTGCCATCTTCGGAAATCACTCTGAATTCCACATTCTTGATGGCAGGCTGGCCCTCCACATAGTAGTCGTCGAAGCCCACCAGACTCACGCTGCTGCCGATAGACCATTCGCCCCAGGTATAAGGACCGGTACCGATGTCCATATTGGCCCAATCCCCGTTTCCTTCCTCATATCCCTTCTGGCTGAACATCACGCAGGTAGGGAATGAGAGGTTGGCGATTACAGGCATATAGGGTTCGTCCATCACGATGACAAAAGTCCTCTCATCCACCGCATAGCTGTTTTCCAGATCCATATGGTCGGTAACAGAGGTGTTGGAGCTCTCCCGCAGGCAGCGCAGAGAGAAGAGGCAATCCTCGGCCGTCAAAGGCTCGCCGTTATGGCACATGACGCCTTCCCGAAGAGTCATTGTCAGCTCAGTGGCATCATCGTTGAATTCCCAGGATTCGGCCAGAAGCGGCTTGTACTCTCCTTCCGGCACTGTGCGCTCGATCAGGGTCTCGTAGACATTTGCCTTGATCTTCAAAGTATCATTGGTGCTGCTTCCGTTGATAGGGTCCTTGTCTGCCATATCTGCCTGAACGGCAATAGTCAGAGTATCTTTCGCCTCTCCCCATCATCGCCGTTTCCGGCATCTTCTGTGCCGCCGCCACATGCAGTTGTCAACATGCAGAGACACAGCACGGAGGAAAAAATCCGCAGCAACTTTTTTCATAACATCTCTTCTCCTTTTTCATATTTTACAATCACCGGTTTTCACCGGAAACTGCCATTTTGTTGCCCCCTTTAAAACCGGTCATAGCTGACGATTTCTTCCATATTCTTTTTGTCTTCCGGGGCTGTTGTCCGCACCATATCCGAGCGCTACCATAGATACGACCCGCGCAGATGCCGGAACATGCAGCAAATCTTTGACCGCATCTTCTCTAAATGCACAGATGATACACGTATCTAACCCCTGTTCTGCCGCTTCCAGCAGAGCAAATCCTGTGGCCAGAGACATGTCCACTACATAGCCATATTGCCCGCAGGGCATTACAAAATCTGTGCGGTCCGTAGCGCAGAACACCAAAAGTACATCTGCTTCCTCCACCATGGGCTGTGTCTCAGCCTGCTGGCGGATCTGCTGCTTCAAGGCACTGTCCCGTACCACGATCACCCGGATATTCTGATCGTTATGTCGGGAAGGCGTCAGGCGGACAGCCTCCAGAACTGCATTGAGTTTTCCTGTTCCACCTTGCGGGGCAGATAGCTCCGCACACTTCTTCTAGCCTTCATGGCCCCTATGACATCCATGCCTTTTCCTCCAAAAGCCGCTGGTCAGCGGACCATCTCCTGAATCTCCTCCAGCGTCTTGCCGGCCATCCCCAGCTTTTCTGCGGTGCGTCCCTCTTTCCAGAAGTCCCGACCGCAGACAGCACTGGCGATATTGACAAAGGCGTCCATCATCGGGGTGGGGATGCCCAATGCATGGCCCACGGAAGCCAGAGGTACCAAGCCGGACATGGTATCCTCCACGATGAACCGGTGCTTGGTATTGGTCGGGTTGCGCAGAGCGCGATAGGATTCGATGCTCTGAATCAGATCATACAGGCTGTCCTTCGGCTCCAGCTTGTAGGTCTTGACCAGCATATCCCCCAGCGCCAGCGCATCCACGCCCAGCGCCCTGCATACAGCGACACGCTCCCTTGTCGCAAGCGGAGATGATATCGGCAATATGTGGGGTGATTCCCTCCATGTAATAGTCGTAGCTCTGCCCCAGATCCATCTTGTTGATGTTCATGAGGCTGGGGATGGGGTGCAGCATGGCGCCGGCGCCCTCAAAGCCGGTCTCCAGCACATTGGCCGCAGGCTGCAGGCAGGGGAAGATGGGTCCCAGCACTTTCATCAGGCGGTCGATATCACTGGCGGGCAGTGTCGCCACCGGCACGTGGACCTTCAGGCCCGTGTGAAGGATATTGCCGACCTCATAACTGCGGCAGCCATACATCAGGTCCCCCGCCTCCGCAATGATAAGATCCTTGCCGCAACCATCCTCGGCGCGCAGGATATTGGCGATCTCCAGAGCACCTCCGCAGTGGCCGGGATTCAGCATGACGATCTGCCCATCCTTCAGATAGGGCTTGCAGGCATAGGCGATGCTTCTATGGGCATCCGTAGTAGAGACGACCATGATCACGTCCACGTCATCCATGACTTCATCGATCCGGTCCGTAATAACCGCCGGTGCGGCCTCGCAGGCAATGACGCCGGTGACCTTGATTGTTTTGAGTTCCTGCAGACGATGGATTTTTTTCCTTGTCGATGTCATACAGCTTGGCGATATAGCCCTTGCTGGTGAGAATGGCGGCCATGCTCTGTCCGCCTGCGCCCGCTCCGATAATCGCAAATTTCAACATCTTGATTCCTCCACATTTCATTTTCCTATGGAATTTGAACAAACGTATTTTGCTTTGAAAAAATACCCAAGGGCGTTTCTCCTTAGGTGTTGTTTCCATTTCCAAAATTACCGCGGCTTCTATGCCTGATTGAAGGTGATCTCGTCAGCTCTTTTCCTGTCCGTACTGCTCCTCTCTGCAAACATTGTGTTTTTTGTCTGATCCTGTCCTGTTTTGCTTGTCTTAATTTTATCACATTGACAGGAAATCCGTTTATATGGTATTGTTAGTACTAAATATATGAATTTCATATCTTTACGGGCACACTTCAGGGAGACTGTCTCTCCCGGGCGCACGCCGGATCTCCTGTCCGACTTCCGCGTTTTTCCGGACTGTGACAGGACATTGGAGAGCAATCCCAAAGGCCCCTCAGCAAACTGGGCGGAAAATGCCGAGGCTGTCTAGGGGGGCATTATTATGTACGGAGGGAGGATCCAACATGACGTTCCAACAGCTCAGCTTCGTGGTAGAGGTCGCCAACTGCGAATCCATCAACAAAGCCGCCGAGCGGCTCTATACGTCCCAGAGCAATGTCAGCAACAGCATCAAGGCCTTGGAGGAAGAATTGGGAATCCAGATCTTCCTTCGAACCAAAAAGGGCGTTTCCGTCACGGAAGAGGGGCGGAGTTCTTGAGCTATGCAAACGAGATCATAGACAAAAAAAAATTTTTGTAGAAGATCTGTATGCAAAGAGCCACTTCCGCAAGCAGTATTTCAGTGTCTCTTCCATGCGATCCTTCTTTCTCAGCACGCCCATCACAAGGCTTTGGCCGCAGATTTCAGACGGCCACAGCGGCTCTATCTATATCAGGCTGAAAAAACAGTCTTTTTACGATGTTCTGGATGATGTGCAAAGCACTGCCGCTCCGACCTGGGGATCGTCTTCCTGATGAAATCCCACAGTAATCGGATCACGCGGCTTTGCAGCGTAAAGGACTTGGATTACCATCTGTTGGGGAGAGCCATATCAGCATCGTCACGAGAGCGGACCACCCCATTCTGCAGGCTCAGGAGACCGTTCCGGTGGAAGACCGTATGACGGACTATCCCTATGTGATTGCAGAAAACCACGAGAATTTCGGCAGATTTTACGATGATGATTCCGAGTCCATCTCTCAACTGTTTCAGTCTCCCCCAAAATGCATCATCTCTATTAACGACAGTGCTGCCAGCCAGGATATTGTGGCCCAATCCGATGCTTTTTTCATCAGTTCTACCCGCTGGCAAAAGCATCCGCAAAGACTACCATTTTTCCTCGGTCCCGCTTAAGGGAGAAGATAGTATCCTGGCCCATTATTATGTCACCAAGAGGGGCAGACGCCTCACCCTTTGACCGCTCCCTATGTGGAAGAACTGAAAAAATGTTCCATGGTCTTTAACGAGGATATTCCGACATACTGAGCAAACAGCGACATGGAGCGCCTCCTTCCATCCTCAAATCTCCCCTTCCGAAACACTTCTCTGCCCAGTCTCGTCTCGGCCTCGCATCCTGTGCCTTTTATTACATAAAACCTGCTTGCTCCAGGCGGAGATTCAGAAACTGCTGATCCAGAGTATAACTTGGACCATCCTTGCTCATCCATACCCGGATTTTTTTCTCAGATTTTCTTCTATAAAAGAATGATGAATGAGATTTTTCTGGCGTGGAGGGTGTTCCGGACAGCTACTTTTCCCTGTGGATGACCGTTGGCCGCATCTAAGCGGGAACTCTGCTGGGCTATGGTATCTATGCGGCGATAGCCCCCAGAATAAGGATGTCCTTCCGAGTCTCGTAAATACGGACAGCATCGTCCCCCCCTGCCCTGTTCCGTAAAGAGTGGTCTATCCTTCAGCCCGTCTGGAGTTCCTGGCAGGCGCAGGATATGGATTTTACGGGGGCAATACACAGCAAGTAATTGGCTGGACATAGGAATATTTACACAGGTATTGAATAAGATCGGACGCCGCACCAATGGACTTTTGGTGCGGCGTCCCAATATATTCTTCAAAATGACAGCCCCGAGATAGATTTCTAATGTTTCTGAGCCAATTGTTTATGAATGTGTTTTGTCTGGGGACACCGGAAATTTTATATTTCCGCTTCTAACGCTTCTGCAACCGTTTCCAGCAGATCACGGGCGGAAGCCTCTGCGGGCAATTTTCTCCCGCAGGCCACAGCGGATGCAGTCGGATGCCTTTCTGTAAGTCTGGGGCAGAGCCGCATAATACGCCTCCTGGTTGGCAGTGTAGCCCGTGTTGTTCCCCAATCGCTCCGGATTTCTCATGCCGCTTAAAACAGTCAAAGCCCCGTCCAGCCCCGCAATGAGCCGGATGGACCAGGAGGAGGCCGGTCCGGCGGTCGCATCAGCTTGGTACAGCAAAGACAGCGGCCTCCTCCGGTAAGTTCATCAGAGCACCTCCCTTCACCGGCTCCACGACCGCAATCTCTTTCCCTGTATCTCCGGGCCACCTCATCGCACTTCCGGCACTGGAGATTGGGATCCCTCCCAGTCCGGACAGTTGCGCTGAAGCTGCACCAGCTCAACTATCTGGATGATCTTGGGGGATCTTCTCCAGGGCCTCCGCAGCTCTTCGGAAAGAACAACTGATATGCTGCGCCAACTCCTTGTCTCGCATTTCACGGGGAAACCGGAAGCTGCCAACTGGATCTGGTCCGGGAGCCGGATCGAACCATGACTGTGTGGTAAAAGGGATCGTCATGTAACCCTTGTCATGCTTGCCCTCAGAGCACTTTTTCTCTATGAATTGATGCGCAGCCTCGTTTACAGGGGCATTGGGGAGATATCCACCCATCAGCAGGAAAAGTTCTGTAACGAAGCGGAATTGCGGATGTAAATATCTATTTGACCAGACTGGTAAGGCGATGCATCAATACCGGCAAAAGCCACCGACGCCGTCTTGGAGTGGAAACGGCGGACATCGCCAATCTCCGCCATAAGTTGTGAGCCGAGCGATGGACCAACACCAAATATCCTCATCACCACGGGATATTCCGGGCGTGAAGATGCCCAAGATCGCATTTGCAGTTTTGCAGTTTCAGGGCGGCCAATGCTTTGCACAGGCCGTCCGGAGTTGAGAGACAGCCCGTTCTGCCAGAAGTCTGGCAGTATCAGTTTTCGGCATAACACCAAAGTGACTACGGGCAGAAGCATAAATATCCAATGCCCTATCTTCGCTGAAGTTGTAGCTATATTTCTTACACCACCTTTGGTATTTGGAAATAAATGCTTTTTTCACATAAAACGCAAACGCACTCACAGTTCCAAAATGTCGCTGCGAAGTCCACCATTTCTCGCTGCCATCGGTACGCGGAGGGCTTGAAAACAGGCGGTTTGCGCCCGGAAAAGCTGTGTCTAACAGAGAGATCAGGTTGTTCTTCAACTTTTGAATACGGCTGGTATTGCCTGGCAGCAGTTTCTGCGCATCAATCAGGTATCTATACCTCGCCAAGATAAGCCAGTGGCCAAGACCGTCGTTTGCCGGTTTAATGGCATCCTTCTTGTCGGTCTTGGCACGGCGCAAATTGGCACCAGCGCTGCACTGACTGCCGAAGCATAGAATCCGGAGGCATTCAGCAGTCAGGCTTCCGGTAAATGATAATTACCCGTAGACTCCATTACAACACGGGGCTTGCCTGGCAGCCCGCGAAGCAGTGATCGTTCGCTGTCTGTATGTTGCCCCATTGTGGCTGAATCTTGGGAACGAATGAAGCACGTCTGACGGGTGTGCTTCACCCGTTGTAGTAGCGTCCAAATAGGAGAAAACTGGTAGGAGCCATTTCGATGGAATCGCTCCTGTAGAAAAGGCTAAAAACTTCAAGATATAACCGTTTTCTAAGAGATAAAATCAGAAACAACATCCACGAGATGCGGGGGAGAAAGCTGGCGGGCAGAACAGGATTCAGCTAGTTGATGGGCGGTTCCGTAATCGTTGGAAAAAGGGGCAGTAACTGCTACTGTAATCCAACTTCGGCCTATTTTTTCTTTAGCAAGAATGCCGTAAGATCTGGAAGATAAAGAATGTATCTTAAATACCTCATACTTGTACATGACCAGTCACCTCAGTATCCCCGGATTCTTTTTTTTGCATGGGTATGAACAAGAGACTCCTGACGTTTAGATGCAGTTATTGGGTGCCAGAGGCTTCCATCAGATCTTTCAGAAAGCTATTCATATCAATTTCGAGAAAGACTGCAAGTTTGATTGCGAGAAAAAGCCAGGCATCTTCTTACCAGATTCAATTTTCTGAATCCATCCATGGGAGGTCCCAACCGCCTCTGCAAGTTGAGCCTGTGTCAGTTGAAATTGCGTACGTTTGAGAAGGACGTGCTTTGAAAAAATTCGTCGTAAAGTTATTTTTGTCATGGGAAAATCCCTCCTTATATAGAGGATTTTTAACCATGAACTATAAAAATTTGGACGGACCTATAGTTCTTGTTGGATAGAGCAACAGAAAAACATCGGATTTTGTCGCAAAACACATAAAAGCAAGCCCGCTTCTAGCGAGCTTGCTTGCAGAGATAGATCACGTGTTAAACTGCTCTGCGAAATAGCAGTTTCGTCACCCAATGTCATCCAATTTTCACGTATTCTTGCCTGAGCCTCCTTGCAAGATGTCTCTATCTACTCCCCTGTTTCATGGATGCTGCCGGAATCAGATATCCCTCTTGCAATACAACCAAGAAAATCATATAATAAATCTATAAATTGTGCATTTTATATAATTTCAGGATGTGGTTGCAGGATGGATACTTACGCCTATCTGGCCCATCTCACGGCGGAGGAAAAACCGTTTCCTCTATGGCTTTTGCCCTTCATCACGCCAAAACCCATGGCCTGAAGCGCATTGCTATGGATTGTTTATGTCGTTCCGTACACTTCCATTATTGAGCAGAATGCAGCTGTGTTCCGGAAGATTTTGGGAGATGCCAATGTTTTGGAGCATCACTCCGGTGTTCTGTATGACGTGGGAGAGGAAGCGACGCCAGAAAGCGTTCGCATGGCAAAAGCAGCGGAAAACTGGGACATCCCCATTGTCGTAACAACGGCCGTCCAATTTTTCGAATCGCTTTTCTCCAACCGCCCCTCTCAGTGCCGCAAACTGCACAACCTGGCTCAAAGTGTGATTGTTTTCGATGAAGCGCAGATGCTGCCGGTTCCGTACCTGCGACCCTGTGTTTATGCCATTTCCCAGCTCATCAAAAATTACCGGGTATCCGCTGTCCTGTGCACCGCGACCCAGCCGGCTTTGGGGAAGATTTTCCAGGAATTCCTGCCGGACTTTCCACAGACCGAAATCTGTCCGGAAGGTACAGTTTGCTGGAAGGATTTCCGCCGCTCCTGTTTTCAGAAATCGGGAACTCTTTCACGCACGGAACTGACGGGCAGGCTGATGGAGCAGGACCAGGTGCTGTGCATTGTCAATACCCGGAAAAGTGCGCGGGCCATCTGGGGGAAGCT
>VOFE01000644.1_pt1 | contig 16001 bp, 21 predicted proteins | sample 5384071 | NCBI WGS metagenome assembly VOFE01 (sample SAMN12384724, study PRJNA508395) | human gut metagenome | isolation source: healthy gut D | host: Homo sapiens
GCTGCGCTCAGTGCGGGGTTCGGCATTTCAACGCCGATTTATTTTGATACATATTCGCGTCAGCACGGATAAAAGCATCCTCTATGGATTCTCCCGGACGGGTGCAGGCATGGCCGGCGGCCATGGAGTACCGGCATCTCCAGCTCCATCGACACATGTTCCAGCTCCACCGTCAAATCCGCAAGCAGCGCTTCCGCACGCTCCGGCGGACAGTCCGGCAGGATCACGGAAAATTCATCCCCGCCGATGCGAAACAAATACTCTGTCGTATTGGAAAAGACGGTGCGGATCGCGTCCGCGGCGCGCCGCAGCACCTATCCCCGCCGTGATGCCCGAAATTGTCGTTGACCTGTTTGAAGTGGTTGCAGTCCAGCATGACGCAGCAGATCGTGCGCGTTCCGCGCTCCCGCTCCAGCGTATTCACACGCTCCACATAGGCGGCCCGGTTGTAAAGGCCGGTCAGGGCATCCGTATACACCAGCTGAAACAGATGCTTTTCCCCTTCCAGCCGCTCATTCTGTTTTTGAATATGCAGGGTCTTGCGGATGGACTGCAGGAATACTACATAGCAGGCAAGCACCACGGCAGCGAAGATCAGCCAGCAGGGCGCGTACTCGGGACGCTGGACCATTGGCACGGATAGGCGGCGAAAAAAAAAAAATCAGCGCGAAGTAGATCAGCACGGTGGAAAACGCCATCGTCCCCCAGCCGGAATCCACCGTATCCAGCAAAACATGATAGGCACGGATCCGTTTATAGCCCATAACAAAAGAATCGAAAACAGAGAGGACTACCAGAAAGTCCAGACCGACCCTCCCTGGAACAGGATACCCATGTAACGGCCGATGAACGCAACAATCAGCGACACGGTGTCCACAAAGCAGAACGTCAACAGAAACCGGCTCCCCTTGTGGCGCGACAACGTCAAAACAGCAGAAAACTCGGCACCGTCATAAACACGGCCGCAGCCAGAGAAGCGGGATTTCCCAGAAATAGACCCCTGCAAAATAAAAAAACAGGATGACCCCACAACCGCTTTTCGTACATCAAGGCGCGGTATAACAGCGTCTCTCTTTTCAATTTGAAGATCATGGAATAAATGAGAAGATCAAAAAGATAACCGTCACATCTGTCAGGACGGCGAATAGATCAGGCAAAAAACTCCTCCATCCGGCGCGGTTTTCCGAGCCTCTTATACCCTTCCGTATGTCTCATGGGCCGGCGCCGCTCATGGCCTCTTCCCCTTTAGCATGCCCATCAAACCTTGACGAACCGGGTCGGACTCGTTAAAATGGAACTGCAAACGCAAGGCCTATTTATCCCTATTATAAGATTTTTGCGGGCGGAGCGGGGCCGTTTTACGAAATTGGTATCTGAAAATACGAAATTGGCGCCTGAGAGGGTTGACAGGTGTGCCGCAAAGCGTTTTGTGCGATCATCGGACAGGAGTATGAGAGCGATTGACGGATTCCTCCGTCGGTATAAAGAGTTTCGTATCTGAGGCCTTTGTTCATTGCTGCGGGGAAAGTACTATTCAAAATTCAGCAAAGGTTACCGGCAGACCGGGAGGAATCACCATGAACAACAAAACACGCGCCCTGGTAAGGATTAGTGCAGGAAATCTGCAGCGAAAAGGATATTCACTGCACTTCCTTTTCACACAACTGGATTCTAAAGCTTACAAAGGATGACCGCAGGGATCATCTTGGTTATAATTTCGGCCTGAATTCCTCCTCCTCTGCAGCGCTGTGCAAAGACAAATGTGCTGCAAGCGAGGTCTTGGCTCACTCCCGCATCCCCATATTCCCCATCACCTTTCGTGTGTCGCCGGACGACGCCCATCAGATCGAGCAAACTGGAAGCTGGGAGAAGCTGTACCGCCTGCTTGAGGAGTACGGCGCCGCGGTCTGTAAAGCCCAACGAAGGGGCGGGGGTGATTCCGTATGGAAGGTCGGACCCAGTTCGAACTAGAAAAGGCAGCGCAGGAAATCTTCCGGCATTTCAGGGCCATGGCCCTGTCCCCCTACTTCGAAATCAAAACAGAATACAGAGCCGTCATATTGGATGGGAGGTAAAGCTGATCTATGCGAAACAGCTCCCTGACTGTGACCGGCGACGGAAATCTCTTTGACCTGCTGCTCGCCTACAGGAAGAACAACCGCCTTGTGAGTAACCTCGAATTTTTACAGGAGCTGAACCGGATTCCGGCCGCCGGGGAAGAATGCCGGCTCAGCTGGAAGTTTAATTTGGCCCAAGGCGCCCGTCCGGCGGTGCTGGAAATGTCCTCCATCCATTATCCGATCCTGGCGGACTGGTTGGAACGCCGCATACAGGCCTTGGCCATGCGGTTCTGCTCTCGTCGATATTGCGGATACGGAATCCGGGTATCGGGTTATGGAGGTTAACAGCGGCGTCATGATGGAATGCTTCGCGCTTTTCAGCGAGGATAATTATCGAGCTGCAAAGGGAATATACGAGGAAGCTATTCTGCTGATGCTGAACCTCTGAGAGAAAATGATGTTTTTGGCTCCCAGAGGAGGGGCCATGCTATCTTCTTTTTTCTGCCGGTACGAAAAAAAACACAGGCAGGCGCTGGAAACATTTTCATCCGGCGCCTGCCTGTGTTTTTGTTATTGGTTTGCTCTCCAGCGGAACGACACCCAAAAAGCAGTTCCTCTCCTTCGGCTGTCAGGAAGTGGAGGAGGTCCGGCGCAACGGCAACCACGTCGCCGCTGGTAATCCTCGGCCGTCTCCTCCCCAACGGTTATCATCCCCTTGCCCCGGAGAATGAGATACATTTCTTCTTCCTGGTGGCTATGGGCCTCTACCGCATCCTCTTTGGTCAAATAGCCATAGTGTTGCCTGAAAGGCGTTTTCAGCTGGGGCGGTACGGCACAGGTAAAAACGCCCTGTCCCTCTGCCTGTGCTGAGCCAAGCTTCTGCTGTTGAAGCGGCAGAAGGAAATTTCCTCCCCAAGGGGTCTCCGCCTTCCAAGTGAGGCCACCAAAGGGCCGCCCACTGAAAGGGAGCCTCATCCCTGTCGGTACACAACATGGTATGATAGACGCCTGGTGGAATAGCCACCACATCGCCCGTCCTTACGGCAAGATTTTTTCCGTTCACCATCACATAACCCGTACCCGACGTCACAACATAAATTTCATCAGTAGGGTGTTGGTGCCCCCAGCATACTGCGATTGTTGAGCAGGTATCCGTAAGCGTGCTCAAACGGCGGATGCAGGCTGGGCGGCACAACGTCGTCTGCGAGAATCGTCCCCGTGAGACGGCTTAGCCTGCAGCGGATCAAACCGGCAGATTTCTATCATTTTTTCTTCCTCCCTTTACGCTACGATATCACATAAAAAATCTTTCCCAAAAGAAGCTCCGTACCTTTTCCCAAGATAAGAGAAGCGTTTTCTCGTCTCAGGCTTTTAGGCGACCACCCGCGATTTTCCGGCCAGTCCCAGACTTCTGCGGTTATTATAACACAGACAGTGCTGAGGGAAAGAGACTGCTTCAGAATACAGCCCTTTTTTCCTGCAGATTCTAAAGTTTCACGAAAAAATGTCCTGCCCTTGTCCATACTCTTCCGTTGTGCTAAGATGGAACGGAAACAGGCGTCAGATTTTGACGCCACAGCAGAAAGGATCCTGTCAAATGCGCATCGGCGGCTTTCAGAAACTTACCCTGCTCGATTTTCCCAACCAGATGGCCTGCATCGTATTCACACCCGGCTGCAACTTCCGCTGCCCTCTACTGCCACAATGCAGGACTGGTCCTCCAGCGAGAGGATGCCGGGGAAGGCTCCCAGGAGGAGGCACTAGCCTACCTGGAAAAAACGCCGCGGGCTGTTGGAGGGGTGTGGTGATCACCGGCGGAGAACCTCTGCTGCAGCCGGATCTGAGAGCCTCCAAGAGGTCCGCAGCCTGGGATATCTCATCAAGCTGGACACCAACGGCAGCTTCCCTCAACGGCTGGAAGATCTGCTGCGCGCCGGCCTCCTGGATTATATCGCCATGGACTCAAACACCCGGAAGGCTACTCCAGAGCCGCGGGTATAGACGCCGTCCCGCTGCTGCCCCGGATAGAAAGAAGCGTCTCCCTCCTGATGCACGGCAAAAACACCTTATGAATTCCGCACCACCTTTGGTGAAGGGGGCTCCATACGCCCGGAGACGTGGATGCGAATCGCTGATGGATCGCCGGGGATTCCCCTATTTTCTGCAGTCCTACGCGGACTCCGGCGACATCCCTCCCGGCGGACTGGACGCTTTTTTCTGAAGGAGAGCTGCAACAGATGCTTCAGTTGCAAAGGGGAAGCACTGCCCGAAGGCTGCGCTGAGAGGAATTTGAAATTTTGGAGAGAAACCGTCACTCAGATTTCCCAAGATATTGCAGAATACCACATTGACTTGCCCAATATTGTGCTACCATAGAGGCGCAATAGAACACGGGAACGGCGGCAGGGTTTCAGCTTTCAGGAAGAGCACTCTATGTTTGAGCCTGATGATCATAAATATCCGGTGCAGAAACTGCGCCGGATTCTGCTTTGCAGGAGCTACATAGCCTTACTGCCCGGAGAAAGGGAGCGGCGTATTATCATGAAAAACTACCAGGTCATCAAGCGCAGCGGCAGTATCACGGCGTTTGATCTGCATAAGATTTCAGCGGCCATCGAAAAAGCCTTCTGTGCCAGGAACCGGCAGTACGATTCCTCTGTGATCGATCTGCTGACGCTTCGTGTAACGGCGGATTTTGAACCCAAGATCAAAGAGGGCCGTATTTCAGTGGAAGATATTCAGGACAGCGTGGGACAGTGCTGAGCCACGTCCGGATATGCGGATGTGGCGAAGGCGTATATCTTGTACCGCCGCCAAAGAGAAAAACTGCGCGCGGCCAAGTCGACCATTCTGGATTACAAGAAGGTGGTGGACGACTACCTTGAAAGTGAATGACTGGCGTTAAAGAGAATTCGACCGTCACCTATTCGGTGGGCGGGCTGATTCTGAGCAACAGCGGCGCTATCACGGCCAATTACTGGCTTAGCGAAATCTACGATGACGAGATCGCAAGGCGCACCAGGAACGCCGATCTGCATCTGCATGACCTTCCATGCTGACCGGGTATTGCGCGGGCTGGTCCCTGAAGCAGCTGATTCAGGAAGGGCTGGGCGGCATTCCCGGCAAAATCACCTCCTCTCCAGCTCCCGACATTTGGCGACTCTCTGCAATCAGATGGTCAACTTTTGGGCATTATGCAAATGAATGGGCCGGAGCACAGGCGTTTTCTTCCTTTTGATACGTACCTGGCCCCCTTTGTTAAGGTTGACCGGCCTCACTTACGAACAGAAAAAATGCATTGAATCCTTTATCTACGGAGTCAATACGCCCAGCCGCTGGGGGACTCAGGCGCCTTTTTTCCAACATTACACTGGATTGGACGGTACCCCAACGACCTGGCAGAGCTTCCGCCATTGTAGGCGGAGAGGGAGATGCCTTTGTTACAAGGATTGCCAAGGCGGAAATGGATATGGTCAATAAGGCGTTTATCGAGGTCATGATCGAGGGAGACGCCAACGGCCGGGGGTTCCAGTATCCCATTCCCACCTATTCCATCACCAGGGATTTCGACTGGTCGGAAACAGAGAACAACCGTCTGCTGTTTGAGATGACGGCCAAATACGGCACCCCCTATTTTTTCCAATTATATCAACAGCGATATGGAGCCCAGCGATATCCGCAGCATGTGCTGCCGCCTGCGGCTGGATCTGCGGGAACTGCGCAAGAAGACTGGCGGTTTCTTCGGCAGTGGGAGAGCACCGGTTCCGTGGGCGTTGTAACCATCAACATGCCCTCACATTGCCTATCTGGCGGAAGACGAAGCTGATTTTTCTACCGCCGGCTGGATCATCTGATGGATATCGCCGCCCGCTCCTGAAAATCAAACGCACCGTTATCACCAAACTGCTGGACGGGGGCCTTTACCCCTATACCAAACGGTACCTGGTACCTTTGAGCACCATTTTCCACCATCGGCCTGACTTGGCATGAACGAGGCCGGCCTGAACGCGAAATGGCTGCAAAAAGATATGACCCACGAGGCCACGCAGGCCTTTACCCGGGATGTCCTGAACCATATGCGGACACGTCTCTCCGACTATCAGGAACAGTATGGAGATCTATACAATTTGGAGGCCACTCCTGCGGAATCTACTGCCTACCGCATGGCCAAGCACGACGTGGAAAAATTCACGACATTAACCGCCGCTGAGGGCAACGGCACGCCCTATTACACCAACAGCTCCCATCTGCCGGTAGGTTATACGGACGACCTGTTCTCCGCCCTGGACATTCAGGACGGCTTGCAAACCCTTTTATACTTCCGGAACGGTGTTCCACGCTTTTCTGGGGAGAGCGTCTGGGAGACTGGCACGCTGCAGCCAAGCTGGTGAAAAGATCGCGGAAAACTACAAGCTTCCTTATTATACCCCTGTCCCCCACCTATTCCATCTGTAAAAACCACGGATACCTGGCTGAGAGCAATACGAATGCCCTGTCTGTCACGAGAAGACAGAGGTCTACAGCAGGATTACCGGGTATTATCGTCCGGTACAGAACTGGAACGACGGAAAGGCACAGGAATATAAGCAGCGGAAGAACTATCAGGTTTCCTGCAGCGCCGGGCCCTCTCTGCAACGCCCCCGGCCGCCGCCCCGGACAGCAGCAGGAAGGGGACACCCCGCGAAGCGCCCAGGAGAAAAGTGTTACTGTTCACCACCGCTTCCTGTCCCAACTGCAGGGCCGCAAAGGAAATGCTGCAGCGGGCGGGAGTCCTCTATACAGTGGTTCCCGCAGAGGAACGGCCTGAATTGGTACAGAGGTACGACATCCTGCAGGCGCCGACCCTGGTGCTGGAAGGGGAAAAGCCCGCCGGAATTTATCCTGGCCTCCGGCGTGCAGCGGGTAATTGAATTGTTCACGGAATCCCGCTGATATGACAGGACAAACGGGCCTGTTCCTGTGAAACTCCATAGAGGACATAAGGAGAAGCTTCAAAAGCAGAACCTTTCCACAGGATAAACAAGAGGTCTTCCAGGAGCGCGCTGTAAAAAACTGCAGCGCGCTCCTGCTTTTTTCTGTCCTCTGCAAACCAGCACAAAGAGATTTCTTTGCACTGTATTTTCCTTGCAATTGACCAAAGAATCAGCTATGATGAAGCTTAAGGAAAGCCCGCCTTCACTTCTCTGTTTCGGCGAAATAGGCGTGTTTTCCGAAACGATAGAGTGCACACTGGAGGCGGTATATAAAATGACCCATCGCGAACGGTTTATCAGAACGCTAAAGCGGGAAAAATCGGCGGCCAGGTTCCCCATTTCTGAGCTGGTATTTTTTTCTGACTATGGAGGCTTTCGGCAAGGTACATCCTCCCACCGAGAGAGTACGGTCAGTGGAATCAGATGAGCCTCACAGAAAAAAGCTGCATATGGAGGATATGGCTGGGCTTTATCTGGACACTGCCCGGCGGTTTCACCACAGCGGTATTTTTGCATCCTAACCTGGGCCGTACCTTGAAGAGGTCCAATGGCTTTTGGAGACCATCCGAGAAATCGGGGATGAATATTATCTCATCCATGCACGGAGACCCCACTGGTCCATTCCAGATGGAAATACCATGATGGAGTTTTCCAGAAGAATGTATGAAGAACCAGAACTGTTCAATGAAGAATCAGAACGCCGGACAGAGGCCTGTCTGGAGCTTGCCGCCAGGCTTGATAGCCATGGTCACCTGCTGGACGGCTTCACCATCTGTTCTGATTACTGTTTCAATGTAAATCCCTTCTTTTCCCGGGAGAAATTTGAGGAGTTGATTACCCCTTATCTTTCCAGTGTAATCCTGCGGATACCGGGAGCTGGGTTATTACACCATCAAGCACACGGACGGCAATATCATGCCGATAGCAGACCTGTTGGTGGATTGCGGTCCCCATGCCCTGCATTCCCTGGATCCCCAGGGCGGCGTCAGCCCGGCACAATGATGCAAAACCTATGGTGACCGCGTTGCCCTGATCGGGAACGTCAACTGCGGCCTGCTGCAGACCGGCACTGACGAAGAATGCCGGGCAGACGTCCTGCGTTCCCTGCACGAGGGCATGCAGAATGGAGGAGGATATCTCTTTTCCACCTCCAACTGCATCTCACCGGCCTGCCGCTTTCCCGCCATGAGCTGATGCTCTCCTCTGGGAACAGTACGGGAATTATGACAGAACCGGCAATTGAGAGAAAAACCGGACGGAGTCGTCCTGTTTTTGAATACAGTAGGCAGCCCTGTATCAAAACCGAGAATGGGCTGCGGGAGGGCGTTGTTTTATGACAATTCAAGAGCATACCGCAATTAACAGGACAAAGAAATCGTTCAGAACTTGCACAGGCAGGTGTTGGATCTCTCTCTTCTCTGGAAATCAACCAAAAGAGGAAGGACAGGCTTGCGCCGTCAATGATCTTCACACCGGCCTCAGGCCCGGCATGTATGGCTGAATGAAATCCCCTGGCACGAGATGGATATCGATCGGTAAACTGGTTCTGCACTGTACGGATCCCTTTGCCAGGGAGATGGAACAGTATTTCCGGCGCATCCTGTTCCGCTGGGAGTATTTCCAGGCTGACATGGTGGTAGAGGGTTTTATCCGATTGAAAATCTTACGAAAGCACTGGAAACGGCCTGGGAATTCAGGAGGAAGATGTGCGCAGGACAGACGAATACAACAACATCGTCTCCTACTCCTATCACGACGTGTTGGATACAGAGGAAAAGCTCGCAAAGCTGCATCCGCCGGTCTTGACCGCCCATCCGGAAATCGACTGCAGAAACCGTGCAGCCGCAGAAGAGTTGCTGGGCGGCACCATGCCGGGTACGGTTGATGGGAACACAGATCTATTATGCTCCATGGGATGACATCGCCATGCTCCGGGGAGTGGAGCCCATCCTCTATGACATGATGGACCGGCCGGAATTCCTGCATCAGATCATTGCGGGCTACACGGCAAATCAGGACAGCCTGATGACTCAGCTGGAGGAACTGGGCCTGCTGGAGGATGAGCTGACGGAACTGCACTGTACTCCCTGCTTATACCGACGACCTCCCCTAAGGCCGGTTCCGGAGAGTCCGTCAGGCTGAAGAACGTTTGGTTCCGCAGCATGGCGCAGATGTTCTCCACTGTCTCCCCTGCCATGCACGACGAGTTCGAGCTGGAATATATGCGCCCGCTGATGGGCCCCGATGCGGCCTGGTTTATTACGGCTGCTGCGAACCGCTGGACAACAAGATTTCTCTGCTCAAGACCATCCCGAATATGCGGAAAATCGGCGTCAGTCCTTGGGCGGATATCGAATCCTGCAGAGCAGCTTGGCAGCGATTATGTCTATGCATCACCGCAAGCCCAATCCGGCCTTTGTGGCCGGAGAGTTCGACGAGGACGTAGTCCGGAAAGAAATTGAAGATACCGTCCGTGTCTGTATCAGGTATCGCTGTCCATACGAGTTCGTTTTAAAGGATATCAGCATGGTTTCAACACCCGGAAAACCTGATTAAATGGACCCGAACCGTTCAGGAAACCCTGGACCGCTATTATGGCTGAATCTGTGCGGAAGCCTCTCCGTTTTCGGTTTCTGCCGGCAGTCCGCCGCTGCAAATCTTTGTATAAAACCTGCTTCTTCGCTTGCTTCTCTCCCAAAAGCAAGCTACAATGGAGAAAAGGAGTGTGATTAATGATGAAGTTCTGCTGGACTACCCTGTGTGTTTCTGATTTTGACAAGAGCCTGCGGTTTTACCGCGACCTCATTGGCCTGCCTGTGGCAGAATGCTCCTCCCACGGCGGCGCTTCCATTGCCATGCTGGGGCCGGAGGACGGTCCGAAAAATTGAACTGCTTTATGAGGCGGACGCCCTGCCCAGGGACAGGGGACGGAATTTCCCTTGGCTTCGAGGTAGATGATCTGAGCTATGCGACAAAGAAAATGGCAGACCATGGATACCCGCTGCGCCGCGGCCCCATCTCCCCATCCCCACATCCGTTTTTTTCTTTTTTCTCTGATCCGGACGGATATGAAGTACAGCTGGTTGAAAATTTGAACTGAGAACTATATTCTAGAAAGTGAGGCTCCCCAAATGGATACGGATTTTTTGAAGCTGGCCGCAGCCCGTTATTCCGTGCGCAAATTCAGGCCTGATCCTGTGGAACCGGAAAAACTGGACCTAATAATCCTCCGTGCAGGAAATCTGGCCCCTACAGCCTGTAATCTTCAGCCCCAGCGGATTCTTGTTCTCAGCAGTGAGGAATCCCTGGATAAGCTGCGCCGCTGCACAAGATGCCATTTAACGCCCCCGCCGCTTTGCTGGTCTGTTATCACAGGGAGGAGTGCTGGAAACAGGGGAGTATGATGAGAAAAGCAGCGGCGACATTGACGCCAGTATCGTAACCACGCACATGATGCTGGAAGCCGCTTCTCTTGGCATCGGGAGCACCTGGGTGATGTACTTTAACCCGGAGGCCGTCCGCGAGGAATTCGAGGTTCCGGAACATCTGAACCTACTGCCCTTCTGGTGCTGGGTTACCCTGCTGAAGATGCAAAGCCCTCTCCCCAGGCATACTGAATCCCGCCCTCTGGAAGAGCTGGTGGTATGGGAGCATTTTTAGCCTGTCTCGTTCCCCGGAGAAAATCAAAAAGGGAAGCTGCCGTTTCGGCTGCTTCCTTTTCTGTATATTTAGACCTTGTTCCCTCGAAAATACAGCCTTTTCAATTTCCATCCTTCTTCCATATCTCCGCAAGAGTCTGATAAAGCAATCTGGGGTCAATTGGCTTTGCCAGGTGCCCATTCATGCCTGCCTCATAGCGCGCACAACGTCTTCATGAAAGGCATCCGCAGTCATCGCAAGGATGGGGATGGTTTTAGCTCTTTCGTGGTTGATTTCCGGATTGCCCGAGTCGCCTCATACCCGTCCATCACAGGCATCTGCACATCCATCAAAATGAGATCGTATTTATCCCCATCGGCCAAAAAAGCGCTCCAACGCCTCCCGTCCGTTTTCCGCGCAGTCCACGTTCATTTCAGCCATTTTCAGCAACTCCACAGCAATTTCCTCGGTTCAGGACGTTGTCTTCTACCAACAGAACACAACAGCCTGCCAATTCCGGCCAATTCCTCTCCTCACCTTGGGAAGAGGCCATAGCCACCTTGCTGAGCCCGGTGACGGAAAGTAGGGCATTGTATAGGGTAGAGGCGAAAATCGGCTTGAAAGGAACCTGTTGGCGCCCGCCTCTCTGGCGCTTTTCTCGATCGAACTCCAGTCATACGCCGTCATGATGATGACAGTGGTATCGGGCCCCACCAATTCCCTGTATGCTGGTTACCTCGATGCCGTCGATATCCGGCATCTTCCAATCGATGACATACGTCAAAATCCTCCCCTGACTTGGTGGGCGAGGTGGACCTTCTCAATTCCCTCTTCACCTGTCAGCGCCCAGTCAGACACAATTCCCAAGTTCTTCAGCAGCAGGGCCGCATGGATGCAGCTGTCGCGGTCATCGTCGGCAACCATCACTTTCAGCGCCTCCAGCTCTGGCTGCTGATAGTGCTGTTGGCCGTCGCCGTCCGCCGGGACATCAAAAATCCAGTTCAACGGCAAAGGTGGTTCCGACCTCTATCTCGCTTTTTACCGAGATGGTGCCTCCCATCAGAGTGACCAAGTTTTTTCGTGATCGCCATGCCAAGACCGGTGCCGCCAAACTTCTGGCCGGTGGCTGCGCTTTCCTGCTCAAAGGGGATGAACAGCCGATCCAAAAACTCCCTGTTCATGCCAATCCCTGTGTCGCTTACAGAAAACCGCAGCCGCACGCGTCTCCTCTTCCGCTGCAGCTGCCGGATTTCCAGGCGGATGGAACCGCCCGCAGGTGTAAATTTCAGCGCATTGGTAAGGAGGTTCAAAAGAACCTGGTTCAGCCGCAGCGGGTCGCCGATCAGCACCGTCCCGGTCAAGTCCACCAGCGGGACGGTGAAGGTCAGGCCTTTTCCACAGCCTGGGGTAAATAATAGAGGTAAGCTGCTCCGCGACAGTCTCCAGATTGAAGGCCTCGTGGGCAATTTTCATCTTTCCCTCGTCAATTTTTGACATATCCAAAATATCGTTGATCAGGGTCATCAAATGCTTGAGGAATACCCTATTTTTCCAGGCAGTCCTTCACTCTCTCTGACGGTCCTCGATATAGGCGGCTGCAATGGTGGTCATGCCTATAATCGCATTCATGGGGGTGCGGATCTCATGGGACATCCGGGAAAGAAATTCTGATTTTAGCCCGGTTGGCCCGCTCTGCCACTGTAAGAGCATCCTTCAAAGCTTCAGCCTGTTCCGTCAGTCTGCGCTGAATTTCCCGAAGCTCCGTCACGTCGGTGATGTCAATACAGATGGCCAGATAAACAGGGCAGCCGTCCTGCCAGTTTACGCAGGAGGCATTGACCTGCAGCCAGAGGGCCTTTCCATTGCGGCTCATCACATTCATCACGAACTGTACCGGCTCCCCACAGAGAAGCTTTTTCCCGATTTTCCTGAATCGAAATCCAATTGGCCCTGATATTTTTCAAGTGCAGGGGTTCTTCCATTTTTCCGTCGCCAAAATATTCTATAAAACGCCTGTTCCCTTCCAGCAGCTTCAAACTGAGATCCTGGCCCACCCGGTATTTGGCCACAAAGCCCGGCAGGCTCTCATAGGTGACCGACTGCTCTCTGCATTTGCACGATGCCGTCAACATTGGTCAACACCGAATAGGCCACTTGATACCCGTTGATATACTCATCGGCAAACTGTGTAGAGAATTGAACCCAGATAAAATCCCTCGTTTTTCCGGCGAAACCGGGAGAGCAGCCGGTATCCCTTCTGATGTGCGGCCAGAGCCCCCAAAACTGCTTCCGTCAGCTCCTTCCACCTCGGGATCGTCCCTGTAGTAAAGGTCGGGCCGGTTTGAAAAGTTGTTTATATTCCTCTTTGGACCATCCGGTAAACTCATAATAAAATTTATTGGCCCAGATCAGGGTGAAATGTTCATCCAACAGATGCTTGCTGACACTGACCCCAATAACTCCATCAGCGTGTTGTATTCATAGCCTGCAGGTGCAAAACGCGGTCCGTCCTTTTCTTCTGCTAACTCCTGTCCTGCTCGCTCATACCAATGGCTCCTTCCTGCCGGTATCTCATGTCACGCATTCCTGTTTCAGGATTCGACTGTCTCCCCACTCCATTTGCTGTTCCATAGAACGGATCATTTTTTCAGCAGCTGTTTTGCTTTTACAGATTCGGAGAAAGGCCAGACCATTCCGCCATCCGTGGGACTTCTTCGTATCCCCGTCAAAAGCTCATACGCCTCTGCAGTATATCCTTGTTCCAGCCTGACAGCCATAGCGGAAAAAATGTCCCCATCATTTTTACTGCGCTTCCTGCCAACATCATAGCTTCACTGTTTCTGCCGTTGCCCGGCCGTCTGATTTTATCTGCATCTTCCCTGGCTGGGTACAGTTTTCCAGAAACCGGAGCAACCTTGTTCATGTTAGTTTTTTATTATATCACGCAGTTCTGAAAAACTCAACTGGCTTCTGGAAATCCCAGCTTAAAATGGTATCATATAATAAAACCGGCAGCGGTGGTGAGAATGGATTCCATGGAAGACAGAAACCAAATTTCAAACCTCTATTTATAACTATTTTTTCAACTGTCTGATCTTCTGCTCTTACCAATACGGAGAGCAGTTTCCAATTGACACGCTGTGCAACGAGTTCGGCGTTTCGCCCCAAACAGTGAAGACTGCGCTGCGCTGCCTTCGGGAAGAGGGGTACATCGACATGCACAGAGGGCGCCCCACCACTGTTATCTTCCGGCAGACCCTGGAGAACGCCATGCAGCTGTCTCAGGACTACTTTATTCTGCGCAGGGACGCTTATCTTGACCTGCAGGACTGTGCGGGCCTGCTGTTTCCCACCCTGTTGGCCGCAGGATTTCAGCGTATCGAAAGAAACAAGTTCCCTTTATCTCTCAAGGCTGGCTGAACGGCCATCTATCAATGATGTGCTCCATTTTTTTTCAGCTGCGTCCTGCAGAGCCTGGACAATCCCCCTTGTGATGAATCTCTATTGGAGATTACTGTTTTCTGGGAATGCCATTCTCAAATACAGTAAATCAAACTTACCAATCCACCGGGGATTTCCTTCAGGACCGGATGCAGTCTCTCCTATTGCTCGCCCAGCGGCAGGCATGGGAACCTCTTATAGAGGAACTGGCCGCACTCCAGCGGGATACATTCGCCCCGTTTATCGCCGAGCTGGACACCAGGCCTCCTCTGCCGAAAGAAGAACAAATTCCTTTCTCCTGGAGTATCTACCGGGAACGGCCACAGTGCTGCTACAGCCTGGCAGGCAGGCTTTTACATGAGATTTACCTAGGAGAATACCGGGATTCCGCGTTTCTGCCCTCCTATCAGCGAATGGCTGAGAAATACAGCGTCTCCTCAGCACTATCCGCCGTACGGTAGCTGTGCTGGATCAGCTTGGCGTCCTGCAGCCGGTGAACGGGAAGGGGTGCGCGTCTTCTCCATTGGGGAACCCTGTAGGAAGCCGGATTTCAAAAGCCCAGCTGTCCGCCGGAACCTTTCCTACTTTGTCCAATCCTTCGAGATCCTCCTCTGTACCTGTGAACCGGTCTCATGTTCTGTTCTTGAATCCGTGCCGGCCGAAGCGGTGCGTCTGCTTACCGAACAATTTGAGCATAACCTGCGGTCTGGCATTCAGGAATTATCTTTGTGGCATTGGCTCCTTTTGTGATAAAAACACAAGGCTGCAAAGTCTGCGTGATATTTATGGCCGGATCTACAGCCTGTTTCTTTGGGGATATCCCCTGAAAGCCTCCCAACTGGAAAACAGGGAACAGGATGCAGGCATGTTAACCTTTACCAAACGCATCATTGTCTGCCCTGAAGGACAATGACTTCTCTGGCTGGGATAGCTGTGCGCACATTACTTTCCCAGCAGTTCCCTTTGGCAGAGCAGTGCTTACTGCGTCACGGTATCCCGCCGGAAGAAATAAAGCTTTCCCCATCCATTCATCTGCTGCTCACGGGATCCTGATTCTCCTCATCCCGCAGGAATAAGGGGAATCAGGGTCCGTCCTGTCTTTCAGCTATAAAGAAAAGAGTTGAACCAGTTTTTTAAATGATTCAACTCTTTACTTTGGCAAAAAAGCTACTCGTCTCTTGATTTTTCGTACCCGTTATTCTACAATAAAAAACCAGAAAAGTAAAGTTTCTTCTTCACAGTGCAGAAATCTATGGTATAATACTGACAATCCCCAATATTATGTCTACAAGTAGCCATTCTGTCCTCCTAAAGCATTCTCTGGCGGGACAGTGCTTTTCTCCATAAAAATCCATTCAATACCGAAGCTTTATCATCCTGTGATTTGTATCAAGAAGCAAGGAGCCGGAAAACATGAATCTATACTATGAAATTATGTCGCGCTGGCAATCCTTCCAGCTTGTCTCATCCGCGGAGATGGACCGCCTGCTGAAGCGCTTTAATATTCTATTTATTTACCATTCCGGAAAATTGGAAAATGACCAGGTCACCCTATCAGACCACCCGGGAGATTTTTGAAACCGGCACGGCCGCCGCCTTTCCGGAAGGCTCAAAAACGCTGTTCTGGCAGAAAAACCAAAAACTCTGCTACGAATACTTACGAAAAAAAAATTCTGGCCGGGACGATATATGGATACCAGTCTCCTTCTGGACGTCCACCGGATTCTGACCAGCGGCATATGATGAACCGCTCTATGCGACAGATGGCGAGAGGCCCGGCGCCTTTAAGAAGCATGACTATGTCACAGGTCTCTATGAGGTTGGGGCTCCCGCCCGCGAAGTGGAGGAGCAGCTTGACAAGCTGATGGAGGAAGTAAACGGCTACTGC